>Ga0315281_10005243_pt1 | contig 18598 bp, 18 predicted proteins | sample YL17G07_0_MG_FD_204540 | JGI IMG/M metagenome (GOLD analysis project Ga0315281, IMG submission 204540) | Sediment microbial communities from Yellowstone Lake, YNP, Wyoming, USA - YL17G07_0 | ecosystem: Environmental > Aquatic > Freshwater > Lake > Sediment | place: USA: Wyoming | collected...
CGTCCGCGTCGTCTGGCTCGTCTTGGCCCTCACCGGCACCGGCATCCTCGCCTACTTCGTCTGCTGGATCGTCATGCCGGAAGCTCCCCTCTCTCACCCCTCCCACGGCGGCGTCGCCGCAGCCTGAGGCTCTGTCCGCCCGCCGGGGGATGGTCGAACTCCCTCCGTTTTGTTATCCTCATAAAGAATCAAGAGAGCGGAAGGTATCTCTGCGGGCAGCTTCATGTATAATAGTAAATCGATTTAGCCGAGATACTCGTTCCCCGAAGGACCGTCCATGAAACCTATCAAACGCATCGGCATTCTCACCGGCGGCGGCGACGTCCCCGGCCTCAATCCCGTCATCAAGAGCGTCGTCTATAACGCCTCCGAAATGGGCGCCGACGTCATCGGCATCCGCCGCGGCTGGCAGGGCCTTACCCACATGCGCCCCGGCCTGCTTCCCGACGAGGAATATATCCGTCCCCTCGACCGCGTCAACACCCGCCACATCGACCGCACCGGCGGCACCGTCCTGCACACCTCGCGCACCAACGCCCGTAAAATGAAAAAGTCCAGGCTCCCCGCGCACATCTCCCCCGAAAAATTGCGCTCCATGGAAAAAAGCGACGGCCTCTACGACTTCACTCCCATCGTCCTCGATAACATCGCCTCCCTGGGCCTCGATTGCCTCATCGCCATCGGCGGCGACGATACCCTCAGCTACGCCCAGGTTCTCGAAGACGCCGGCGTCCCCATCATCGGCATTCCCAAGACCATGGACAACGACGTCCAAGGCACCGAATACTGCATCGGCTTTTCCACCGCCATCACCCGTGCCAAGGACCTCATCACCCGCCAGCGCACCACCATCGGCTCCCACGAGCGCATCGGCATCTTCCGCATCTTCGGCCGCGACGCCGGCTTCACCGCCCTCTATACCGCCTACGTCACCTCCACCCGCTGCGTCCTTCCCGAAGTGGAATTCGATCTCGGCCGCCTCATCGAAGTTCTCGTCGAGGACAAGAAAAACAATCCCAGCCGCTATTCCCTGGTCATCGCCTCCGAAGGCGCCGTCTGGAAGGGCGAGGAAGTCCGCGAGTACGGCGAAGCCGACGCCTACGGCCACCGCAAAAAAGTCGACATCGGCCACGCCCTCGCCGAAGAGATCAAGCGCCGCACCGGCGAGGACACCATCGTCAGCGACCTCACCTACGACCTGCGCAGCGGCGAGCCCGACGCCATCGACCAGATGGTGGCCATCACCTTCGCCAACGTCGCCATGGACCTCCTCCGCGCCGGCATTCATGGCCGCCTCGTCGGCGTTCAGGATGGCAAATACGCCCACGCCCCTCTGCCCGACCCCAAACTGGGCCCGCGCAAACTGGACATCGCTCGCATGTACAACGTCGAACGTTTCCGCCCCATGTACACCGGCAAATTGGGCATGCCCGTGCTCCTCGGCACCGTGCACACCACCTGATTGACACTGAAGAATTAATTGACATCGGAAAATTAAAGGAAAGGTGTCATCCTGAGTCCCGGCGGTTTTTGCCGGGACGAAGGATCTCAACCGCAACTTATCTCACCAACTCAACGAACGCCGGAACTTCCCAGCGCGGTTCGTTTTACTTCCCGGTCTTGTCCTTAAACAGCGGCCGGTCGATCGAGATCATCCCCGCTCCCACGCTGGCCAGCACCAGGCACGCCGCTCCCACGATCAGCGGGAATTCATATTCATGGAACGCCAGATATCCCTTGGCCAGGTGCACTTTCCAAATCGCCACGCCCATCTCCACCGCCAGCAGCATCGCCGTCACCCGCGTAAAGAGACCCAGCACCAGCAGCATGCCTCCAAACACTTCCAGCACTCCCGCGACGTAGACCATGAATCCCGGCAGTCCGTGCTGCGAGAAGAAGGCCACAAACCCCGCGCCGGACCCCGCCAGCTTGGGATAGCCGTGCGTAAAAAACATAATCCCCAGCGCCAGCCGCAGGATCAGCAGCGCCGCCGGTTGCAGCATTCCAAATATTTTCACGGGAAACTCTCTCCTTGGCGGCTCTCGCTCTCCGGCCGCCCTTCCTCGTTTACCGAGTCTAGCAGAATTTCCCTTTGCGGCGGAACGCCCCGCAAATCGGGTACAATCATCGGGAGGTTACTCGCGCGATATGAGCGCCATACGAACCATCGGAGTGGCCAACGGCGGCGGCGACGCTCCCGGCCTCAATGCCGTTATTCGCGGCGTGGTCAAATCCGCCATCGGCCGTTTCGGCTGGCGCGTCATCGGCATTCGCAACGGCTTTGACAGCCTCATCTGGCCGGAAACCTGCCTCCCCCTCACATGGAATTCCGTCAGCGGCATTCTTCCCCGCGGCGGCACCATTCTCGGCACCACCAACCGCGGCAATCCCTTCGCCTATCGCCAGATGGTTGACGGCAGGGAAGTCCTCCAGGACTTTTCCGCCCGCTGCCTCGAAAACGCCCGCTCCATCGGCCTCGACGCCCTCGTGGTCATCGGCGGCGACGGCACCCAGAGCATCGCCCGCGATTTCTTCCGCTTGGGCCTCCCCGTCGTCGGCGTTCCCAAGACCATCGACAACGACCTCTCCGCCACCGAAGTCACCTTCGGCTTCGACACCGCCCTGCACATCGTCACCGAAGCCATCGACCGCCTGCACACCACCGCCGAAAGCCATCACCGCGTCATGCTCATCGAAGTCATGGGCCGCGACGCCGGCTGGATCGCTCTCCATTCCGGCATCGCCGGCGGCGCGGACATCATCCTCATCCCGGAAATTCCCTTCACCTTCGAATCCATCGCCCGCGCCATCGCCAAGCGCGAGGAGTCCGGAAAAAATTTCAGCCTCATCGTCGTCGCCGAAGGCGTCAAACTTCCCGCGAAAGACCCGCTGGGCAAGCCCATTCCTCCTCCCCAGCCCGGCAGCGTCGCCAACACCATCGCCTTCTCCCTTCGCGAAATGCTGCAGAAGGAACTCCGCGTCACCGTCCTCGGCCACGTCCAGCGCGGCGGCTCTCCCAGCCCCTATGACCGCATCCTCTCCACGCGCTTCGGCGTGGCCGCCAGCGAACTCATCTCCCGCGGCGAATTCGGCCGCATGGTCTGCCTGCGCGCCGGCGAAATCACTTCCGTGCCCATCGAGGATGCCGTGGCCCATCTCAAACTCGTCGACCCTGCCAGCGAAATCGTGCGTACCGCCCGTTCCGTCGGTCTCAGCTTCGGTGATGAACAGTGAAGCGCAATCTTCTTCTGGCCATTCCTTTTCTCGCTCTCGTCGCTCTTCTTGCCTGGTGGTTTCGCCCTCAGCCCCAGCCGCTCTCCTCCGCTTTTGTCAGCGACCGCAATCTCACTCTTTTTAGCAGCCTGGCTCAGGTGCGCACTCCCCTCGCCACTCTCCACTACGGCGATTCCGTCGCCGTCCTGCGCCGCCGCAATGAAAACGTCGAGGTTCGCACCAAAGACAACCTCACCGGATGGGTCGATGGCAGCCGCCTCATGGCTCCCGACCTGTGGCTCAAATGCGCCCAGCTCCTCGAACAGGCCCGCGCCCTTCCTCTGCAATCCCGCGGACGCACCAAGGTCAAAACCAATCTCCGCTCCGAACCCGGCCGCTCCTCTCCACGCCTCTATCAATTTTCCCGCGGCGTCCCTCTCGAAGTCGTCGGCCGCGCCGTCGCCGACTGGGTCCAGGCCGCCGACGAGAAGGACTCTCCCGAAGCTCCGCAGGAATCCAGAAAGGAAGACTGGTTCCTCGTGCGCGGCTTTTCCTCCGCCGCTCCCGGCGAAGCCGCCACGCGCCCCGACGCTCCCGGCGTGCAGAACCTGACCGAGGAACCCGTTCCCGTCGCCGGCTGGGTCGTGGCCCGTTTCGTCGAACTCGATCTTCCCGACGCCGTCCGCAACCAGACATTCGCCTCCGAGCTGCGCCCTCTCGCCTGGTTCGAACTCAATCGCGTTCCCGATCCCTCCGGCGACAAACCCCAATATCTCGTTGCCGGCGCCCGTGGCCCCGAAGGCCAGCCCTGCGACATCACCGCTTTCCGCGTTTTCACCTGGAACGCCAAACGCTCCCGCTACGAAACCGCCTTCCTCGAAAATCAAGTCTGCGGCTCGCTCCCCATCCTTGTCGGCCAGGGCCCCAAGGGCCAGCCCGAATTTCGCTTCAACACCATCAGCGTCAAGAAAGAGGAGTACGTCTTCCGCCTCGAACAGACCATCGTCCGCCGCATCCGCAACGCTCCTCCCTTCATCTCCTCTCCGCTCTCCCAGCAGCCTCATTGACCAAATCCGGCAGGGGCACGGCATGCCGTGCCCGGCCTGTCGCAGCGCGCCCGCTGCCACAGAAACAAGCTCTCCCCGCAAGAAAACCATCTCAAACTTCAGCTCAGCCGCTTGTCATTTCACCTTGCATGCGCCCCCACAAGCGGCGAAAATCATTTCGTTCCCGATCTTTCCACGGGAGCAATCGTTCGGGGGCGAATGACTCCAAGCCAAAAAATCCGGTGCGCCAATCGTTCTCTCTTCCTCTCTCTCTGTTTCGCGGCCGTCCCCGCTCTCCTCCTCTCCTCCTGCAATCGCGCCGAACCCCTCGTCACCGCTTCTACCTCTGCCACCCTCGAATATCAAGGCGCCTGGGGCACGCGCGGCGACTCTCCCGGCCAGCTCCACTCCCCCATCGGCCTCGCCGCCGATTCCGTCGGCAACGTCTACCTCGCCGACTCCGCCTCCGGCTTCGTCAACAAGTTCTCCCTCTCCGGCCAGCCCCGCCTCTCCTTTCAGGACGACCGCCTCAATCTCCAGCCCTCGGACATCGCCGTGGACCAGGGCGGCGCCATCTACGTCGCCGAAGCCCGCCGCGGCAGCGTCATCATTTACTACCCCGACGGCCGCCGCTATCGCGAGATGCGCATCGCTCCCGCCAAGCAATTCCGCGGCAGTCTGCGCGTCGCCGTGGATTCCGACGGCTCTCTCTTCATCGCCGGCAGAAAACCCTTCGGCATCCGCCGCTATAGCCGCCGCGGCCGCCTCGAAGCCACCTGGGCCACCGGAAAAATTCCCTCCGCCTCCGCCCTCGAAGAACCCGCCGCTCTGGCCATCGGTCCCGACGGTTTTCTCTACGTCAGCGAATCCGCCCGCCCGGTGATCCACGCCTTCCATCCCTCCGGCGAATGGCAGCGCACCTTCACCGTTCCCGCCGAGGGCGCCCAGCTCGCCGGCTTTTCCTTCACCGCGCGCATGCTCGTCGCCGCCGACCCCAAAAACCACGCCCTGCATCTCTGGTCCCTCAACGGCAAATACCTCCGCCGCGAAGACCTCGGCGCCTGGATCACCGGCCCCGCTCCCTCTCCCACCCGTATCGCCCTCTCCCCCGAAGGCGAATGCCTCCTCCTCGACGCCCCCGCCGCCCGCCTCCTCCGCTTCCGCCTCCGCGAATAGGGTTCCTCCCAGGAATGCAATCGCCATCCACAAACGCTGTCATTCCGAGGCGCCGCAGGCGACGAGGAATCTGCTTTTCTCTTCGCTTTTCAGGAATCAGCAGCCCTCTGGCCGCGCCAAGCGCCGGGCTTCAGCCCGGCATCTTTCTTTCCTCTCTTTCTTTCCTCGCTTCTTTTCTCCTCTCCTCTAGCCCCACGGCCGCCCCAATCCCGTTTTCAACCATCCGCCCCCAACCTGCTAGAATTACCCGCACGCGGTCGTAGGGGCACGGCATGCCGTGCCCCTACTGCGACCCAGCCCTGCCGTCGACCGCGAGGAGAAACAATGCCCCTGCACATCAACGAATCCGAAGTCCGCTCCCTTCTCGACATGCCCGCCGCCATTGCCGCCGTCGAGCAAATCTCCCGCAAGCAATCCGCCGGCGAAGCCATCGTCCATTCCCGCCGCCGCATCGAATTTCCCGGCGGCGGCTTTTTTCACTACATGTCCGCCGCCGACCTCGCCGCCGGCTACGTCGCCACCAAGCAATACACCTTTGTCAAAGGCCGCATCCGCTTCCTCGTCCTCCTCTACCGCATGGACACCGGCGAAATGGCCGCCATGATCGAAGCCGACGCTCTCGGCCAGCTGCGCACCGGCGCGGCCTCCGGGGTCGCCACCAAATACCTCGCCCGCCCCGACGCTAAAGTCGCCGCCATCATCGGCACCGGCGGCCAGGCCCGCACCCAGCTCGCCGCCGTCGCCGCCGTTCGCAACCTCGCCTCCGCCCGCGCCTATGGCCGCAATCCCGAACGCCGCGCCAAATTCTGCCGCGAAATGTCCGCCCAACTCGGCATCCCCGTCACCGAAGCCACCTCCTCCGCCGCGGCCCTCCAGGACGCCGACATCGTCTGCACCGCCACCACCTCATCGCAGATTGTTCTCCATGGCGCCGATCTTCCCCCCGGCATCCACATCAACGCCATTGGCGCCAACCACGCCCACAAACGCGAACTCGACGATTCCGCCGTTTCCCGCGCCTCCGTCATCTTCACCGACTCCATCGAGCAGGCTCGCCAGGAAGCCGGCGACCTCATCCTCGCCTTCGCCGGTGACGATTCCCGCTGGTCCTCCGTCGGCGAACTCCATCAACTCGTCTCCGGAAAAGTTCCCGGCCGCCAAAACAATTCCCAAATCACCCTCTTCAAATCCAACGGCCTGGCCGTCTGGGACCTCGCCGTGGCCGTCCACGTCTATCTCCGCGCCAAAGAGAAAAACCTGGGCAGGGAACTCCCGCTTTGGGCGAGCGAGCAGGGCGGCGGGCAGTAGGTCAGTTTCCGAGTAAGCCGTTACTCGGGACCAAATCAGTCCATTAATTGGCTGACATTTTATAGCGTAAAAATTGTTTGTTAAAGATTCGCCTGCATGGTGTAATGTGGCGAAGCGTAAAGATGCCCTGCGAGATGAACTCAGAAAAAGAAAATGGAAAGAAAATGAAAACACAAGGCGCCGAAACTGTCTGCGCGATGATCGGCTTTCCGACCGATCCATGCAGGAATCTCGAAGAAACTGCACGGCAGGAAAAGGTGTCTACTGCGCAGGTGGTACGCGTGGCGGCGGAAAAGTATCTCGCCGACAAATGGCCGTTTTTCGGAGGTCAGGAGAAGGGGAGGATCGCAAGTTGAGACAAGCGTTGACGAGCGATTGCGATGCTGCCGTTACGGTGCTGTCCGATCACGCCGGACTCGAAGCGATTGGCGCTATAAACGAGAAATTCGAGCAGCGATACAATGACCGCCTGTCAACAGATCTCACACTTACTCGTGGACTTGTTAGCTTTCAAGCAAGCAAGTCCAAATCCGTGTACCGCTGGTATAAGTTCAAAGAAGCATTTTCAGCATCGCTTGTTGAGTACTTGCTTAGGCGTCATGGTGTCAAGAAAGGTGTCCTTTTAGACCCATTCGCGGGTAGTGGTACGGCTTTGTTTGCGTCTAGTCGCTTGGGACTGCGTGCCGAAGGAATTGAACTCCTTCCTATTGGACAGAGAATTATCGAAACGAAGCAATTGATCGACGGTGACCTTGGGCCTGCGGATATGACCACACTTTCGAAATGGGCCTCAGACGCACCTTGGCGAAAGGTCCGGAAGGGAAAGCCGCTAGTTGAATTGCGGATTACGAAGGGTGCATATCCAGCGGAAACCGTAGAATCTATGGGAAAGTTCTTGGCGGCCATAGACGAAGAAACCGATGGTATTAGGTCGGTTCTGATGTTTGCCTTGCTGTGCATACTGGAGGACATCAGTTACACGCGGAAGGATGGGCAGTATCTGCGTTGGGACCACCGCTCCGGGCGGCGGCAGGGAAAAAAGGTTTTTAACAAGGGGATCATACCGTCATTCGATAGCGCGATGCGCCTCAAATTGAAGGACATCGTCTCCGATATTGCGGAGACAGCGACACAGCATGAGTTATTCCCCCAGAAGAATGTTAAACGCGGCGAAATGCGCCTGCATCGTGGGTCCTGCCTTGATGTCCTCCCGAAGCTACGGGCGTCCTCATATGATTGCATTTTTACATCGCCGCCTTACTGCAATAGATACGACTACACCAGAACGTACGCGCTGGAACTCGCGCTTCTCGGTGTGGATGAGGAACATCTTCTCAACTTACGACAACAAATGTTGAGCTGCACGGTTGAGAACCGAGCTAAGGATCTTCTGGGGATCTGCCCGAAATGGAGCCCCGCTATCTCTGCGGCGGAACAGCAGGAAATCCTTCGAATGGTGCTAAGGTATTTGGAGGAACAGAACGCGCGCGATTTATTGAATAACACTGGTATTCCGCGTATGGTGAAAGGCTATTTCTATGAGATGGCCTGCGTCATTTTCGAGTGCGCCCGTGTTCTTAAGCGTGGCGCTCCCCTCATGATGGTGAACGACAATGTGCGCTACGCTGGCGCTAGCATCCCGGTCGATATCATCCTCTCCGAAATCGCTTGCGAGCTTGGCTTTGCTATCGAGACAATTCTTGTTCTGCCGAACGGCAAGGGGAATAGTAGCCAGCAGATGGGCGCACATGGGCGAGATGCGTTGCGGAAGTGTGTTTATATTTGGCGCAGGACTTGATAGAAATGAAGAAACCGTATCGCGACCATCTGAAATCGAGTGTCGACCTCAAAACGAGCTACGCAGCCGTTAGGGCAGGGTTTGTTGCGCTCGCCCTGGAGAAGAACAGGCGAGCGACACCCTTCGTTAATGAAGCACGAGCCTTGAAAGCTGCTGCCTCAAGAGCCAAAACCCCTAACGACCTTCAGAAGATGAACGATATACGGCTAGGACTCCTTACAGCGGCCGGGGTATCCGATAAAGCTACAAAGCACTTGGAGGAGACTGATAAGGACGATGCAATCGCGGGGTTGATTAAAAACTTCCTCGAACCTGCGGGGGAGAAATTTGTTGAAGAACTTGTTTTTCGTTTTCTTCTGACCAGAGGGGACACACTCGGCGGATCAATGCGCAACGTCGGAGGGGCTCTGGCTCAGCGAAAGCTGACGCGATCAATCATTTCTTGCCTCCGTCTGGCCGGAAAGCCGTACTGGTGGCAACAATCCCCCACAAGAGCGTGGGCCGCTGCCCCGGAAAACGATGCTGACGTCGAACTATACGTGAGGGGTTTATCCTGGACAAACGAGAAAGGCCCTCGAACGCTGATCTACAACTTTACGGCTCCTCGCGTCAAGAATAACATTGACTTGTGCCTTTTCAATGGAAAGCACGATGTCCTCAGTAAAGATGATTACAAAAAACCGCGACTATATCTCGCACTTGGCGAGTTGAAAGGTGGAATTGACCCTGCGGGAGCAGACGAGCATTGGAAGACGGCTAGGACCGCGCTCGATCGAATTCACAAGGCGTTCGACAAATATAAGCCAGCTACATTTTTCATCGGAGCTGCGATCGAGGCAAAAATGGCGACGGAGATTTGGGCTCTCCTGGAGCGGGGAACTATCCACAATGCTGCAAACTTAACAGAAGAAAGCCAAATGGCCGCTATAGCACGATGGCTGTGCGAGTTGTGAGTCCTGCAGGGGATAAAGCGGAAACAGAAGAGGATAATGTACTGTTGACGGGGATCTTCTTGGAGAACTGATCGACTGCCGCTCCGAAACTGACGCACCACCCACAGCCCCCGCCCTTGACACCCCGCGGCAGGAAAGTTAGTCTTTCTCGAACGAACGTTCGAGAAAGATTCGTATGCCCGACCGCGCTCCCATCCCCCGCGACGCCGAAGCCAAGCTTGAGCACATCCTGCGTCATGCCGCGAATATTTTCGCCAGCCGCGGTTTTGGGGCTTCTTCCATTCGCGAAATCAGCCGCTCTTCCGGCGTCTCTCTTTCCGGCTTGTACTACTATTTCGAAAGCAAGCAGAAGCTGCTCTATCTGATCCAGTCCAACGCATTTACCAGCATCCTGCACTCGCTCGAAGCCCGCCTCGAAGGCGTCCGCGATCCACGGGAACGATTACTGCTTTTCATCCAGAATCACCTGGAATACTTCATGGAGCATCCGGCCGAGATGAAAGTTCTCTCGCACGAAGAGGATGCCATCGAGGAGCCGTTTCGAAAGGAACTGCTTTCCATCAAGCGGCGGTACTATACGCTGGCGCGGGGCATCTTCGACGAATTGAATCGCGAGGGCCGCGCCGCGCACTTGAGTCCCCGCGTGGCCGTCTTGAGCCTTTACGGGATGATGAATTGGGTCTACAAATGGCATCGGCCCAAGACGGACCCCGGCGCGGCGGAACTGGCCGAATCCATGGCCGGGATTTTCCTGCACGGGATTTTGAACGGCCCCGGCCGCGGTCCGGGTGGAAAATAGGGCATGAGAATCGCGAACAGAAGGCCATTTTTCTGGCATCATGGACAATAAATCCCACGAGGAAACTTTACGATGACAGCGACATCCGCAGCCGAACCAAAAGAACTTGTCCACTACCGCGTGGAAGACGGCGTGGCCGTTTTCGAATTGGACGACGCCCCCGCCAATACGTATTCCTATGAAATGCTGCAGCAGCTGGACGCCTGCATCCTGCGGGCGCGTATGGACGATTCCGTCCACGTGATCGTGCTGCGCGGGGCGGGAGAAAAATTCTTCTGCGCCGGGGCGGGGATTGCCATGCTCACCAGGGCCACGCCGCAGTTCAAATATTATTTCTGCCTGCACGCCAACGAAACGCTTTGCCGCCTGGAGCAGACGCCCAAGCTGGTGATCGCCGCGCTGAACGGGCACACCGTGGGCGGCGGTTTCGAAGTGGCCCTGGCCTGCGACATTCGCATAGCCAAGAAGGACGGCGGCAAAATCGGCCTGCCGGAAGTGAATCTTGGCGTGCTGCCCGGCACCGGCGGGACGCAGCGGCTTTGCCGTCTGGTGGGCAACGCGCGGGCCATCGAGATGATGGTTTCCGGGTCCACGTACGGAACGGAAGAAGCCAAAGCGCTCGGTCTGATTCATCATGTGTATGACGCCCAAACTTTCTGGGCGGAGGTGATGGCGTATGCCAAACAGTTCTGCCCGCCGAATAAGGCATCGCTGGCCGTGGGGCGCATCAAGCGCGCGGTGATCACCGGCTCGCAGATTCCTCTTTCGGAAGGGCTGGCGCTGGAACGCGAATTGCAGCAGGAGCTTTTCATCAGCGAGGACGCCAAAGAAGGCCTCGCGGCGTACGTGGAAAAACGCGCGCCGAAATTCCGGGGCCGGTAACCATGAAAACTCTTCCTGACTATGTGCGCAAGGGCATGAAGCTGGTGATTGTGGGATGCAATCCCAGCGTGCCCTCGGTACGCGCGGGGCATTATTATTCCGGGCGAGGGAATCAGTTCTGGATGCTGCTGTATGACTCGGGGGTGATACCCGAGCCGCTGGAATCGCGCGACGACAAGCGCGTGCTGGAGTTCGGCGTGGGGCTTACGGACCTGGTGAAGCGCCCGACGAAGGGCATCGAGGATCTGGAGCGGGAGGATTTCGCGGCGGGGCGGGTGCTGCTGTCGCGGAAGATCGAGGAGCTGGCGCCGCGCATCGTGGCGTTTCACGGCAAGATGACCTACGAACATTTTACGCAGCGCCGCTGCAAGCTGGGCGCGCAGAAGGAACTGCTCTATGGGGCGCATTTGTTTGTGCTGCCTTCCTCGAGCGGGGCGAATACGGCGGGCCGCGCGGCGAAGCTGAAGGTTTTTCGCGAACTCGCGAAATTCATGCGCAAGGGAGAAAAAACATGAGCGACGCAGCGCCGCCGGCCCCGGCCGGCCCGGTCGTCCTGACTTCGCAGAAGGACGGCATCGCCACGCTGGTGATGAACCGCCCGGAGCGTTTGAATGCTTTGAACAACGAACTTTCGACGGCCTTGAATGAAGCTCTGGGGCGCTTCGAGGCGGATGAGTCCGTGCGCGTGGTGGTGGTGACCGGCGCGGGGCGGGCGTTTTGCGCGGGCGGCGACCTGGGACAGATTCGCGCCGGGCGGGAAAAAGGCGACCATACGCAACTGGAGCCGCTGCTGCGCGCGGGGATGCAGGCGGTGATCCGCATGCGCACGATGGCCAAGCCGGTGATTGCGGCGGTGAATGGAGTGGCGGCGGGCGCGGGAATGAACGTGGCGCTGGGCGCGGACATACGCATCGCCGCGGAGGAAGCGGGGTTCGGGCAGAACTTCGCGAAGGTGGGGCTTTTTCCGGATTACGGCGGAACGTATTTTCTGCCGCAACTGGTGGGGCCGTCGCGCGCGGCGGAACTGTTTTACACCGGCGACCTGATCACGGCGCAGGCCGCATTGCAGATGGGCATCGTGAACCGCGTGGTTCCGCTGGCGCAACTGGAAGCGGAAGTGGCTGCGCTGGCGAAAAAAATCGCGCAGGGGCCGCCGCTGGCGATTCGCGCGGTGAAGAAGGTTTTGTTTGGCGATGAAAAAGCCGCGCTGGAAGCGGCGCTGGAGCGCGAAGTGCGGCAGCAACTGGTGTGCTTCCATTCCGAGGATTGCAGCGAGGGGATACGCGCGTTTTTCGAGAAGCGCGCGCCGAATTTTCAGGGGCGCTGAGCGTACCTGCAAGTGCGGGACATGGTTGGAGTTGAGATTCTTCGGGCGCTTCGCGCCCTCAGAATGACAACGGTAGTGTTTTTGCAGGGGTTGGGGAAGTAAGAAGCTGGCCGGGGAGGAGTACGCATGAGCGAAACGATTGAAGTGCGCATGGACGGGCGCACGGCGTGGGTGACGCTGAATCGTCCGCCGCTGAACGTGCTGAATATCGCCATGATGGGCGAACTGGACGCGACGATCGCGCGCATCCTGCCGCAATGCGACATTCTGGTTTTGCAGGGCGCGGGGCCCAAGGGATTTTCCGCGGGGGCGGAGGTGGGCGACCATACGCCGGAGCGCGTGGGCGACATGCTGGCCGCGTTTCACGGGCTGTTTCGCCGGCTGGCGCGCGTGGAGTGCGTGACCATCGCGGGCGTGCACGGTCTTTGCCTGGGCGGGGGAATGGAACTGGCGACATTTTGCGATTTCGTGATTGCCGAAGAGACGGCGAAATTCGGGCAGCCGGAAATCAAGCTGGCTTGCTACCCGCCGGTGGCCATGGTGACGTTTCCGCAGCTGTGCGGAATGCGCGCGGCGATGGATTTGATTTTCACCGGGCGCACGGTGGACGGAAGGGAAGCGCACCGGATGGGTTTGGTTACGCGCCTGGCTGCGCAGGGAGAGATTGCCGCCGCGGTGGAAACGCTGCTGGGCGAATTGCGCGGATTGAGCGGGAGTGTGTTGCGGCTGACGCGGAAAACGCTGTGGCGGCTGCACGCCGATGAGTTCGAGAAACAACTTGCGGAGGCCGAGCGCACGTATCTGGATGTGCTGATGAAGACGCATGACGCGCCGGAAGGGATTCGGGCGTTTCTGGAAAAGCGGGCGGCGGTCTGGAAAGCGGACTGAATGAGCGATTTGCAGATTACACCGCAGGAATTGAAGCAGCGGCTGGAGCGCGGCGAGAAACTTTTGCTGGTGGATGTGCGCGAGCCGCATGAATACGAGATTTGCCGGATCGAAGGAGCGACGCTCGTTCCGCTGAAGACGATAGCGGCGAATCTTTCCTCGTTCGAGGGAGCGGCGGAAGTGATTTGCTATTGCCATCATGGCATCCGCAGCCTGGATGCGGCGGGCTGGCTGCGCGCGAAGGGAATTGAGGGCGCGCGGTCGCTGGCCGGAGGGATTGAGCGCTGGTCGAAGGAAGTGGATGCGCAGGTTCCGCGGTACTGACGGCTTTTCTTGGAAGTTTCCTCGCAAGACTTCACAGCAAATTCTGATGGGACGGGAGCCGGGGTAGCGGCGGCAGGGAAGGGGCGCGTTCCATTTTGGGAAGAAAAGGGGTACACCCCGGTTGTTTTCGTAAGAGTGGCAAATAAAGGGGGTTACAGGGGACGATTGTGTAAGAGTGGCAAATACAGGGGGTTGAAGTGCTTTGTTTTGATATTCATGCGGGAGGCTTGTAAGAGTGGCAAATAAAGGAGTTAGGGGAGGAGGGAATGAGGCAAGGAGGCAGCGAGGTGAGGAGGGGAGTGGGCGGGGGTGAGCGCCGTAATTCACGGCAAATTGTAGCAGTATAGGTACTGTTTGTCAAGTAGGTAACTGTAAGTGGTTTATTTGCCAGGGGTTGAGCGGGGAAGAAGGGAGTAAACGCAGAGGCGCAGAGAGCACAGAGTAAAGAGGAAGAAAAGATCTCACCCTTCGCGAAAAGCGCGAAGGATGCGGCACCCCCGCGTGCGTGGGGGTGGATTATTTCTCGCCGCAGGCGTTGATGTCGGGGACGCGGAGGGCGATTTCTTTTTTGGAGAGGACGATTTCCTTGTCCAAGCCCTTGCGGCCGAGCATATAAGCGTCGGCGCCGGCTTTGAGTTCGATGGTGAGGTGGGAGATTTTGCAGGGGACGAGGGAGACAGCGCCGGAGGTGGCGATGGTGAGGATGGAGACGACCTGGACGCTGGCGGAGGCTTCGGTTTTGAAGGTGGATTCCATTTTTTTCTTGGCCCATTTGCCGGCGTCGGTGCGGGAGAAGATGTCGGAGAGGGTATCGGCGAGGGAGGAGGGAAGGGCGCTGGTGAGCATGTCCACGGTGGAGTCGGTGCCGAGGCTGAGGGTGATCTTGGGAGCGGCCATGCCCAGGAGGATGGCGTGGGGGGCGATGGAGGTGCTGAGGAAATCGCCGATGGAGCCGTCGCCGGAGGCCGCGCCGCTGACGGAGGCTTCGCCGTTGGTGACTTGCATGCCGTTGTCACCGTTATAGGAGATTTTGAAGGAGCCTTTGATGGTTTCTTTTTTGCCGCCGAAGCCGGGTTTGAGGATGAGGTTGGCGTTGACGCTGACGAGGAAGGGAATGCCGCCGATGGGGAAGGGAACCTTGGCCAGGGTGGGGAGCTTGATGTTGGGCTTGTCCATGCCGGCGGTGTCGCCGCCGCCGCGGACGGCGGCGTAGTCCACGTTGAATTCGCCGGTCATGCCGGAGTTGGAGAAGTTAAAGTTGTCGGTGACGCCGTCCTGAATGTGCATGTCGGCGGAGCTGACGAAGTCCTTGAGAAAACCCTTGGTGGCGAAGCTGACGCCGAGGGTGTCAATCTCCTTGGCCACGGAAAAATCCACATCCATGCGGTCGGGGGAGGGAACGACGGCGATCTTGTATTTCCAGTCGTCCACCTTGCCGGAGAGACGAATTTCCGTGCCGCTGGCGTAGACGACGCCTTCGGGGCTGAGGCGGGTAAGCATGGCGGAGACTTGATTTTGCGACGAGGGGGCGGGAGCGGGGCCGGCTGCGTAGAGGGAGCTGAATTTGATGGGAACGTTCCACTTGATCTGGCCCTTTTGGATGATGTCGGTGATGCCGGCGCGCTCGGTTTTGACGGCGAAATGGCCGTCGTGGGTGCCGGTGGCGACGACTTTGCGCACGGAAAGATTTTCGAGGAAGAGGACCTGGCCGGGAGCGAGGGAGGCGGTTTTGGAGTCGGGATTATCGAAGACAAAGACGGTGCCGTCGGAGCTGACGCTCTTGAGAGCGCTCTTCCAGGAGGATTCGTCGACGCGGACGGTTTCCGGAGTGTAGGCCACGTCGAAGACGGTTCCGGGAAGATCGCGCAGGTCGCGGAAGGGCTTGCTGGCCAGGGTGGCGGAGGGATTGCCGGACTCTTCGGCGTTCTTGGAGCAGGAGGAGAGGAGGAGAAAGGCCATGGTGCACGACAGGAGGAGAGGCAGGCGCATACGATTCATCGAGAAGCTCCCGGAAAAAAGAGGTTGGTTTGCAAGATGGGGAGGAGGATAGCAATGGGTTGAGGGGGTGTCAATTGAGGGGAGAGGCGGGAGGAGCGTAGGAAGAAAGGGAGGGGAAATGCTTGACAAGGCAACTAGATGGGTATAGAAACGGAATAGCGGACCCTAATATAGTGTATGGTCCGGGAATTGGTTCCTGTTGCACCGCCGGGCAGGGTTCGGCGGGGAGGCGCACGGTGGCGGTGCGAGTGGAGATCGGGTCGGACGGGATGCCGGAAATGAAGTTTCCGGAGCCGTTCAATGTGGCGGAGTACCTGGTGGACCGTCACGTGGAGGAGGGGCGCGGGGGGAAGGCGGCGCTGCGGACGCTCGATAGGGAAGTGACGTATGGGGATTTGCGGGATGGGGTGAACCGCTACGGGAACGTGCTGCGGGAGTTGGGGATGGCGTCCGGGGACCGGCTGGTGATGGTGATGAACGATGGGCCGGAATTTTTCTTTTTGTTCTGGGGAGCGGTGAAGGCGGGGGTGATCCCGGTACCGCTGAACGTGCTGTTCCGGGCGGCGGATTTCGAAACGATATTGCGGGATGCGCGGCCTGCGTGCGTCGTTTATGCGGCGGAGTTTGCGGGGGAAGTGGAAGCGGCGCTGGGGGGGCTGGAGGTTAAGCCGAATACGATATTGGCGCTGGAAGGAAATGCGGGGATGGACGCGGCGGCGCGGCATGCGGCGGGGGAGATGAAGGCGGAGGCGACGCGGGCGAGCGACGATTGCTATTGCTTGTATTCGTCGGGAACGACGGGACGGCCCAAAGGGGTCTTGCACAGCCACAACGACGTGGCGGTGTGCTGCCAGTTCTACAGCGTGGACGTGCTGGGGGCGCAAGAGAGCGACGTATTTTTTTCGGTGGCGCGGCTGTTTTTTTCCTACGGGGTGGGCGTGGCGCTGACGGCGCCGCTGTGGGTGGGGGGGACGGCGGTGCTGGATGAGCGGCGGCCGACGCCGCAGACGGTGCTGGAAATTTTCCGGCGCTGCGAGCCGTCGGTGTTTGCGGCGGTGCCTACGTTTTATGCGAAATTTCTAGCGTCCTCGGCGCTGCGGAGGGAAGATGTGCCGCGGCTGCGGAGGTGCATCACGGCGGCGGAGCCGATGCCGCCGGAGCTGCACCGGCGATGGCTGGAAGCCACGGGCGTGCCGGTGCTGGAGGGGATTGGTTCAACCGAGGCGGGACACGTTTATATTTCCAATCGCATGGACGATATGAAGCCGGGGACGCTGGGGCGGCCGGTGCCGGGATATCAGGTGCGGATCGTGGACGAGGCGGGCAATGAGGTGGACGGGGAGACGCCGGGGCGGCTGCTGGTAAAGGGGCCGTCGGTGCTGAAGCGGTATTGGAACGACCCGGAGCGGACGGGGAAGGCTCTGCGGGACGGGTGGTTCGACAGCGGGGACACGTTTACACGCGACGCGGAGGGGCGGTATGTTTTCTGCGGGCGCGGGGACGACATGCTGAAGGTGAGCGGGCGGTGGGTTTCGCCGTTTGAGATTGAGTCGGCGCTGGCGGAACACGGGAAAATATTGGAAGCGGCGGTGGTGGGGCGGCCGGATGAGAATGGGCTGGTGAAGGCGGAGGCGTGGGTGGTGTTGCGGAGTTCGGCGGATGCTTCGCCGCAGACGGGTGAAGAGATACGGATGTTCTGCAAGGCCAAGCTGGCGCCGTACAAGGCGCCGGCGTGGGTCTATTTCGTGGAGCAGCTGCCCAAGACGGCGACGGGAAAAATTCAGCGCTACAAATTGCGCGCGGCGCTGCGCGGAAGGGAAAAAACGGCATGAGCAGCCTGGAGAAAGCGGCGACGGTGGTTCTGGAACGCAGCGGACGGGTGGCCGTGGCCACACTGAATCGTCCGCCGGTGAACGCGATCAACGAAGAGATGCTGGCGGATCTGGAGGGAATTCTGGAGGAGATTTCCGGAGACGATGGGATTTCCGTATTGCACATTCGCAGCGGGCAGAAGGTGTTTTGCGCGGGGGCGGACCTGGGGCTGATGCAGAGCTGCTTCGATGGGCCGGCGGGGACGGAGGGAATGGTGGAGGTGGTGAAGCGGATGCAGCGGGTGTACGCGCGCATTGAGGCGGAGCCGCTGCTGACGATCGCGGAGATGGGCGGGGCGGCGATGGGCGGCGGTCTGGAGCTGGCGCTGGCGTGCGATCTGCGGGTGGCGGCGAACGAAGCGATGATGGGATTGGTGGAGGTGCAATTGGGGCTGGTGCCCGGAGCGGGAGGAACGCAGCGGCTGATGCGGCTGTGCGGGCGGGGAGTGGCGAGCCGGATGATTCTGGGCGGGGAAGTGATCGACGGAACGCTGGCGGAGCGGCTGGGCGTGGTGCAATGGGCGCAGCCGCGGGCGGAATTGGCTGAGTGGACGCGGGAGCTGGCGGAGCGGCTTTCCGCAGCGCCGCGGGCGGCGTTGGCGGCGAACAAGCGCTGCATTGCCTTCGGGGGCGACGCGCAGCGCGCGGGTTACGCCGAGGAGATTGCCGCGACGCGGGAACTTTACGCGAATGCCGAGAGCCGGCGGCGCGTGGCGGAGTTTTTGAAGCGGCACGCGAAATGATTTCCAGGCAGGGAAATTTTCAGGAGGGGTCATGAATCTCAGCGGCAAGACGGCGGTGGTCACGGGAGCGGCATCGGGCATCGGACAGGCCACGGCGGAGACGCTGGCGGAGGCGGGGGCGCTGGTTTTTCTGGGAGATATCGCACGGGAAAAGGGCGAAGCCGCGGCGGCGGCGATTCGCGCGAAGGGGCGGCAGGCGTTCTACGTGCATGTGGACGTGACCGACGACGCTTCGCTGGCGGCGTTTGCCGAAGTGGTGCGGGCGCAGGCGG
>Ga0315281_10005245_pt1 | contig 18595 bp, 18 predicted proteins | sample YL17G07_0_MG_FD_204540 | JGI IMG/M metagenome (GOLD analysis project Ga0315281, IMG submission 204540) | Sediment microbial communities from Yellowstone Lake, YNP, Wyoming, USA - YL17G07_0 | ecosystem: Environmental > Aquatic > Freshwater > Lake > Sediment | place: USA: Wyoming | collected...
TATCTGGCGGAATTTTGCTACCGCTTCAACCGGCGCTTCTGGGAACCCCAAATGTTTAACCGGATGATCACTGCGTGTCTTAATGCTCAAACCGTTACCTTTTCGGAACTAAGGCAATAAGCGTTTAGGGTAATTGCCTTAAACGGACAGGCGTCCACACAGAAGGCGCAGCCGTCGCAGTTCTTGTCCACGACCCGGGAGATGTTGGATTCCAGTTCCAGAAAATCCCTGGACAATACGGTGGCGGCTCGGGAAGCCGCGGCCAGGGCTTCGGCCACAGACTCCTGGAGAGGTTTGGGATAATGGGACAGCCCGGCCAGGTAGATGCCGTCCGTAGTGGCCTCCACCGGCTTTATTTTGGCATGGGCTTCGGTGAAAAACCCTTCGGCGTTGAGGGGAATCTTGTACAGCTCAGCCAGGGGCCCATTGTGGTGCGGAATGATGGCGGTGGCCAGGGTCAGGAGGTCCACGCTCAACTGAACGGGCCGCTCCAGGATATGATCCCTAACCGTGATCTTTATCCTGCCGTCGACCCCTTCCTCCACCCTGGGAGGCTCCGCTTGGTGGTAGCGGATGAAGATCACCCCTTGATCCCGGGCTTCTTCATAGAAGATCTCCCGCTCGCCATAGGTGCGCATATCCCGGAACAGGATGTAAACCTCCAGGTCCGGGTTAAGCTCTTTGAGCTTCAGGGCGCTTTCCACGGAGTGGGTGCAGCAAACCTTGCTGCAGTAAGGTCTCTCGGTGGTGCGGGAGCCCACACATTGGATGAAAGCCATGGCCTGGGCCTGCATCAGCCGCTCGCTTTCTTCACTCAATTCCTGGTCCAGGTCCAGGGACAGCAGAACGTTGGGATTCTGACCATAAAGATACTGGCCCACCGGCCGGTAAGGTTCGGCCCCGATGGCCAGAATGACGATGCCGTGGTCAATCACCAGATGACGGGATAAAGTGGTCCGGAAGTTGCCTACCACCCCGGAAACGCCTGTCACAATGGACTTGTAATGAATGGCGATGTTGGGGTGATTTTTAATTTTGCCGATCAGCTCCTCCAGGCGTGGTCCCACCAGGCCCCCTCTCCAGGTGGTGTGCAGCCTGAGGGCATTGCCTCCCAGGCGGTCCTTACGCTCGGCCAGGTGAACCATGAAGCCCTGGTCCGCTAAGTTTAAAGCCGCGGTCATACCGGTGACGCCGCCTCCCAGCACCAGGGCCGTCTTATTCACCGGCACGGTGATGTAGTCCAGGGGTTCCATCAGGCGGGCCTTGGCTACCCCCATGCGGACCAGGTCTTTACACTTCTCGGTGGCCGCCTCCGGTTGGTGCTGATGAACCCAGGAGCACTGGTTGCGGATGTTGGCCATCTCGAAAAGATACTTGTTCAAACCGGCATTTCTCAGCATGTCCTGGAAAGTGGCCTGGTGCGTGGTGGGGGTGCAGGCTGCCACCACCACCCGGTTGAGCTGGTGCTCTTTGATCATCTCCACCATCTGGTTCTGGGCGTCCTGGGAGCAGGTGAACAGGTTGGCCTGGGCATATTCCACGTTGGGAATAGTTTGGGCGGATTCCACTACCGCCGGCACATCCACCACCCCTCCGATATTGAGGCCACACTGGCAGACAAACACCCCCACCCGGGGTGGCTCCTGGGAGACGTCTCGTTCCTGCGGGAAGACCTTCTCTCGGACCAGAGTGTCCCGAGCCTCCGGCAACAAACGGATGGCGGCGGCGGCGGCGCTGCCCTCCATCACCGTCTGGGGGATATCTTTGGGGCCGTTAAAAAAGCCGCAGGAAAATACCCCCGGCCGGGAGGTGGTGACCGGCGCGAAGCACTGGGTATCCATGAACTTGTTGTGGCTCAGCCTGACTCCCAACTTCCTCGCCAGGTTGATGGTGTCTGGGCTGGTTACCCCCCCCACGGACAGGACCACCATGTCGAAAATCTCTTCCTTGGGCTCCCCCGATTCAGTGGCATAGCGAATTCGCAGGTCTCCAGAATCCGCCAGAGGTTCGATGCCATAGATCCGGGAGCGAATCAACCGCCCACCCTGGTCCTTGATCCTGACACAGTACTTTTCAAAATCTTTTCGGGGAGTACGCATGTCCATGTAAAACATGGCCATGTCCAGCTCCGGGCCGATATGCTCCCGGGCAATGATGGACTGTTTTAGGGCAGCCATGCAACAAAAATTGGAACAATAGGGATGGGCGCCTTCCCGGTCGCTCCGCATGCCGACGCAATGGAGCCAGGCGATTTTCCGGGGCTCCCGCCGGTCCAGGGGTCGCATGACATGGCCTTTGTAGGGACCGGAAGGGCTGAGAATGCGCTCGAACTCCAGGCTCGTCAAGATATTGGGGGATTTGCCGTAGTGGTAGGAGGTCAGGCAGGAGGGATCGAAGATCTCGAAGCCGGGCGCAAGAATGACTGCGCCCACATTTACTTCCCTAAGGCGCGGTTCGTCGTCGTACTTCACCGCCCCGGCCAGGCAGATCTTTTCACACAGCCCACACCCCAGACAGGTGCTCCGGTCGGTCATGTAGGCCCGGGGCACGGCCTGGGGATACGTGATATACGTGGCGCTGCGCCGGTCCAAACCGAGGTTGAACTCGTTGACCGCCTGGGCGGGACAGGCCCGCTGGCAGTCGCCGCAGGCCGTGCATTTCTCAGGGAGGATGTAGCGCGGCTGATTCTTTAAGACGGCCTGAAAATTCCCGGACTCACCCGCCAAGGACTCCAACTCCGTGCAGGTGATGACCTCGATGTTATTGTGCCGGCCGACCTCGACCAGCTTGGGGGAGATGATTCACATGGCGCAATCGTTGGTGGGGAAGGTCTTGTCGATCTGCGCCATGGTGCCGCCGATGGTGGGGGACCGCTCCGCCAGATAGACAAAGTACCCGGAGTTTGCCAGATCCAGGGAGGCCTGCATCCCGGCAATGCCGCCTCCTACCACAAGCACCGCACCAACTTTGCTGGTTTTCCCTGTCTTCATGGCCCCTTAACCTCCCGGTAACTATGCCTTGCGGGGTTGATGAGTTAAGTTTCTGAAATGGAGAAACTGGGCGGCAATCCATCTCTGCAAGACAGGAATCAGGCGGCCTGGAGTTTAAATTTGAAGGTGGTGCCCTCGTGGCCGGAGACCTCCGCCACCCCGTAGCGTTCCAGATCATTCAACCTGAGGGACACGGTATAGACCGGCAACCCCGTCTCCTCTGCCATCTGGCGCACTGTCTTAGGTCCTCCTTTCAAGACTTCCGCGAGCATGGCTTTCTGGTATTCCTCTTCAGCAGCCCGTCTGAGCGTCGCCTCGTAGGCCTGGACGTCCAGTTTTTCATGGAAGACGTTTTCCTGCTCGGTGAGCTGCCGTTCCATGTTCATCAGCCAGCGCAGTTGCATGGTCTGCAAGGATTTCTCCGCTGACGCCAGAGGGATTTGGAACCGTTGCCGATCCAGGGGGCCCAACTCCCGAATCACCTCGGTCAGTTCGGATGCATACTCGGCAAAGAGTTGCCCTTCGGCGGAGCTGACCCAACGTACTTGGACCCGGTCCTGACCGAGGCCTGCCACCCCCAGCAAATGGCGCAATATCGCCATCCGTTTAGCAGTGTACACATTACCGTCCAGGTAATGGCAATCACCCAGGTGTCAGCCGAAGACGAAGACGCCGTCAAACCCGCTCCGCAAACTTTCCATTACAAAGACCGGGTCTACCCGCCCGGAGCACATGGTGAGCAAGGTCCGGAGATTAGGAGGATATTGATATCTGGAGACTCCGGCCAGGTCCGCGGCGGCATAGGAACACCACTTGCACAGAAAGGCCAGGATCTTAGGTTCAAACGCGCCGGCCATGTCCCCTCCTGCTAAGGCGCCCAGGATGTTCCTCTAATCCTGCCGCCTTACCCTTATTGGGTTCAGTCCCTGCCGGACAGCCCTCCACTCTCTGGCCATCGAGATACCAACCATATTGGAGGTAGTCCTCTTTAATCATGACTGCACCGCATTTTGGGCACTTCATTAATTTAGTCATCTTTTCCCTCCAATGATGAGTGTCTGCTTCATCATGTGGTTTTTCAGGCTTTGCGAGCACCAACCGAGGGAAATTGGTATCATCCTTTTGACTCAGCGACATCACCCTCGCCCGCCAGCGTGGATGGCAGCCAGAATTTGCCTGTCCCGGAAGTGCGACATGTCAATGGCCCGGGCCGGGCAACCCGCGGCACACACCCCGCAGCCCTTGCAGTTAGCCGGCAGATTTTCAGAGCGGTACCCTTTCCCCGGGATTTTCACCAAGCGCATGGCCCCAAAGGGGCAGGCCAATTCACAGAAGCCGCAACCGAGGCAAAGATTCTGATCCACCTGGGACACCAGGGGCTCCACCTCCACCATCTCCCGGGTCAATACCGTAGCCGCCCGGGCGGCCGCGGCTTTTGCTTGGGCGATGGTTTCGTCCAGGGGCTTGGGATAATGGGCCACCCCGGCCACATAAATGCCATCAGCGGCGAAATCCACCGGGCGCAGCTTGGCGTGGGCTTCCTGGAAAAAGCCGTCGGCATTGAGGGGCACCTTGAAGAGTTCGGTCAAGTCCTGGACCGGGTTGGGAAGGATGGCGCTGGCCAGGGAGATGACGTCCGGGGTGAGCTTGAGCAGCCTCTCCATGATCGGATCCCGGACTGTGACTTCCAGGCCTCCCTCGGGGGTGATTTCCACCCAGGGTTTGTCTTCCTGGTTGAAGCGGATGAACATGATTCCTTCTTCCCGGGCCCTCTGGTAGAGGTCCTCCTGCTCGCCGGAAGTGCGCAGATCGCGGTATAGAATAAAGACGTCCATCTCCGGGTTCAGCTCTTTCAACGCCAAGGCGCTCTCCACCGAGCGGGTGCAGCATACCCGGCTGCAGTAGGGGCGCTCCGGCTCCCGGGACCCCACGCACTGGATGAACACCGCTGCTTTGGCGTACACCATTCGGGGATTCCGGGTCGCGATGGCCTCGTCCAAATCGGCAGACAGGTAAATATTGGGGTGCTGACCGTATCTATACTCCATCGGGATGTAGACCCGGCCGCCGGTGGCCAGGATCGTCACCCCGTGCTCCATCGCCAGGTCGCCTGCCGGGGTGGCGAGAATGGTCCGGAAGTTACCGATGATCCCCCCGGTCTCCTTCACCTGCGATTGGCGCACGACATTAATCAATTGGTGGCGTTCCACCGCTTGGATCAGTTCCAGTAAATACCGTTGGTATTGATAACCCCGGGAGCTCACCACCAGCTTCCTGGCTTGACCCCCCAGACGGTCGGTTTTCTCCGCCAGGTGCACCGGAAACCCCATGTGCGCCAGAGACAGAGCCGCTTCCATCCCGGCCACGCCGCCCCCCAGGATCAAGGCGCTTTTCACGACCGGGAACTTGGTTCTCTGGAGGGGCTCCAGGAAGGCGGCCCGGGCCACGGCCATGCGCACCAGGTCCTTGGCTTTTTCCAAAGCCGCCTTGGGCTCCTGCTGGTGCACCCAGGCATCCTGATCCCGGATATTGGCCATCTCCAGGAGATACGGGTTCAGCCCCGCCTCTTGGATGGTCTCCTGGAACACCGGCTCATGGGTGCGAGGCGAGCACGAGGCCACCACCAGGCGGTTGAGACCATGCTCCGTGAGCCGCTCCTTGATGAGTTTCTGGGTGTCCTGGGAGCATACGAACAACTGGTTTTCCACATGGGCCACCCGGGGCAGCTCCCGGGCGTAATCCCTGAGCGCCGCCACGTCGATGACGCTGGCGATGTTGGTGCCGCAGTGGCAGATGAAAACCCCGATCCTGGGCTCCTCCCCGGTCACGTCCCGTTCGGGGTATGCCGGCTTCTGCCGGGCCAGGCTGTGCCGGGCCCCTGCCAGGAGTTCGCTGGCGGCCGCGGCTGCAGCCGAGGCCTCGGTGACCGACTGGGGGATGTCCTTAGGATTCCGGAAGGCGCCGCACACAAAGATTCCCGGTTTATTGGTGGCTACCGGGGTGAAGGGCGAAGTCCGGGCGAAGTGATGGGCATTCACCTCCACTCCCAGGCGGCGGGAGAGTTCCACCACCTCCGGCGCCGCCTCCAGGCCCACGGACAGGACCACCAGATCAAAGGTCTCGGTCACCATCTTCCCGTCTTCGGTGACATAACGCAGCAATACGGTATCCGTCCCGGGCACCTGAGTGAGGCTGTGTACCCGGGAGCGGATGAAGCGCACCCCCTGATCCCGGGCCCGCTGGTAGTATTTGTCGAAGTCCTTGCCGGAAGTGCGCATATCCATGAAGAAAATGGCGGTTTCCAGGGGCTCCTTGCTGTGCTCCCGGGCGATGAGCGTCTGCTTGACCGCGGCCATGCAGCACACCGCCGAACAATAGCTGTGGTCTTGAGGGTGCAGGTCCCGGGAGCCGACGCACTGGAGCCAGGCAATACTCTTGGGTTTTTTCTTGGGGTTCGAGGGCAATACCAGATGGCCCCCATAAGGCCCTGAGGCCGACAGCAACCGCTCGAACTCCAGGCTGGTGACGACGTTGGCAAAAGAGGCGTAATGATACGGCAGGTAGTGCCCGGGGTGGAAAGGCCGCAGACCCAGGGCCAGGATGACCGCACCCACCTGGATCTCCAGCCCGGCATCCTGCTGGGAGAAATCCACCGCGCCAGTGGGGCAGAACTTCTCGCAGGCTTTGCAGGTGCCCTTTTTGAAATAAATGCAGGTATGGGGATCGATGACATACTTGAGGGGCACCGCTTGGGGATAGAGCAGGTAGGCCGCTTTTCGCCGGCCCAGGCCCTGATTGAATTCGTCCGGCGCCGGTCTGGGGCATTTCTCGGCGCACAGGCCGCAAGCGATGCATTTCTCCGGGTCAACAAACCGGGCCCGCTGCCGCAATCGGACCGCAAACCTCCCCGGCTCCCGCGAAATCCCCAGGATGTCGGTGAGGGTGTGCAGCTCAATGTTGATGTGCCGGCCGACCTCGACCAGCTTGGGCGAAATGATTCACATGGCGCAGTCGTTGGTGGGGAAAGTCTTGTCCAGCTGCGCCATGGTGCCGCCGATGGCCGACTGCTTCTCCACCAGGTGGACGTAGTAGCCCGCATTGGCCAAATCCAGGGAGGCCTGGATGCCGGCGATGCCGCCGCCGACGACCATTACCGAGCCGAGCAGGTTTGCTTCCATGTATCACCCCTTTAAAGTGACCAATGGCTTGGTGACAGTTTCCTCAGGTTCGAGGTTGCCCCGGTTAACGCAGGGCGGACAGGGGTTTTCCCGCCGCCCGGGGGAGCCCAGGTTTTTTAAGGACAGGTAGGACGGTGGTAATTTCACCAGCCATCCAACTGCTCCCGGAAATATTGCCCTACCAGGCTTCTGGCAGAGCGCTGAACAACCTGCCGGGGCACCTCCTTTACTGTCAACTAAACAGCCTTCTTCCCCAGTTCCTGGAAGTGTTCCGTGGCCGATCGCTTTTTCTTTTCGGACCACTCCAGCACCATGGCCCTCATGGTAGGTAAGAGCATGGGGTTTTTCTTATAATCGAACAGCTCCAAATCCGCTCTAAGACCCTTTTCCAGGAGCGCCTGCCCCTGTGGTGAGCGAGCGATGACCGTGGTCCAGCCCTCGGGAGCGCCGATGCCCCCAAAGGAAAGATCGGCAAACTCCGCAGCATAATCGTCGCAGAACTGGCAGGCGTAACGTTTCATAAAGGTCAGTTGCCCCAGGGGGATGTGGCGGATTTCTTTATTGCGCAAGTTGATCATCAATTCTTCTTTGACATTTACTTTATAGACCTCAGCCCACTCAAAATTGCCTATTTTTTCCAGGCGCCGGCGCTCCTCCGGGCCGAACTGAAAGTTCCCGGCGCAGAACAGGCCAAAATGGATCTTGATGGCCTCAGAAGGCACCACTCCCAGGACCTCCATGCGCCGCAGGGTATTGATTTGGCAAGGCGATCCTACAAATGCCAGCCGAGTGAGGGTCTTTTGGGCCACATGCTTCAGTTCCACGATGGAGGGCGAGTACGTGGAGTACACCTCGGAGAAATGCGAAATGCTGGGCAAGGTGTCGAAATAGAACCCCGCGGCCTCAATGATGTCCTCCCGGGAGCGAGCCAACCAAGGCAGTCGCTGGAAAGGCCCAACTTTCTTGCTCACGATGGCCGCATCGATGTGGCCACGATCAAACAGGTGGAGGAGCAGGGCGGTCACCACCCCGCCGTCGGTGGCCCCGGCCCGTACCTCCGGGTGGGCGGCCCTGGCTACGGCGCTTCCCAGGATGCGTCCCATGGGGGCGTTCCAAGACACCAGGTTTCTGGTTTCCTCGTCCAACTCCCCGATCTCCGGACAGATGGAATAGCAGATGCCGCACTCTATGCATTTACCCATATCGCGGTAGCGCGGCCTGCCGTCCTCTCCCAACTCCAGGGCCCCGTAATTGATGGCGCTGCAAAAGGCCACGCAGCCCCCGCAGTGGTGGCAAAGGCCCTTATCTTGCACCTCCTGGATCAGATGGGTAAAGGTCTTCATAGTCCTTCCCTCCTACCTGGTCGACCTGAACCCTCCAAGGAATGATGGGCGCCAGGTATGTTCAGGCCGAAATACCAAGAGCTGGTTTAAGACTCCATGATGATTCTACGCCTGGAACTGAAACTCTTGGTTCTGACATACAGCAGACCCATCAAGGCTTGCCCAGGGCATAAATAGGGTAGCCCCCCTCCCAGCCCTTGAGGGTGATGCGGCCCTCTTGGGCCATATCCGTCAACAGCGGAGTGATGTTTTTCACCGGCTCATCCATGGCCCGGGCAATTCCGGGGGGGTTGAGGGGCTGGTCGGTCAAGGCTTTGAGGATCCGGGCAGCCAGAAACTCTTCCTTGAGCACCTCCAGCATGGTCTCGTCCGCTTCCACGGCGTTGAACTGGGAGCCGGGGAACTCTTTCTCGGCTGGCCGCCGCAAGCTGGTGCCCAGGACCCAGCGCACCCGGGGCCGGTGCATGGTGGCGTGAATGGCCCAGAGTTTGGCCTTGGTTTTGTCGTCCAGGGACAGGGGCGGCAGCTTTTCCAGGCTTTCCAGGTGGGACTCCACCATGCGCGCAAAGGATTCCGGCTCATTGACCTCCACGTAGCCTATGGATATCCGCCGCCGCTCCAGGCCAGCCAGGGAGAGGAGCTTTTTCATGGCGTTGACCCGATACCAGCAGTGATCGATCCCATAGTGGTAGTGGCAGGAGTGTTTGGGCGTGCAGCCGGCCAGCATGATGCCTTTGACTCCGTTCAGAAAGGCCATGGACAGGATGAAGGGGTCAAGGGAGCCGAGGCAGTTCACCGGGACGAGATAAATACCGCTGGGGTAGGTGACCCCCTTGACCGCGGCCTGTTCCGCGGACGCCAATCCGCCCCAGCCGCAGACAAAGCCCAGGATCTCGTTTTCCTGCATCCGGGCCATCATGGCCTTGATGCGGGCCTCCAGCTGCTGAGCGGTGTTATTGAGGATCTTAACGGCTTCATAAGGGCAGGTGGCCGCACAGGTGCCGCCGCCGCTGCAGAGGTGATTGTCAACCTCTCGGGGGACCGGGCCGCTGCCCGGCTTGACGTGCTCGATACCGCCGCAGGGGCAGATCTCGGTGCACAGGCCGCAACCCTGGCAGAGGTCTTTGTCCACATGGACCACTACGGGACTCACCAGCCTGCCCTGGAGGGCTTTTTCCCGGATATGTAAAACCCCGCGAGCCGCCTTTTTGCCCTGCTGCAAAACCTCATTCAGGTCACAGAGTCCCCCGGCCGACCCGGTGAAAAACAGGGACTCATCGGGGACCTGATCGGGCCAGAATTTAATATGGCTCTTTTGCAGCCGGCCCCCGTTTTCCGGGTAAATAGGCAACCACCGCATCAGTTCTTGAGCCTTGGCGGCCGGGTCTCCAGGCGCCCCTGGAACCACCAGGGTGTCCCACTCCACTTCATGCTCCAGGTTGTCCGCAGGACTCACAAAGCTCAAGTAGCCGGACTGGACCACCGGATGCACCTCCGGGGCGTAAGACATCAGCCCGATGTCATGGGCCCGGGCCTCCACCAGGTCGGCGCCGGAGAGGGGCAGCGTGATGTTGGCCGGATAAAGCACTATAGGCTTCACTTGGGGATTTTCCCGGACCATCAGCAGGCTGTCTCGCCAGGCGGCTACCGCCGCGAGCTCTTGGGCGGCTTTGCCGTGTTCCGGGCTGTTCACCCAGAAGACCACCTTACCGGGTTTGATGTCACCTGCGACCAGTTGTTCCTCCAGGTCCAGCAGGTCGCACACCCGCTCACCGCCCCCGATATAGGCTATGTCCGCCGGGCGGAATTCCCGGTCCAGGGCGACGATAATCGCCGCGCCGTTTACTTCAGTCACGGTGTTGTCAGGCTGCTTGAGCCCCACGTGGTAGTCGCCCACGCCGCCGATGATATACTCTATGGGCTGATCAGGCACTATTTTGACCAGGGGGCTGGTGAACACCTCCCGGAGAAAATCTCCCAGGTCCCCGCAGAAGATGCGGCAGCCAGGAAATGTCCAGTGCAGCTCCTCCAGAACCCGTTCAGGAGCTAATGCTTTGGAAAACACAACGCTCTCCAAGCCATGGCGGGCCAGTTCCCGGGCCGCGGCGAAGCCGGAGACGCCACCTCCTAAAATGAGCGCCGGCCCCTCGAAGCTCAACGACACGGGTTCATAAGGCTCCAGGAGCTCGAGGCTGGCCAAACCGCCAGCGATCAAGGCCGCGGCCTTGCGGGCCAACTCCTGGGGGGGGGCTTCGTGTACCAAGGCCACGTGGTCTTTCAGGTTGATCATCTCCACCTGGTGCTTGGCGATCCCCACCGGAGCCAGGGCTTCAGCGAACTTCTTTTTCATCACCCGGCCGGAACAGCCCCCAATCAATACCCGGTTGAGCCCTTTGGCCTGGACTTTGGCTTTTATTGCTTCCAAACCAGGCGAGAGGCACGGGTATGGATAGATGCCGAGGTGCGTCCAGGCTTCGTAGTTAAGCAGATCGCTTACCCTCGGCAGGCTTATGCGGTTGCTGATCTTGCCCCCGCACTCGCACAGAAAAATGCCAATTTTGCTTTCGGTTTTCATGGGGATCTCCTTCTTCTGCCTGCGTCTTCGGCGCCGCGACGCTTACTCGCTGCTGACCTGCAGGAACAGTTGTTCCATGGCCCCCGTAGGGCAGACGTACAGACAGGTTCCACATCTTATGCAATCTTTACTCCTTTGGTGATATGGCGCGGTGACCTCTTTGAGTACGCCCCGGTTGCCGAAGGTGAGGGCCTGCACGCCCACCACCTCCTGGCAGGCCCTGATGCACAGGCCGCAGAGGTGGCAGGCGAACTCCACCCCTTCTTTTTTGAACCGTGAAGTGGTCACCCCAAAAGCCTTGGCCAACTCCTGGATTTTCGGCGCGGCCGGGCTTTCGTCCAGCAGCAACTGGACGATCCAGCGGCGCACGTTGGCCACCCGGGGGGTCTCCGTCTGCACCTTGATGCCCTGGCGGATGGGGTACATGCAGGAGATCACCACCCGGGAGCGTCTGCCGTCGTCCACTTCCACCACACACAGGCGGCAGGCGCCGTAAGGCTCCAAGGCGCCGTGGTGGCAGAGGGTGGGAATGTCAATGCCGTGCCACCTGGCCACCTCCAGGATGGTCCAGCCGTCCTGTCCCTGGACTTCTTGGCCGTTGATGGTAAAGTCGATCATGTTCCCTCCTTTCAGGCGACCGCCACCGCCCCGAACTTGCAGACCTCATGACAGGCGCCGCACTTGATGCACAGGGCAGAGTTAAGCGTGTGGGGTTCCTTCTTGGTCCCGGTGATGGCGCCCTGGGGGCACTCCTGAACACAGGCGGTGCAGCCGTTGCACAACTCCGGGTTGATGGTGTAGGTGATCAACTCTTTGCAGACTGCAGCCGGGCATTTATGGTGCAGAATGTGAGCTTCGTATTCGTCCCGGAAATACCGCAGAGTGGTGAGCACCGGGTTGGGAGCCGAGCCGCCCAGGGCGCACAGGGAGCCGTCTTTCACCGCCTCCGAGAGGGACTGCAGTTCTTCCAGATCCTCCAGAGAACCCTTCCCGGCAGAGAACTCCTCCAGCAGCTCCCGCATGCGCTTCAGACCCAGGCGGCAGGGGATGCACTTGCCGCAGGATTCGTCGATGAGAAAGTCCAGGAAGAATTTGGCCACGTCCACCATGCAGGTGGAGTTGTCCATGACGATCATGCCGCCGGAGCCCATCATGGCACCCGCGTCCCAGAGGGAGTCGAAGTCGATGGGCAGGCCCCAATGCGCCTTGGGGATGCAGCCGCCCGAGGGACCGCCGATCTGGATGGCCTTGAATTCCCGGTTCTCCGGCACGCCGCCGCCGACCTGCATCACCAGGTCCTTGATGGTGACGCCCATGGGGACTTCCACCAGCCCCACGTTTTTCACCTGGCCCACCAGGGAGAAGATCTTGGTCCCCTTGCTCCCTGGGGTGCCGATGTCCCGGTACCAGTCCGCGCCCTTGGCGATGATCACCGGCACGTTGGCCCAGGTCTCCACGTTGTTCAGGTTCGAAGGGCGGTCCCACAGCCCCTTGTCCACCGTGTGGACGTACTTGGCCCGGGGCTCGCCGGGCTTGCCTTCGATGGAGGCCATCAGGGCCGTGGACTCGCCGCAGACGAACGCGCCGCCCCCCAGGTTGAGCTTGATGTCGAAGGAAAATCCGGTGCCCAAGATATTCTCCCCCAGGAGACCCGCTTCCCGGGCCGCGAAAATGGCCCGCTGCAGGGTCTTGACCGCCAGGGGATATTCGGCCCGCACGTAGATGTATCCCTCACTGGAGCCGATGGCGTAGGCGCCGATGAGCATCCCTTCCAGGATGGAGTGGGGGTCGCCTTCGATGAGGCTGCGGTCCATGTACGCGCCCGGGTCGCCTTCGTCAGCGTTGCAGAGCACGTACTTGGGCCAGCCCTTCGCCTTGCGGCAGGAGGCCCACTTGACCCCGGTGGGGAAGCCGCCGCCCCCCCGGCCCCTTAGGCCCGCGGTGGTCACCGCGGTGATGACCTCATCCGGGGTCATGGCCGTCAAGGCGTTATGGAGGGCGAAATAGCCCCCCCGGGCGATGTAGTGGAGCAAATTGTCCGGGTCGATGAAGCCGCAGTTGCGCATGGCGATATGGCGCTGCAGCTTGAAAAAATCCAGATCTTCATAACGGGGCGTTTTGGCCAGGAATCCTTTCAGCTTGCCCTTGTAAAACTTCCGGGGGCCTCCATCCAGGATCATGTCGTCCGCGTCCATCCGGGCCATGACCTGCTTTTCCGGAATATGGCCCACGGCCAGCTCCTCCCAGAGGGTCCCGGCAACTTCCGGGGTTACCTCAGCATAGGTAATCCTGGGCTTTCCGGGAAAGATGGCGTCAACCAGGGGTTCCTGGTAGCAGAAGCCGATGCAGCCGGTCTTTTCCACTACCCCGCCCCAGTGCGCTTCTTGGGCCTTTTTGTGCAGCAGGTCATAGACCTTTTGGGCCCCGGCCGCCAGTCCGCAGGTGGCCATGCCCACCAGAATCTTGGGTTTGTCCGGATAAAGCTGGGTCAGGCCCACCACTTTCGCTTTCTGCAAGTCGTCGATATTCTTTATTTCCATGGCTGCTACCTCTGGCGGTACATCCGGAGCAGATGTCCGGCCTTCCGCTGGCTGAGGTTGCCGTGAATCTCTTCGTCCATCTGGGCCACCGGCGCCATGGAGCAACAGCCCAGGCAGCGCACCTGGCGCAGAGAGAACTTGAGGTCCCGGGTGGTGCCTTCGGGGCCGGCAATCCCCAGGTCTCGCCGGAATTTTTCATAAACGTTTGCGGCCCCCCGCACGTGGCAGGCCGTTCCCAAGCACACGGCCACGTCATGTTCGCCCTTGGGCTCCAGACTGAAGGCCTTGTAAAAGGTGGCCACCGCCCAGCCCCGGGACAGGGGGACGCCCAAATGGTCGCAGACCGCAGTCATCGCCTCGGGGGGAACATAGTTGAACTTGGCCTGCACATCCTGCAAGGCGCTGATGAGGTGTTCCGAACTGGGGGGGTAACGCTCCAAAATATTTTCCAGGGCTTTAAACGTCACGCTCATAGACCTTTCCTCCTCGTCCGGGTTTTTTACCTTGCCCGGTAACAGAGCAAGGAAGGGGCCATAAACATATCTATCTGTTATTGCTTGATAATTATGGGAAGCAGGCAGGAATTGAAGAAATTCGGGCAGAAAAAATGAGCGGAATTAAAACGTTTTTAAAGGCTTACGGAATATTTCAATGATATCTATAGATTAGCTTATTAGTAGAAATGTCGCGGAATTCAAAGGCCGTTTTATTTTCACCAAAGGCCGATATTTTATAACCTTTAATTTGCCTATAATATCTTCTAGAAGATTTATTGCAGGGAGAAAGATGTTGCAGAATTGCTACAATAAATTATCTAGGATAATTTATCTTTAATTTTCAGGAAGTTATCTGTTTGATAAAATTGTCGCATAATTAACATATGTGTTATTTTTTAAAATCCTTATCGCGGATATGGTAAAGCCGCATCTTGCGCCACAGCTTGCTGCGGCTGATCTTGAGCACCTGGGCCGCTTCCTGCTTGCTGCCCTGGGTCATCTCCAGGGCCATGAGGATGGTTCTCTTCTCTAACGCCTGCAGAGGACTCACGGTCTTATCAGCCATGGGTAATTCCAATTCCCGGCCGCCCCAGGCGGATTCCAGGCGGGGGAGGTGGCGTTCAGTGATGAGGGGGCCTTTGGCAAAGACGAAGCAGTATTCCAGGACATGCTGCAGTTCCCGGACATTGCCGGGCCAGGCGTGACGGCAGAGGATCTTCATCACCTTGGGGTCCACCCCCCGCACCTTCTTGTTGAATTTGCGGTTGAGCATTTCCAGAAAGTATTTGACCAGGATGGGGATATCTTCTCGCTTTTCCCGGAGGGGCGGGAGATGGATGGGTACGGTGAACAGCCGGTAATAGAGATCATCCCGGAACCGGCCCTGACGCATGGCTTCCTGCAGGTCCACGTTGGTGGCCGCCACGATCCTGGCTTCCAGAGGGATTCTGCGGGTGCCGCCCACTCTCATGAAAGCCCTATCTTCCAGGACGCGCAGCAGCTTCACCTGCAGCTCAGGCTTGAGATCGCCAATCTCGTCCAGAAACAGGGTGCCGCCCTTGGCCAGTTCGAACCGGCCCGGCTTGCTGCTCACCGCCCCGGTAAAGGCCCCCCGTTCATGCCCGAATAGCTCGGACTCCAGCAGGGTCTCCGGGATGGCCGAGCAGTTCACCGCCACAAAAGGCCCTTTGCGCCGGGGGCTGTGGAGGTGAAGGGCCCGGGCCACCAGCTCCTTGCCGGTGCCCGATTCGCCCTGGATCAGCACATTGGATTCGGCGACGGCGATGACCGGCAGGCTTTGAATAATTTCTTGCATCCGGGGACTCACCCCCACGATATCCGCCAGGGCCTGATTCCCCAGCTTATCCGTCTCCATTTCGGGGCAGGTCAAATAGTGGAAGGTCTCCACCCCTCCCAGCACCACATTGCCCGGCCTCTTGATCTGCGCGGTATTGACCATGATCAGTTTTTTTAAGCCCGCTTTGGTGGTGATTTCCACCTCCTGGTCCACCAAAACTTCCCCGGTGCTCATGGTGATGCGCATGGGGCAGTTTTTCTGGCACTGGTCCGCCCGAAAGACGTCCCAGCAGAACTTGCCCATCACCTCATCCCGGCTGAAACCGGTGATTTCCTCAGCCCTGCGGTTGAAGTACCCGACTTGCCAGCGGGTATTGATGAGAAACACCCCTTCGGGGAAATGGTCGCCGAGAATTTCGGAGTAGGCAAGGTCCAGGAACTTCAAGGAAGGAATAAGTTCGTCCCTGTGGGGATTACACTCTAAAGAGGTGAGCGCACACATGCCCCCTTCTCCTATATCTAGACCCTCGGATATCGAGAGGCTGTAGGCACGGGGTCTGGATCTGAGGTGAACCAGGTGGAGCAGGGGAGGAAAAGAATTGCAGACAGGGGAAGCACTGTCAGAAATTTTTTCTCCCTATTTTATTAATATAGCAATCTTCATACCAGTCAATCATTTTTTTTTTGGACATACCCTCCATTTCCATCTGAGGCTGAGGGCATTTTGCCCCCGGGTCACCAGCCAAGATCGGAATGAACAGGGAATTTCACAGAGAAAAAGCCTTGGCAGGTGGCTGCCGGTGTCCTGCAAGGTCTGCTGGACGTGGGCTCAGGCGCCGGCTTACCGGGATTGCGAGCTATTCACCCTCTAAATGCCGCCCAACTCTGGTGGCTGGTGGACTGGTAAGTGGAGGCATGGCGATCCAGTGGACCCGGGAGGAAATCGAAAAACCTGGATTAGCCCATCTCAACCTTGGCAAACCTGCCTTCACAGGGCCATAAATGAAATTTTAGGGCTCACAAATGATCCGCAATTTTTATCCCGTATGGGTTTGGCTATCTTGCCATTATCAACGCTTTCCTCTTTTGCGTGCTATTGCTTACTTATTAGAATCACTATCATCTGACTCAGGCCCGCCGGCGGATGAAGTACAGGGTGCCGAAGGAATTGGGGTCTATGCGGTGCAGGTCAAGATTATATCGCTGGACGTAGCCGACGTCGTAATCCTCGCCCTCCGCCAGGCTCATGGCCTGGTCCATATCGCCGTCGCAGGCCATGAGCAGGGCCTGGAGAAAAACCGCACCGCCGTTTCGGGCCGTGGGGTCGTGGGCGAACACCGCGCCGCAGTCGCAGCCTCCCCCGGCGAAGTCGTACCACTGGCCGCCTGCCACCTCCACCGGCCGCAGAATTTTTTTGCCGCAAAAGGGGCAGCAAGCCGGCAAGGTGCGGTCGTAAAATAATTTTGGCATCTCAAACCTCGCAAAAAATTTAGGGGGCCAGGACTTGCGCCCAGGGTCGAAAGCGGTGCAGCTTGACTTCCCCATGATTCCGAGAAAAAAGCAAGCTGAAACCCTGCCATTTATTATCCCTGATTTTTCCCACCGCGGCAATCGCTGGCCTTGCTATTGACACCGGAAGGCCTTAAGCTTACATTTTGTTAATCATGGAGTTAAAGGAGTTAAAGGAGTTAAAGGAGAGTAAACCTATGGCGGAAAAAACCTTAGCCTTCTCGGATCAGGAACAGATGAAGATCGAGGGCATCGTCATTGACAAAGATGGCGAAGAGGCGTTATTGTTTTTGGCCGATCTCCTGGACCGCATCAAGGGCCATCCGGGTCATGCCTGCGGCCCCCATGTCGAAGGAGGGCCGCCGGCGCAGGGATAAGTAAATTCCCCTGGTACCACCGCACCTGACCTGGGATGCGCCCCGGGAAAAGGGCAGAAACCCCAAGGAAGCGACCTGCCCCCATTTTTCCCAGCACCAGGACACCTTACCACTGAGAAAAAGGAGAACCACGATGGCGGACAAGCAAATGGTGTTTTCGGATCAGGAGCAGCAGCAGATCGAAGCCATAGTCATCGACAAAGACAAGGAGGAAGCCATCAAGTACCTGACCAATCTGGTACAGCGGATGAAGGGCACCGCCGGCCACGTCTGCGGCACCGGGCCCATCAAGTAACCATTTGAGACCCCTGAAAAGATAATTTGAGGGGAGGGCCGGGGGAATTATTAGCAGTCAGCTATCAGCCGTCAGCATTAAACCAATTCCAAAGCAATGCTGATAATTTTTGTTTTGGCTGAAAGCTGACCGCTGAAAGCTTAACCCCCTGGCTTCCCTGAAAAAGCATTTTTCAGAGACCTTAAAATCTAGTCTTCAGGAGGGCCATGGAAAGGCTGGCACTGGTAGCTGACACCCACAGTTATCAGGCCGGCCTGCCTGCCCTGCTGGAGTTTTTCCGCCGCCAGGGCCTGCAGCACCTGGCCTGCCTGGGAGATTGCCTGCCGGACCCTTTCCGGCCCTGGCTGGAGCTAGACCCCCGGCACCGGCTTTACTGGGTCTATGACGTTTATGGCCCGGAGCTGCCCGAGGCCACCGGCTGCGACGTGGCCCTGGGGCTGGGCGACCGGCTCTTTATGGCCCACACCCGGGCCCTGGTCTGGACCCACTTCAAGGAGCGCATCAGCGCCTACGAGCATGGCCCCCGGACCTGCCGCCCGCCTTTGCTGCTCTGCCACGGCCACACCCACGTCCCCAGCGTCACCCGGTTTTCGCCGCCCTTCAGCCGCCTCCTTTACATCAACGACGCGGTGCGGCCCCAGGAGTTCCAGGCCCGCCAGGCCTGCCTGAGCCTGGAGCCGGACACCATGTACCTCATCGTGCCCGGGGCCTTCACCCTGGAGGAGGGGCGCCATCCCACCTTCAGCTTCGCGGTCCTGGACCTGGTCCACTTCCGGGTGGCCATGGTTTCCCTGCGGGATCTGGCGAACCTGGAATCGCTGGAGCTGTTCCCGCCGGATTGAGCCGTTCTTCGTTTTTTGGTTTTTGGTTTTAACGCTTATTGCCTTAGCTCCGAAAAGGTAACGGTTTGAGCATTAAGACACGCAGTGATCATCCGGTTAAACATTTGGGGTTCCCAGAAGCGCCGGTTGAAGCGGTAGCAAAATTCCGCCAGA
>Ga0315281_10005246_pt1 | contig 18593 bp, 20 predicted proteins | sample YL17G07_0_MG_FD_204540 | JGI IMG/M metagenome (GOLD analysis project Ga0315281, IMG submission 204540) | Sediment microbial communities from Yellowstone Lake, YNP, Wyoming, USA - YL17G07_0 | ecosystem: Environmental > Aquatic > Freshwater > Lake > Sediment | place: USA: Wyoming | collected...
CCTGCGGCAGCATTCTCGGAGTCAATCTGAAGGGGATATTTCCTACCCTGCTTCACTACGTTATGTGCGCGTATCGCTCTTACGGAATAAAAAATAAACTCGGCCTGCTGAAGAATTTAATATGAAAAATAGGGACAGCGACTATTTTCCCTTTTATTTCCTTTTTGAAAAAATAGTCGCTGTCCCTATTTTTATTTTAATTCTATGTCTATGTTTTAATCCGGCGTATGCCTTCAACTGGAAGGACCTGCACGAGGTGGCGGATAGCCTTTCCCTGGAAGAAGCAAAGGCAAATTCCGAAAAACAACCCGCTTCCATAGAAAACCTGTATGTTCTCGGATTAGTTTGCCTGAATCAGCACAACGATAACGACGCCGAAGCGGCTTTTAATAAAATTATCGGACTTGATCCGGCTATCTACGAGGCGCAATGGGGCTTAAGCGAAGCCTTGCGCCGCCGGCACCGCGCCGATCAAAGCGAAGCAATCTTAAATGAGGTTATAAAATCCCATCCTGATTTCTCGCCCGCATTCATAACCCTGGCGTATATAAAATATAACCGGACGGATTTTGAAAGCTCAGTACGGCTTGCTTCAAAGGTTATCAAGCAAGGAAAGAATAACGTGGACCTCAGCAATTATACCCGGGCGCTTCTGATTGTCGCCGGAGCCAAGGGCATGATTGCCCACTACGGCGGGCCCGTTGCCAAGGTGGTAAACGGGACGGGGGTATTTCCGACACTCAAAGATGCCGAAAGCCTGCAACCCAACTCGCCGGGGGTGCTCTTCGGCATCGGATGCTTTTATCTTCTCGCTCCCACTATCGTCGGCGGCAACAAGGATAAAGCCCTGGATTATCTCCAGCGTACGGTGAAAGCCGACCCGCTTTTTGCCGATGCCTACGTGCGGCTTGCGCAGGCGTATAACGTCAAGGGTGACAAACAAAAGTATGAGCTGTACCTTCAAAAAGCCCTTGAGGTTGATCCGCAGAACGAACTTGTCTTAGATATTCAAAGCGGAAGATGCAAGTTTATTTGTGTTACCGGAAAAAAATAGAAATCACATCGTCAGTATCCGGCGGGCGTAACCCTTAAGGAAGGTTTTATACTGCGGCTTCATTCCTGAAGAAGACATCATCTCTTGAGACCTTTTAAGCAACCGCCTGACCTCATTCCTCGCGTAATCAAGCGCTCCCGACTCCCTGATAATCCGGCGCATGACCAACAAATCATTTTTATTCGCGTCTTTCTTGGAGAGGATGCGGTTTATCATTGATTTATTTTCGCGCACGGCATTTCGATACGCGTACCAGATAAGCACTGTCTTTTTCGCCTCTTTTAAGTCGGTAAGCGCCGACTTGCCGATTTTTCTTTCTCCGCTGAACATCCCCAGGATATCATCCGCGATCTGAAATGCCCGGCCCACATACATCCCGTAATCGGAAAGTACCTTAACCTGCTTGGGAGGCGCCCCGGCCAATATCGCGCCGGTTGCCAGAGGGCAGGCAAAGGTATAATACGCGGTTTTATAATCATATACCTTATAGATATCTTCCCTGGCAATCCTGCCGATATCATTGGTGCCGTACAGCAGTTCCAGGAATTCTCCGCTTCCGGTATAAATTGCCGCCTCAATGAACCGCTTAAGGGCGGCTTCTTTACGCTCCATATTTTCCCGTACGGACAAAAATGCCCGGATAGCCATCGCATACATAACATCCCCGACGACAATGCTTAAATCCTGGCCGTTGAATTTACAATTCTTAAGTTTTTTTAAATGGCCGTCGAGCATCGCATGCATCGAAGGTTTACCCCGGCGCATATCGGACTTGTCGATAATGTCGTCGTGAACGAGCATGAAATCATGGAGCAGCTCAATCGATAAAGCACTGGTATAAAGGCCGGGGGCTGTTCTTTTGGCGAACCCCAAATACCCGATGACAAAAAGAATCGGCCGCACCCTCTTGCCGTCCCGGAGGACGAAATCCTTGATGCTTTTAAAAAGGAGCGGCGATAACCGGCTTAAGGAATAGGCCCTGTCTATCTCACCGACAAAGGCGACCAACTCACGTTCAATTTTGTTTTTTATCTGCGCAAACATTGGTTTATGCGGGAAAAAAACGATTGCTTCGCAATGACGCTCATTTGACAGTTATGGTAAGGGAAATGAACAAAAGCAGCCCGAATAAAAAATGAAGCCGGGCTGTTGCCTGGTCTAGAAGCGCAATCTGCCCGGGATTATCTTGGCGGTTTGCCAGGGCCTGCCGCATATTTTTTAACGCCATGGGCAAGCTTAAGAAAACAAGGAACGACGGCAAGGCCAGCATTTTCGTTGCCATCATGATAACTACGCTCGCATACGCCGCGCAAAGAAGAAAAAAATATTCTCCCTTTGCAAAATGATATCCGAGAATGTTTTCCAGGGTCTTTACGCCCGCCTGCCGGTCATGCTGGATATCGCGCATGTTATTGGCGTTAAGAATCGCCGTCACCAGGAATCCCACCGGTAACGATACATAGAGCACCCTTTGATCGACAACGCCGGTTAACGCAAAATATGAGCCCCCTACCATAAGCGGCCCCATAAGCAGGAACACCATGATATCGCCGAGGCCGAGGTATTTATACCCGATGGGAGAGGCGCTGTAAAAAATACCGCCGAGCAGGCCGATGACACCTAATGCCAGCAGGGGCCAGCCGCGTACCGCAACCAGTATAAGCCCGAGCAAAAACCCCGCAAGGCCCAAGAGGTAGCCGCCTGCCAGGACCTCTTTGGGCGCGATAAGGCCGTCGACCAAAACACGGCTTGAGCCAAAGGTATCACGCCTGTCGACGCCTTTTTTAAAATCAAAATATTCACTGAGGACGTTGGTAGCTGCGTGAAGCAACACCGAGCAAACCGCAATCAAAGGAAACAGGACCCAGGATGTGTGTTTGCGGTCGGAAAAGGCGATGGCGGCGCCGATAAAAACCGGCGTGAGCGAGGCGGTAAAGGAAAAGGCGCGTATCGTCTGACACCAGACGTTTATTTTGCGCAACAACAGCCGCATTTTATCTTTTCATCGAAACTGTATTTGCCGGGGCCGATTAAAATAAGGCTCAAAAATAAGACCCCGTCTTCGATGGGCTGAGAAGCCGCTAAAAGTCCAACCTTGGTTAAGAGCATATGGGCGGCCACCGCCATGGTAATCGAAAGAAGCGCGCACGCCGGCCTGAAGGCTAAACCGAGGATAAGTAAAATCCCTCCTCCAAATTCAGAAAAGGCAGCCATAAATCCCCAGAACGAAGGCGCAGCAGTAATACCGAGCCCTGCCATAGCCCCGCCCAGTTTAACCCACATCTGCGGCCCGCCGAGAATTTTAGGGGTGCCGTGATAAATGAACATTGCCCCTATGCCGAGGCGCAAAATCAAAAGCCCGAGATCTCTATACTTATCCAGAAATTTCATTTCCATATCCCCCTCCCCTACGGTTTTATGGTTTAGTGATTACAAAGATGGCGTTTAAGGCGAACAGGTTGGGCCATAATTTCACCAATGTTCTATTCCCCAGAAAATAGGCTGCCAGGACTTTTATATTTTTTTTGCGGCAGAAGTCTCTAAAGTCGCTGACGCTTAAGAAACGCAGGTTAGGCGTATCATACCAATGGTGCGGCAATGATTTGGTGATGGGGGCCTTGCCCCTGAAGAAAAACATAAGGCGCCCCGTAAGGTAAACGAAATTGGGGAAACCCACAATTACTTTTTTACCCACGCGCAGCGACTCTGCAATGGCAAAATCCGCCCTTTTTACCTGCTGCATACTCTGGTTTAAGATGACGTAATCGAAGGACTGGTCGGGATATTCGGTTAAACCGCTGTCGATATCGCCGTGGAACACGCTGAGGCCTTTTTCCACGCATTTGTAGATGGCGGCATCGTCAAGTTCAATGCCCTGGACCTTGGCGTTTTTCTCTTTTGCGAGAAGATAGAGGAGCTCGCCGCTGCCGCACCCCAAGTCAAGGACGCGCGAGCCGGACTCGATGATTTGATAAATCATCTGGTAATCTAACGGGATAGTGTCAAAATTCATATGCTTACGCTATGGTATAGCCGTAAAAGGTTTTTTTGAGGAAATGTTTGATTAAATGGGTCTGCTCTTCTATTTCAATCAGGAAGGCATCGTGCCCGTAGGTAGATTTTATTTCACAGTAGGTCGCGTCCATGCGCCGGGCCTTTAACAGACGGACAATCTCTTGAGATTGAGGAGACGGATACAGCCAATCGGACTTAAACGCGATCACCAGGAAACGGATGTCGGAATGTTTGTCCTTTTGAAATAATTTATTGCCCGAAAGGTCAAAATAATCCATGGCCTTGGTGATATAGAGATAAGAATTGGCGTCAAAGCGCTTAACGAAATTATCTCCTCTATACCTGAGGTACCCTTCAACCTCGAAATCAGTCGCGAAGGTGAAGCTGTAATCTTTGTCTTTCAGCTTGCGGGAGAATTTTTCTTCCATGGATTGCTCGCTCATGTAGGTAATGTGGCCTATCATCCGCGCGACGGCCAAACCCCGCTCGGGTTGCCCCTGCCCGTAATAATTACCGTGGTTCCAGGCCGGGTCAGCCATCACCGACTGCCTGCCCACTTCATCAAAGGCAATCTGCTGGGAGGAGTGTTTCAGACTTGTGGCAATAGGTATGACCGAGCGCACGCTCTGCGGATACGAAGCTACCCATTGTAACGCCTGCATCCCGCCCATGGACCCGCCGACAACACAGAGCAGTTTTTTAATGCCAAGGTAATCGATTAATTGTTTCTGCGCCTTGACCATATCCGCGATGGTAATGAAAGGAAAATCAAGCGCATAGGGTTTGTTGGTCTGCGGATTGAGTGACGATGGACCGGTCGAGCCCTTGCACCCGCCGATAATATTCGAACAAATCACAAAGTATTTATTGGTATCAAACGCCTTATTCGCTCCGATCATTATATCCCACCAGCCGGGATCTTTATCCCCGGCGTGAAATCCCGCGACATGGGCATCGCCTGACAGCGCATGCAATACCAGCACGGCATTACTCTTCTCTTCATTAAGCACGCCGTATGTTTCATAGGCAAGCGTCACCGGCCCTAACTGGGCCCGGGATTCAAGGAGCATCTTATTGTCGCCTTCGGCAAAAGTAAAATATCGGGTCTCAACGACCCCGACGCTCTCGCCGATTGCTTTTTGCTCAGTAACCTTAGTTTTTTTCTTATCCACAATTTCCTTATCTTAAAAATTCCTGGAACAGCCAGGTAGAAAGATACCGCTCCCCCGTATCGCAGATAATAGTAACAATGGTCTTTCCGGCTGATTCCGGGCGCGTGGCAACTTGAAGCGCGGCCCACATATTCGCGCCGGATGAAATTCCGGCCAAAATCCCTTCTTCACGGGCGAGGAGGCGGGCCATAGCGCCGGCATCTTCGTTGGTTACCTGTATAATTTCATCGTAAATCTTAGTATTGAGGATACCGGGGATAAATCCCGCCCCGATGCCCTGGATTTTGTGGGGCGCGGGCGCCTTGCCTGACAAGACCGCGGAATCCTTCGGCTCAACAGCGACGATCTTTACCCCGGGTTTCTTGCGCTTGAGCACTTCGCCTACGCCTGTTATTGTACCACCGGTTCCCACTGCTGCAACAAAAATATCGACTTTGCCGTCAGTATCATCCCAAATCTCCATCGCTGTCGTCTTGCGGTGAATCTCAGCGTTGGCGGGATTGTTAAATTGCTGCGGCATGAAGCTATTCGGCGTCTTTTTAACCAATTCCTCCGCCTTATCAACCGCGCCCCGCATCCCTTTTGAGCCTTCGGTCAATATAATCTTGGCGCCGAAAATCTTCAAAAGCTGCCTGCGCTCCAAGCTCATCGTATCCGGCATGGTTAAAATAAGCTTGTAGCCTCTTGCCGCCGAAACAAACGCCAGGGCAATACCTGTATTTCCGCTGGTCGGCTCGATGATTACCGACCCTTTCTTCAAAACCCCCTGCTTCTCTGCCGCCTCAATCATAGCGACGCCAATCCTGTCCTTTACGCTGGAGAGCGGATTAAAAAATTCCAACTTCGCTAAAACAACGGCCTTTAAACCCCGGCTCAATCTATTCATCTTTACCAGCGGCGTATTCCCTACCGTTTTAGTGATATCTTCGAATATCCGAGCCATCTCTTCTTCTCCTATTGGGTAGCCTTTACTAAAGATTGATCAATATCTGCGATAATATCATCGATGTGCTCGATGCCGATTGAAAAACGGATAAAATCAGGGGTGACCCCCGTCGCCAGCTGCTCCTCGGCCGAAAGCTGCTGATGCGTGGTGGTAGCCGGATGTATGGCCAGCGTCTTAGCATCGCCGATATTGGCAACGTGAGATATGAGCTGAAGTGAGTCAATAAACTTTTTGCCCGCCGTAAGGCCCCCCTTAATGCCAAAACCGATAATTGCCCCGGCTCCTTTGGGCAGGTATTTTTTTACTTTTGATTTTTCCGGGCTTGAATCGAGCCCCGGATAATTGACCCAGGATACCTTGGGATGTTTTTCCAAATAACGGGCTACGCTCAACGCGTTTTCCGAATGCCTCGGCATCCGAAGGTGCAGCGTTTCCAGCCCCTGCAGGAAGAGAAACGCGTTAAACGGCGATAGCGCAGCACCCAGGTCCCGCAACAGCGTTACCCTTGCCTTAACGATGTAGGCGATATTGCCTGCGGGTTTCAATGCCTGGACAAAATTAAGCCCGTGATAACTGGGATCGGGGTCGGCGATCAACGGGAATTTTCCGTTGGTCCAGTCAAATTTCCCTGAGTCAACGATTATCCCGCCGAGAGAAGTTCCGTGCCCTCCTATAAACTTAGTCGCCGAATACACCACGATATCAACGCCGAAATCTATCGGCCGCAGCAAATAAGGGGCAACGGTATTGTCTAAAACAAGCGGTATGTCGTTTTTGTGCGCTGTTTTTGACAGCCCCTCCAGGTCCGCGACGTCCAGCTTGGGATTCCCGATGGACTCGGCATAGAGCGCCTTCGTTTTCGGCGTGATTGCCTTTTGGAAGGCGTCGAGGTCGTTGGATTTGACGAATCTGACCTTAATGCCCAAACGCGGAAAGGTATAATGAAAGAGATTGTAGGTCCCCCCGTAAAGATTATCGGCAGAAACAATGTCATCGCCGGCCTGGGCAATGTTAAGGAGCGCAAGCGTTACCGCTGACTGGCCGCTTGATACGGCCAGCGCCCCCACCCCGCCGTCAAGGAGGGCGATTCTTTTTTCCAAAACATCGGTCGTCGGATTCATCAGACGGGTATAGATATTGCCGGATTCCGTGAGCGCAAAAAGATTGGCTGCGTGCTCCGTACTCTTAAATTGATAAGATGTGGTCTGATAAATAGGCACTGCCCGTGCGCCGGTAGCCGGATCGGGCTCCTGCCCTCCGTGAAGCAGAAGCGTTTCGGGATTAAGTTTCTCATCGAGCTTGGTCATGTATCCTCCTAAATATAATAGGTCACCTGGCCGTTTTTAAACTTGCTCACGAGCTCATCGTATTTTGTATGCGTAAGCCGCTTGACTACGTCATCGCTGATTTCCTGCCAGAGCCGCACCACTAAACTATCGGCATCCTTCCCGCGGCTCCCCTTATAGCGCACCTGGCCGTTGATAATATTGTCATCCATTGCCATGAATACGTCGGCTAAACTTATCTGTGAGGGCGGCTTGGCTAAAAAATATCCTCCTGAGATTCCCCGGGCGCTGTCTACTATGTGAGCGTTCTTCAGGTGTATAAGGATCTGCACTAAAAATTTGCTGGGGATATTCTGCAGTTGAGATATTATGCTGACCCGCACCGGCACATGGTCGTTATACCGCAATGCCAACTCCATCACGGCATTACATCCGTATTCTATTTTCGCAGGTAATTTCATGTTTGCTTCCTACAATATATTACTAACTTGATTAACAAAGTAAAGTATACGGATAAAATACAAATTGTCAAGCCTTTTTTGTATTATTCGGGGATATTCGAGAATTTGATGAGCCTGTTCATCAAGGGAATGAGGGTCATTATTTCCACGGGCTTGGCTACAAAATGGTGCCCGGCAATGGTATCATCGTCTTCGCTGACCTCGCCTTCCGTAATGATACCGGTAAGAAAAATATAGGGGATGTTTCGCGTATTGGGGTTGTTTTGCAGTTCGGCAACGATATCCTCGCCGCTTATCCCCGGCATCATAATATCAACAAGTATCAAATGCGGGCGTAACTGCTGGGCAATCTGAACGGCCCTGGTACTGTCAGAACACGTGGTGACTTCAAACTCACCTGAAAGTTCAAGATTATTCTTAATAAAATAACAAAAATCAACTTCATCATCAACCACGAGTATCTTCTTCGCCATGCATCCCCCCTTTGTGTACGGACACAACACCCCGCTCTATCGGATGAGCGGGTACCCCGCCTCCTGCGGGGCACCGGCGCAACTTGCGCTACCTAGCGCACACTGGCGCAATTTCCTATAAGCGCCAGGTGTATTTATAAGCGCCGGGTGTTTTACGAACTTAACGGAAGAATAATCTTTACCGTTGTTCCTTTGCCGACTTCACTTTTTATGGCCAACTCTCCCCTATGATTATTAATGATGCTTCTGGCAATCGATAACCCCAAACCAGTGCCCCGGCGGTCTCTTTTGGTAGTGAAAAACGGCTCGAATATCTTTGACATATTACCTTTGGGAATGCCCTCGCCCGTATCGGTTATCTCAATGACACAGTCGGATTTACCCGAAAACAGGGAGACCTCCGACCGGTAGCATTTGATGGTTATTTCCCCGCCCTGCGTCAGCGCTTCAATGGCGTTATTCAACAGGTTGAATATAACCTGCTGCATCTGATTTCTATCGACCTCAACAGACACATTGCCCTGACAGTATTCCGTCTTAATCGCGATGTTACCGAGGGGCGCCCGGTATTTTACCAGCGCTATCGCCTCGTTTATTAAATCCGTGGGGTTGATCTTCTCGGGTTTAAGCTCAGACGGACGGGCAAACCGCAGCAGGCCGCCCACGATATTGTCGGCCCTGAAAATCGCCTCTTTAATCTTGGCGATGGCATCTTTAATGCGTTCATCCTGCGCATTCAGCTTTATTTCTAGGTACTCTAATCCGCCGAGGATGATAGAGAGCGGATTTTTTACTTCATGGGCGATACCCAGCGAGAATCTCCCGAGGGCGGCGATTTTCTCCGTCTGCACCAATTCGTGCTGGGTATTTTTCAATTCGGTATAAGCGCTTTGAAGCGCCTCTTCCGCCTTTTTACGCTCGCTCAACTCAAACTGCAGCCGTTCGTTGGTTTCTTTTAATTCAGCGGTGCGTTCCAGAACTTTTATTTCCAAATTATCTTTGGCCCTGTGCAGCTGCTCCTCTGCCTGTTTGCGCTCGGTAATATCCTGGGCGGCGCACACAATCCCCAACACTGTTCCATAATCATCCAGCATGAGCGACCCGGCAAAAAGCACGGGTATCTCACGTCCGTCCTTGGCAACATAGATTTCTTCAATATTGCGGATGAAACGGGCGGCCAAAGGATTGCTGAGCCACGGGGCCACAAAGGATTGGCCATCGGGCGACAGTATTTTTTTAAAAGGCTGACCGACGAGTTCCTTCTCGTCGTACCCGAGCATGATGCAGGTCGCGGTATTCACCACCTGTATGTCGCCCCTGGGCGAAACTACAACCAGCGCATCATTCATCGAGCGCAATATTTTTTCCGTGTAATCTTTCGCGGAAATAATATCGTCTCTGGATTTATGAAAACCTTCGGCCATTATGGGAGCTCCCCCAACATATTATATCACAAATAGGCGCATCTTTTTCCTATGATGTAAATTTTTTATATGCCAATGCCGCAATGAACGATAGCAAATTCAACAGGACAATCGTAGCACCTGTGGGAAGATTAAAAATAAACGATACCACTATCCCCGACAAAACCGTCACCACGGCGACTAAAGAAGAACAGAGTATCGTCGAAGTAAAACTGCGCGAAAGCTGTAACGCGACGGCCGCGGGAAATATCAACAGGCTTGACACGAGCATTGTCCCTACGATTTTCATCGCCAGGACTACCGTAAGCGCGGTTAAAAGAATGAGCATTGTATTGATGCGTTTCACGTTTATTCCGGATACCTTGGCGTACTCTTCGTCAAACGTGACCGAAAACAAATCATAGTAGAATAATTTGATAAGCACCAGCACGCCGAGCGAAAGGACAATCGCAGCCGCAACCTCAAGGCGGCTGATAGCCAGGATGTTGCCGAAAAGATAACTGAATAAATCCACGTTGAATCCGCCCGCGATACTGGCGAAAAGAACGCCGATGGCAATCCCCGAAGCGGAAACGATCCCTATCGCGGTGTCGCCGAAAAGCCTCTCCTTCTCGCTTAATTTCAATATCCATAAGGAACTGAGCATAACTACCGGTATCGACACGTAAAACGGATACATCCTCAAAAGCAACCCCAGCGCGATGCTCCCGAAAGCAACGTGGGCTAAGCCGTCCCCGATTAAAGAGAATCTCTTCAGGACCAAAAATACTCCCAGGGTCGCGCAGAGTATCGCGATAAAGACGCTCGCCAAAAGCGCCCTCTGAAGAAAGCCGTAATGTAACGCCTGGAGCAGTTCCATGTAATCCTTTTTTTCAGTCGTGGCGGTGACAAATTATGTGCTGCGCGAATGGGCCGAAATATTCGCTCGCGTCAGCGGAAGCGCAGAACGCGTCAAACCCGCCGTAAAAAACAATCCGTTTATCCAGATAGAGGAGTTTTGAAGCGTATTTTCCTATGGTCCCGATATCGTGGGTAACTAAAAGTATGGCCACCCCTCTATCGCGGTTTAATTCCTGAAGGGTGATGAAAAATTTTTCTCTTATGTCGGGGTCAAGGGCCAGGGTAGGTTCATCGAGGATAAGAAGCTGAGGTTCATGCACCAATGCCCTCGCCAGAAAGACCCTTTGCTGTTGCCCGCCGGAAAGTTTATTGACAGGCACGTCTTTTATCGACTCTATCCCGAGAAGCGATAAGACGCTGTCTACGGCCTTCTCATCCGAAGGGGTAATGCGCCTGGGGGAACTTTTTTGCGAAAGAAGGCCGAGCCCGACGATTTCCTTTACCGTCGCGGGAAACTGGAAATTGTAAGCGGTAATCTTCTGGGGCAAATAGCCGATTTTATGCCAAGCGGAGAAATCCCGCGCGTCTTCTCCAAAAACGGAAATCCTGCCCCTGAGGGGCTGTAATAATCTTAAGATAAGCTTGACCAGTGTCGTCTTGCCGCTGCCGTTGGGCCCGACAATCCCGGTATAATCGCCCGGGGCGACGGCAAAGGTAACGTCGGTTAAAACTTCATTAGACTGATACGCGAAATAGAGATTTTCTACTGCAAGCGCCGACTTTACCGGCATGCGAGGCCCTCCTTAAGATTATCGAGATTCTCTTCCATTAACGATAAAAAAGTAACTCCGGCATCCAGGTCCTGTTTACTCACATTATGCGCGCCGTTCAGGGGAAGCATCCCAGCGCCGGTTTCCCGCGAAATTGTCTCGGCTAATTTAGGCGAAAGCAATTCTTCATAGTAAACGTATTTGAGGTTATTCGCTTTTAATTTCTCAACCAATTCCATTATCGCCTTCGGGGTAGGTTCAGCGTCCGGGGAAAAACCTTGATACGGGGAAAGATACGTCAGGCCGTATCTTTTGGCGAAATAACCGAAGGCGGGATGCCCGCCGTAAATAAAAATATGCCGTTGGCAGGCGCTGAACGCTTGCTTAAATTTTTCATCCAATTCCGCGAGTTTCTGTCCATACTCTTGGGCATTGCGCTTATAGAAATCCTGATGGAGCGGATCTTTACCGGTTAATCCCGCCAGTATGTTATCAACCATAATCCGGGCATCCGAAAAATCCAGCCATATGTGCGGATCAAACCCCGCCCTGTCCCCTTCCCCCCCGATCAAAGATACCCCCTTGCTCGCGTCAATGACCGCCAGGTTTTTATTGTCGACTCCCTTTAAGATGTCTTCAACCCACGGCTCCATGTATTTTCCGGTATATATGAAGATGTCGGCCTGATTAATCCTGAAGATATCACGGAGTTTCGGTTCATAGGCGTGGGCTTCAACGCCGGGAGGGACAAGGAGCGACACCTCAACCAGATCCCCGCCGATATGCCTGGTAAAATCATACAACGGGAAAAGGGTAGTTACGATTTGTATTTTACTTTTGGTTTGGGCGCAGGATGGCGATAAGCGGAAACAAAGCGCCCAGGGAATAAAACCCGCGGTTACCCCTATCCATAAAATTTTTTTGAGCTTCATAAGGGTAAAACTTCCGTTGATTTACCTCGATATTTTCAATATCTTGTATTTAAGGATACCCGCGGGGACTTTGATTTCGACCGTTTCGTTTTCCCTGTGCCCCAGGAGGCCTTCGCCGATCGGAGAAGTAATGGAGATCTTCCCTTCCGCGTAATCCGCCTCCAGCTCCGAGACCAGCATGTAGCACATTTCTTCCTGCGTATCGCAATCCTGTAAGGTCACCGTCGCGCCTATCAGCGCCTGGTCGGCGGGGATGTTCTCGTTATCGAGGATGCGCGTACGCGTCAATTTTTCTTCCAATTCCGCGATCCGTTTTTCATTAAGGGCCTGCGCGTCTTTTGCCGCGTCATATTCGGCATTTTCGCTGATATCCCCCTGTGACCGGGCATGGGCGAGCGACTCTGAGATTTCTCTGCGGCGAACCCTAATCAGATATTCCAGATCCTGCTTTAATTTCTCATACCCTTTTTGGGTCAGATAAGTATCGCCTAAGCTCATTGCGCACCCCTCGCTTATGACCGGATCATTATTAAAATCATCTTAAATTTTCCCGTTGCCTTTAAGGCGTGAGGTTTATGGGCCGGCATAATTACCATTTCCCCGGCCTTAACTGAAAGCGGCTTACCCGAGATGGTAATCCGTGCCGCGCCATCGAGCATGTAAACGGCGGCGCCGAAGGGTGCTCGATGTTCGCTTAACCCCTGGCCCTTATCAAAGGCAAATAAAGTCACCGTGCCGGTCTTGCGGTTAATAAGTTCCCGGCTTACGATGGAATCTTTTTGATAATGCAATAAATTATTTAATTTTACTTTGCGCCCCTGAAGGCCCGCATGGACAAATCGCTGTTTATCTGCTTTCATTGGCACCTCCCTGCATAATTGTGGATAGTTGTATTATACCGCAGAATAAAAACAAAGGCAGTAAAAAATAAAATTGCGCCCGCCTCTGGCGCTTGGGTGCAATTTTATGCCGGCCATCCGGCCGGCGAAGAATGGCTATTTAAAAAAGAAAGACGATGCCGCAGAGGCCAAAATGACTATCGATGCCGCGGTTTGGCTTCTTAATCTCGGCATTTGAGATATGGCGGAAACGATATTCGAAGGTCAGGGCAACTGTTTTTGTGAAAAAATAATGCACGCCGAGCGCGGCGAAATCATTGAAGTTAAACTGCGTGCCTTGTTCTCGGGTGTGCTGGGATATAAATACAGGGCCGGAGCCGCCTTTAAAATACGGCTGGAATCTTGAGGTTTCGGCAAGTATGCCGATTTTGAACGCGATGTTATTACCCACCTCAACATTTCTGTTGGGGCTAAATACGTAGGAAATAAAAGGCTCAAGTACAAACGTGAGTGAGCCAGGGAAACGAATCTTGTGTTTCTCAAGCAAAGCCGTAAGGTCGAAATTAAAATCGAAAAAGAACGGAATAATGTGATATACGCCCTTCTGTTTTATCCGCGCGGAGCCATATCCCGTAAGAAATTCTAATTTCGGGGCGTATCTTGGCTGTTCCGAAAAACCTATAGTGTGTAACGGGCATAAGAGCAGAATAAAAACGAGAACGATGGATATTAATCTTCTGTTGCCCATTATTACTGCCTCCTATTTTTGTGTTATTTTACACAAAATAAGCGCGTGATGCAATGAATTTATGGCGGTGGCCTAACTTTCACATTGTGCGGACAATATTATTCGGTATAATAGTTAGCGGTAACTGATAATACCATCCTGATTATTAATCCTGATGAATTTTTCACGCAAAGCTGGAATTATTTTAGCCGTTATTTTCGGAACAGGGATTATTTTACGGCTGCTTTTTTATCTTGCCAATCGTTCCCTTTGGTTGGATGAGTTATTTGTTGCCTTCAATGCAAACGAAGGATCATTCCCGCAGATTTTCTTGCCCCTTGGTTATCAACAGTGCACTCCGGTTGGCTTTATCCTGTATGAAAAGTTATTTGTACTCTCCTTGGGTAATAATGAATATAGCCTGCGCTTGTTTCCCCTGCTTTGCGGGCTCGCGGGATTAGGATACTTTTGGATCCTTGCCAAACGCCTATGCACGCGTTATTCTTCGGCCGTAATTGCCCTGGCGTTCTTTTCCTTTTCAAGGCTTTTAATTTATTTCTCCGCGGAAACAAAGCAGTATTCTTCCGACGTGATGATAACGATACTGCTGTTTCTTTTATTCATCCGGCACAGCGAAATAAAGACCGCGCGGGTAGCAAACAGGTTTTTATTCTTTTCATTCGGAGTAACCGGTATTTTTGCGATCCTCCTTTCGCATACTGCCATTTTCACTCTCACAGGCTATAGTCTTATCTCAATGCTGCAGTATTACAAACAGCGCGAAAGTAAGAAATTGATTAGCCTTATGGGTAGCTGCGCTGTCTGGCTGTTGGCATCCTCTATTCTTTATAAGAACATCTACCACGCTTATTTTACCAACCCTTACTTGCAGGACTGTTGGAAAACAAATTTTATTAATTTTTCGCCTTCATTCTTTAAAACAGCCAGCTTGTTTTTTGAAAACGTAGTTAGAATTTCTTGCGGAAACGTCGGCCGTCTTTGGGGAAGTATATTATTTATATCCGGCGCGTTATGCCTGCTTCGTAATGAGAAACACAGGCTATTGGTCCTCACTTCTCCCCTGATCGTCTGTTTTTTTGCATCCGCCCTCAGGTATTATCCAATTGAAGAAAGATTGTTGTTATTCTTCGCTCCTCCTGCCATTATCATTGTTTCCGAAGGGGTAAATTACTACAGGGCTATACTGGAAAGAAGGTCGGTTGCTTTGGCAAATATTTTCTTAGGACTAATTATTGTCTTCCTTCTCACCGATTCGTTAGGGCTTATTACAAATCCTTCGGAGGAGACATCTTGTCGCCCCAGACAGGAATCGAAACCGGTGATTGAGTACATCGCCAAACATAAACAAGCCGGTGATCTTATGTACGCTTTCGCTGAAGCACAATATGCCTTTAAGTATTACGGCAGAAATCTGGGAATTGAAAAGTATTCCGTAGTCGATCCATCATCAAAAGGAGAAACTTATGAAAAAACTTTTGCTCCGCTAAGAAACAAAGATCGCACCTGGATCCTTTTTACGTATTATTGTAAATCACAAGCTTTGTTTCGCGAAAAGCAAGAAGAAATTGCTTACCTGGATATTATCGGCAAAAGGTTAGACACATACAAAAAACAAGGGGCAACAGCGTATCTTTATGATTTTAGTCAATAAAAAAGCCCACCTTTTACGGTGGGCGTGAATTTTGAAGGGTTAAGGACGATGAGTTATTGCTTTAATTTCTTGAAGGCTTCCTGCAACTGGGGGCTGTTTACAATATTCATGAACTTTTCATTCTTCATCAGGGCCTGGATATCGCCTGCCTTCGCGGCTTCTACAATCTTCGGGTCTTTTACCAAGTCCTGGATTTCAGGGGCAGCGGCTAACCCCGTGATGATAGCCGCGTTTTCCGGATTATTCATCAATTGCTGCTTGTAACTATCAATTTGAGGTGGGGTAAGATTGTTTTCCTGGACGGCGGAACTAACAGGGGCGCTGTGCACCGGGAGATTCGCTGATTCAATCCTGGAAACATTCCCTGATTCTATTTTTATTTCTCCAAAGGCGGTGTTGACAGTATAGACTCCGCCTGCGAAAGAAGTTATTTCGCCGTTAATGACGCTGCCGTCGGTCAATTCAATCCTGCTTACCTGCGCGCAATACGCGGCTGCATTTAAGGTCAGGAAAAATGCGCAAAAAATAATAATCCTTTTCAACTCCCCCCCCCTCTTTTCTAAAGGTATTTTACGACGTACTCCAGGCCTTTCTTCCTCGGCTCTCCCTGCTCTTTGAGTGAATAACCAATGGGAATGACTGCCATGAACTCGCCTTTGGGTTCGCCCAGATATTCGCGCACTTCGTCTTTTATCAAAAAGAGTATCCCCAGCCACACACTGCCGAGCCCAAGCGCGGTAGCCGCAAGGAGAAGGTTTTGCACAGCCGCTGCCGAGCTTTGAATCTCCATGGTCCTGAAAAAATCGTGGCCGGCGGCTTTTTCGATCTTGAAGAGCTGGCTGCCGTGCTCTATAAGCGCGCCGGTATTGACAACGGCTATTACAACAGGGGCGTTGGAAACACTCCTGGCTGCCATCCTTAAGATTGAGGATACTGGCTTGGGGAATTGCGAAGATTTCTCAACGGCGAGCTGGGCGAGCTGTTGTTTCTTTTCGCCGCGCAATACGATAAAGCGCCAAGACTGCTGGTTATGCGCCGACGGCGCGCGATTCGCCGCGTAAAGGACCTGCTGTATAATAGCATTGTCAACCGGCTCATCCTTGAACTGCCGGATGCTTCTGCGTTTCGTGATAGTAGCGAGAGTCTCATTTCCCATCTGATATTCTCCTGGAATCAATTATACCCGTAGAAAAACTGTCTGCAAGAATATTATCGCTATGACGATCGTAATTGCCCGCTACGCTAAAAACTGTTTTCCCTACCGCTTTTCTCTTGACTGAAAACCGGTTTAGTGTAGAATAATTTCTACAATTCCCCCGTAGCTCAGTTGGTAGAGCGAGTGGCTGTCAAATCCCGCGATAGCGGGATTTGTCCCGAGCGCAGAGGCGCTCGGGACTAGTTGGCAGCTTCCGCGGGAAACCGCGGTTGAAACTGCAGGAGAATTGCTGGAAGCCCGAACGTAAAGGCGAGGGTAATCAGCAGCCGAGCCCCGAAATATCGGGGAAGGTTCAGAGACTATGCACCTGCTGCCTAAGGCATTATGCTACGGCAAAGATATAGTCCAAGTCCGGAAGTAATTTCGGGTCACTTGTAACCACCAGGTCCGAGGTTCGAGTCCTCGCGGGGGAGTAAATATCATAACCCCTTGCAGCAATATATGTTGCAAGGGGTTTTTTATTTTTTTAGAATATGAGCATGGATCAAGCATCAAAAGGGATAAAGATTTTTGCTTGGCTTTTAATTAGCCAGGGGATTATTTTATATTTAATTCCTGCGTTATGTGGAATCCCTTGACTTTCCTAATAATCTTTTATATAATTTAATCTGTGAGATTGGTTTCATTGCATCGATCGATTCTGCTTTTGGCGCTCTCCTTAATAGCATCTACCTCCTCTTTTGCCGCTGATCCTCCAGATTCCCCTTACCCTTCGAAAGTCCGCTTGCTCAGCCAAGTTTCCACCGAAGAAAGGAAATCCTTTTATGTTGATTATCTGCTTCCGCTCTATTATCCGGAAGATAAAACAACCTTAGTTTTTTTTAATCCCAAGCAGGCATGGCATGACCCCACTGCCGATGAGAGAAACCTGGGGCTGGGAATAAGAAAGATATTCGCGGACAGCTTTATCCTCGGAGTTCATTGTTTCTATGACAGGAAGAGATCTCCCAGCCATGCCGTGCATCATCAGCGCGGCTACGGAGCGGAATATCTCTCGGAGCTTCTTGATGCCAGGTTTAACTATTACGATCCCACGAATAAACCCAGAATAGTGGATCAAGGCTATGAGTTTGGAGAAACCGGCATACTGCAATGGGATTCCCTGGAAGAACCATTGGAAGGTTTTGATTTTGAGATCGGCGTTCCTCTCATCCCCAGAAAACTGAACACCAGATTTTATGTCGGAGGATTTTTCTACGACTCAAACCTGGCTAAAGATGTGAATGGCGTAAGGATCCGGACAGAGACCAACTTTGTCGACTGGCTGTCACTGGACCTGGCCCTGGATTCAAAAAACAAACAGGAAACGACCTTTATTGCAGGCCTGAGAGTAAACGTACCGTTTGAGCTCAGCAGGATCCTTCAAAAAAAGAATCCCATTAAAGCGCCGGAATTGCCCTATCTGGAAGACAGGCTTTTCGAAAGGGTTGTCAGGGATATCGATGTGCAAACCAGCGCCAAGACGCCCAAAGTGACCAGGCCCGCAACCCTTACGATCGGAGAAGGAGTAGTTGTGGGCAACATGATCTTCGTAGATAACAGTCGTTCTCCCGGCGGGAACGGCTTGGTATCCCGTCCTTATAACAATATTGCCGATGCCCTGACAGATCCCCGCTTTGGCGAAGGGGTATGTATTTTTATCTTTAAAGGAGATGGAACAGCCGCGGGATACACGGGCCACTACACAATATCACCTGAACACGTCACCATCTGGGGCGACGGATATAGCCCGGTCATGGGATGCGGGGGAGGAGGTTTTCCGGTAG
>Ga0315281_10005248_pt1 | contig 18590 bp, 13 predicted proteins | sample YL17G07_0_MG_FD_204540 | JGI IMG/M metagenome (GOLD analysis project Ga0315281, IMG submission 204540) | Sediment microbial communities from Yellowstone Lake, YNP, Wyoming, USA - YL17G07_0 | ecosystem: Environmental > Aquatic > Freshwater > Lake > Sediment | place: USA: Wyoming | collected...
CCTTCACCGGCCCGGTCAACATCCCCGTGGCCTCCTTCAGCGCGGCTTGCAACGGCGGCGCCTGCATTCCCCAGCCCGGCACCAACCAGAAACTCGATTCCCTGGCCGACCGTCTGATGTACCGCCTGGCCTACCGCAACTTCACCACCTACGACGCCCTGGTGGTTAATCATTCCGTATTCGTCAGCGGCAGCCGCAAATCCCAGGTCGACGGCATCCGCTGGTATGAAATCCGCAACCCCAATGCCACGCCCTCCGTCTATCAGCAGGGCACCTACTCCCCGGACACTAACTCCCGCTGGATGGGCAGCATTGCCATGGACAAGGTCGGCAACATTGCCGTCGGCTACAGCGTTTCCAGCGGCGCCCTTTTCCCTTCGATCCGCTACGCCGGACGCGCCCCGGGCGACCCCTTGGGCACTCTGCAAAGCGAAAACAACATGACCAGCGGCGCCGGTTCGCAATTGGCCAACCTCGCCCGCTGGGGAGACTACAGCAGCATCTCCCTCGATCCGGTGGACGACTGCACCTTCTGGTACACCACCGAATATCTGATGAACAATGGCACCTTCAACTGGAGCACCCGTATCGGCTCCTTCAAGCTCAGCGGCTGCATCTGAACCTTCACCAGCACCGCCCGGCGGGCTTCCTCCCGCCGGGCATTTTTCTTCTTTGAAATTCCCAAGATTCATCGAGCGCCGCATTCCCCGCCCGCGCTATCCTTGCTTTGAAAGAAGGACTACCCCATGAGCGACACCAAGCCATTCTTCCAGGCCATCCAGGAAGGCAACTCCTCCGCCGTGGAAACCCTCCTCGCCTCCGACCCCTCCCTGGCCTCCTCCATCAACGACCGCGGCCAATCCGCCATCCTCGCCGCCATTTACAGTGGAAAGACCTCCATCCGCGACCTCTTCCTCGCTCACGGCGTCCAACTCCAGCTTCACGAAGCCGTCGCCGCCGGCCAGCTCGATAAAGTGAAATCCCTCGTCGGCCGCCGCAGCGAACTCGCCCGCGGCTCCTCTCCCGACGGTTTTCCCCTCCTGGCCCTCGCCTCCGCTTTTGGCCACCTCGGCGTCGCGCAATATCTCTTCTCCCACGGCGCGGACGTCAATGCCGCCGCTTCCAACGGCAGCGGCTACACCGCCCTCACCGGCGCCGTCACGGGTGGCTACCGCGACATCGCCGCCTGGCTCCTCGAAAAAAGCGCCGACGCCAACCACCGCTACGGACCAGGCTACTCCCCCCTCCTCGCCGCCTCCGCTAACGGCCATCTCGAAATTGTAAGGCTCCTCCTCGACCACGGCGCCGATCCCGCCGCCTCCACCCACGACGGCCAGACCGCCCTGCTCCTCGCCGAGTCCCGCAGCCACCGCCCCGTCGCCGAGTTTCTTCGCTCCCGCGGCCTCTCCGCTTGAAACCATTTCGCTTGAAACCATTTCGTTGACTTGCCGCGATGTGGAACATAAGATGAACGCGCTTTTACCATGGCGGAATCAATTATCGGTTCGAGCATCGGGCACTATCGCGTCACGGAGAAGATCGGCTCCGGCGGCATGGGCGAAGTCTACCGCGCGCGCGATTCGCGCCTCGGCCGCGATGTCGCGCTGAAAGTCCTGCCGGAAATTTTCGCCGCCGACCCGCAGCGCATGGCCCGCTTCGAACGCGAAGCCAAGCTCCTGGCCTCTCTCAATCACCCCAACATCGCCGCCATTTACGGACTGGAACTCTCCGGCGGCAACCGCACCCTGGTGATGGAACTGGTCGAAGGACCGACGCTCGCGGAGCGCATCACGCCGGGCCCGCTGGTCCTCGACGAAGCCCTGAACATTGCCCGGCAGATCGCCGAAGCCCTCGAATTCGCCCACGAAAAAGGCGTCATCCACCGCGACCTCAAGCCCGCCAACGTCAAGGTGACATCCGAGGGCCAGGTGAAGGTTCTTGATTTCGGCCTGGCCAAGGCGCTCGAAGGCGAAGCCTCGGACGTGGATATTTCCAATTCGCCGACCATCAGCATGGCCGCCACGCGCGCGGGCATCATCCTCGGCACCGCTGCCTATATGTCCCCCGAGCAGGCCAAGGGCCGCTCCGCCGACCGCCGCGCGGACGTCTGGTCCTTCGGCGTGGTCCTCTACGAGATGCTGACGGGACGGCAGTTGTTCACCGGCGAGACAGCTTCGGACACGCTGGCCGCGGTCCTCCGCGCCGACCCGGACTGGTTCGCTCTGCCCGCGGGCACTCCCGCGCCCATTCGCAAACTCATCGAGCGCTGCCTGCGCCGCGACGTCAAAGCCCGCCTGCAAGCCATCGGCGAAGCTCGCATCGCCATCGAGGAGTTCCTCGCCAACTCCGAGGCGTCCTCTTCTTCGGGAATTTCCACGGCTGCCGCAAAAAGCGCTCCGCAGCCGCTCCTCCTCCGCGCGCTTCCCTGGGCCCTCGTGGCGGTGCTGACCCTGGTGGCTTCGGTTGCCCTCTGGCGTTCGTCGCAATCGCCGGCGAATCCCGGCATCATCCGCCTCAGCGCGGAGTTCGGCGGGGCAGGAACCCTGTATACGGAGGGTGGACCCGCCGCTATTCTCTCTCCCGACGGGACGCACATGGTGCTCGTTGTGCAGGAGGCCGACAACAAGCGGCGCCTTTTCATCCGCTCGCTTGACCAGTTGCTGGCCACGCCTCTCGCCGGAACCGAAAACGCCATCGATCCTTTTTTCTCGCCCGATGGCCGCTGGATCGCCTTCTTCGCCGATGGCAAGCTGAAAAAGATTTCGGCGCAGGGCGGTGCGGCTGTCACGCTCTGCGACAGTCCGGAAAACCGTGGCGGCGCTTGGAGCGAGGATGGCGCCATCGTCTTCGCTCCCGAAACCCGCGTGGGCCTCTCCATGATCTCCTCCGCCGGGGGCACGCCCAAACCGTTCTCCACCCTCGACCGGCAGACCGGTGAAGTGACCCACCGCCGCCCGCAGTTTCTGCCGGGAGGCAAGGCGGTTCTCTTCACCTCCAGCAATGACGGAAACAACTACGAGGATGCGGACATCTTTGTCCAGCTTCTGGCCACCGGGGAGCGAAAGAAGATATATCACGGCGGCTACAACAGCTACTATCTGTCCAGCGGCCACCTGGTTTTTATTCACAACGGAACCCTGTTCGGCGTCCCGTTTGACCTCAAGCGCCTGGAAGTCCAAGGCGAGCCCGTGCCCATTCTGGAGGAAGTGGTCTCCAACCCCGGCAACGCCGGCACGCAGTTTTCCGCTTCGATCTCCGGAACATTCCTCTATGTGGCCGGCAAGGGCACCAGTGATTGGCTTGTGATTGATTGGCTGACCCCGGACGGCAAGTTTTCCCCCTTCCGGAAAACGCCTGGAAACTACTGGGATTCCAATTTTTCTCCGGATGGAAAACTTCTTGCGATGGATATGGATGATGGCAAGAAAGATGACATCTGGGTGTATGACTGGCAGCGGGATATTGCCACGCGGCTTACCTTCACTGCCGATCCAAACAGATTTCCGACATGGTTTCCCGATGGCAGGCGCGTTTCGTTTATCACTGATGAGAAAACCGGTGGCTCCAGCATTTCCTGGAAGCGGGCCGACGGCGCAGGTGACGCCCAGCGCCTGGTCGTGAGTAAAACGAGACTAGGGGAAATGGCCTGGAGACCGGACGGCAAGTTCCTGGCGTTTCGGCAGATCAATCCCGATACTCGCGGCGACATTATGGTCGTGTCCCTGGAAGGCGATGACAAGAGCGGCTGGAAGCCGGGCGAGGTCAAGCCGTTTTTGAACAGTCCCGCCGCCGAACGTCTCGGGGAGTTTTCCCCCGATGGCCGCTGGCTCGCTTACTTCTCCAACGAGTCTGGAGCGGAGGAAGTCTATGTTCGTCCCTTTCCTGGACCCGGCGGAAAATGGCAGATCTCCACAAAGGGCGGAAATTATCCGCAATGGTCCCGTAATGGCCGGGAACTTTTTTATCGGGCGCAAGATAACCAACTGATGGTGGTCAGCTGCACTGCCTCCGGAGACTCTTTCCATCCGGGAACACCCAGGCCATGGACGGAGGTGCGCATCGGCGATGCCGGCCGTAATTTCAAGAATTATGTTCTCCATCCGGACGGCAAGAGGGTTGCCGTTATCAGGCTTCCGGAAGGAAAGGCTGCGACGCAGGCCAGCAAAGTCAGCTTCATCTTCAACTTCTCCGAGGAAATCCGCCGCAAACTGGCCCCGGCCCAGCCCTGAACCTGTCCCGCAAAGAGCGCTTGCCGCGGCGGAAGGAACTCGGCCGGATACTGATGGCATCTTGGATTCATCGGCTCTGATTAGCCCCTTGCCTTCCCGCAAAATGAAAGAGAAAATGCCAAGCGCCCCATCACACGGGCGCTTACAGGCGCTTCAGCACCCTGAATCAGCGGAGGAATGAATGATTGATACGGCGAATGTCACACGGCGCGGTTTCCTGCAGGGAATGTTTTCGGCGGGGGCCCTTGTCCTCACCGTTCAGCTTCTCCCGGAAACCCTGATCGCTTCCGCCGCCGGTGAAAATTCCTTCGCCTCCGCCGCTTTCAAGTCCGGCGTTTATCTGGCCATCGAAACCGACGGCACCGTGCACATCATTGCCCACCGCTCCGAAATGGGCAACGGCAGCAAAACCTCGCTGCCCCTCGTCCTCGCCGACGAACTCGATGCCGATTGGAAGCGCGTCAAGCTCCATCAAGGCGACGGCGACGAAAAATACGGCTCGCAGGACACCGACGGCTCCCACTCCGTCCGCGACTTTTTCGAACCCATGCGCCAGGCCGGCGCCACCGCGCGCCTGATGCTCGTCCGCGCCGCCGCGCAAAAATGGAACGTTCCCGAAAAAGAGTGCCACGCCGATCTCCACCAGATCGTCCACGCTCCTTCCGGCAAGAAACTCGGCTATGGCGCTCTCGCCTCCGCCGCCGCCGCTCTCCCCGTCCCCAAGAAGGAAGAACTCGTCTACAAGCCGAAATCCGCATGGCGCTACATCGGCAAAGGCGCCAAGACCTACGACATCAAAAACATGGTCTCCGGCAAAGCCATCTACGGCCAGGACGCCCGCATCGACGGCATGCTCTACGCCGCCATCGTTCATCCCCCGGTCCTCGGCGCCACCGTCAAATCCCTCGACGACAAGGACGCTCTCGCCGTCCCCGGCGTCCAGCAGACTCAAACCATCGACACCTTCAAAGCCCCTCACGCCTTCCAGGCCCTCGGCGGCGTCGCCGTTCTTGCCGACAGCACCTGGGCCGCTTTTCAGGGCCGCCAAAAACTGAAAATAGAATGGGACCTCGGCGCGCACGCCGTCTTCACTTCCGACGCCTACAAAAAGCAGCTTCAGGAAACCGCCCGCAAGCCCGGAAAGGTTTTCCGCAATAACGGCGACGTCGACGCCGTCTTCGCCAAGGGCGGCAAAGTGATCGAAGCCGATTACTACGCCCCGCTCCTGGCCCACGCCTCCATGGAGCCTCCCGCCGCCGCCGCCGAATTTGCGGACGGTAAAGTCACCGTGTGGACTTCCACGCAGAATCCCCAGGGCGTTCAGGAAGCCATCGCCGGCACGCTCGGCATCAAAAAAGAAGACGTCACCTGCCACGTCACCCTGCTGGGCGGCGGCTTTGGCAGAAAGTCCTTCCCCGATTTCGCCGTGGAAGCTGCGGTACTCTCCAAGAAAACCGGCAAGCCGGTGAAAGTCGTCTGGAGCCGCGAAGACGACATCAAAAACGATTCCTACCACTCCGTCGCCGCCATGTACATGAAGGCCACCCTCGGCCCCGACGGCCAGCCCGAAGCCTGGCTGCAGCGCTCCGTCTTCCCGCCCATCAACTCCACATTCATTCCCGGCACGGTCAACAGCGAAGCGTTCGAAATGAGCCTCGGCTTCACCGACGTGGCCTTCGCCCTCCCCAACCACCGCGTCGAAAACGGCGCCGCCGAAGCCCACGTGCGCATCGGCTGGCTGCGCTCCGTCGCCAACGTCTATCATGCCTTCGCCATTCACTCCTTCGCCGACGAACTCGCTCACGCCGCCGGCAAGGACCCCCTCGAATACGTTCTCTCGCTTCTCGGCCCCGCCCGCATCATGGACCGCAAGGAACTCCCCGCCGACTATCCCAATCAAGCCGCCGACTACAAGGACTACCCCATCGACATCGGCCGCCTGCGCCACGTTCTCGAACTCGCCGCCGAAAAAGCCGCCTGGGGCAAAAAGCATCTCCCCAAGGGCCACGGCATGGGCCTCGCCGTCCACCGCAGCTTCCTCACCTACGTCGCCACCGTCGTGCACGTGGAAGTCACCAAGGACGGGGAACTCATCATTCATCAGGTGGACACCGCCGTGGACGCCGGCCAGATCGTCAATCCCACAACGGTGAAGCAACAATTCGAAGGCGCCGCCGTCTTCGGCACCAGCATCGCCCGCAACGGCGAAATCACCGCCACCAACGGCGTGATCGACCAGTCCAATTTCAACGATTACCCGGTGGCCCGCATCAACGAAGCCCCTCGCGCCACTCACGTGCACATCGTCCCCAGCGACGCCCGTCCCGCGGGCATCGGCGAACCCGGTGTTCCCCCCTTCGCCCCGGCGCTGTACAATGCCATTTTCGCCGCGACAGGCAAGCGGCACCGCGAACTCCCGCTCACCCGCGTCCAGCTGGTCTGAGCGTCAGGAGTAAAAAAACTCGCGGGGTGTTTCGAATGAACGTTGCAATCCGGCGCGTCTCATCCGCTCACTGGCTGGTCCCTCTGCTCTGCGCGGCGCTAGCGCTCTGCGCAGGAGGTGACCCCATGTCCGCCGTTCCCAAACCCACCCTGATTTCGAAACTCGATCTCACCAGCAGCGCCTTCGCCCCCGGCGCCAAAATCCCCCGCCATCACACCTGCACCGCCGCCGACGTCTCCCCGCCCCTCTCCTGGAGCGAACCTCCCGCCGGCACCCAAAGCTTCGCCCTCATCATGGACGACCCCGACGCCCCCGGCGGCGCGTGGACCCACTGGGTAATCTTTGATTTACCCGCACAAACCCGCTCCCTCGACGAAAACGTCGAAAAACAAAAAGAACTTTCGAATGGCGCCCGCCAGGGCCGCAACGACTTCGGCAAATTCGGCTACGGCGGCCCCTGCCCGCCCCCCGGCAAACCCCACCGCTACTTCTTCAAACTCTACGCCCTCGACCGCAAACTCGCGCTCATTCCCGGCGCCACCAAGGAAAACGTCGAAAAGGCCATGCAGAGCCACATCCTCGCCGAAGGCGAACTCATGGGCCGCTTCGCCCGCTAACCCCCTACCCCCGTTGACAGGCGAAGAAAAAGCGGCAATACTGACTCGCCATGATCGCCCAGCTCCGCGGTTCGCTCGCCGACAAGCGCCCCAATCAGGTCATCCTCGACGTTGCCGGCGTCGGCTACCTTGTCCACATCCCCCTCTCCACCTTCTCCGCCCTCGGCGAACTCCGCGCCGAAGTCACTCTCCTCATTCACATGCACGTCCGCGAAGACGCCCTCTCCCTCTACGGCTTTCTCTCCTCCCGCGAAAAACATCTTTTCGAAATGCTGCTCTCCGCTTCCGGCGTCGGCCCCTCCCTGGCCCTCAAAATCCTCTCCGGCATGAGCGTCGAGGAACTCGTCCCCGCCATTCGCGCCGGCGACGTCGCCCGCCTCACGCGCATCCCCGGCGTCGGCAAAAAAACCGCCGAGCGCATGGTCGTCGAACTCAAGGACAAACTCGAAGCCGTGGCCATCGAGCACGACCGCCCCGCGCCCGCCTCCCCCGCCGGCGCCGCCGCCGACGTCGTCTCCGCCCTCATCAATCTCGGCTACGACCCCCGCGCCGCCGAATCCGCCGTCGAAGACGCCCGCCGCGCCTCCGCCTCCGCCACAACCAATTTCGAAACGCTCCTGCGCGCCGCCCTGCATTCGCTCAGCCAGTCCCCGGCCCGCGCCGCGCGCGGTTCGCCCTGATTTTAATGGCTGTCATCCTGAGTCCCGGTGTTTTTTACCGGGACGAAGGATCTCAACGGTAGCTTTGGCACGCATTCGGCAACGCCAGCAGAGAACGATCAGTTGAGATCCTTCGGCTTCGCCTCAGGATGACCGAGTCTGCCGGGGAGGTAGCAGAAACATTTCGAGTTTCGTATTTCGAGTTTCGCGTTTCCGCTTTACACTGAGTACCGATTACTGAAAACTATCAACTCTCTTATGCCCGACGCCCCCAACCCGCCCCGCATCCTCTCCGGCCAGGCCATCGACGAAGACGCCCGCCTCGACGCCAGCGTCCGCCCCCATTCCCTCGCCGAATATATCGGCCAGAAACGCGTCAAGGAAAATATCCAGATCGCCATCGAAGCCGCCCGTTCCCGCGGCGAAGCCCTCGACCACGTTCTCCTCTACGGCCCTCCCGGCCTCGGAAAAACCACCCTCGCCCAAATCATCGCCCACGAAATGAACGTCCCCATCAAAACCTCCGCCGGCCCGCTCCTCGACCGCAAAGGCGATCTCACCGCTGTCCTCACCGGCCTCGAAGCCAAGGAAGTTTTCTTCCTCGACGAAATCCACCGCCTGCAAGCCGCCATCGAGGAAGTCCTCTATCCCGCCATGGAAGATTTCCGCGTGGACCTCATCATCGGCCAGGGCCCCGGCGCCCGCGTCCATCCTTTTCCTCTCGCCCATTTCACTCTCGTCGGCGCCACCACCCGCGCCGGCCTCATCACCGCCCCGCTGCGCTCCCGCTTCGGCATCGTTCACCGTCTCGAGTTCTACGAACCCGAAGACCTGCTCATCATTCTCCACCGCTCCGCCAAAATCCTGAATATCCGGATGGACGCAGCCGGCGCCGAGGAAATCGCCCGCCGCTGCCGTGGCACGCCGCGCGTCGCCAACCGCCTCCTGCGCCGCGCCCGCGATTTCGCCGAAGTCCGCGCCGCCGGACGCATCACCCGCGAAGTCGCCCAGGACTCCCTGCGCATGCTCGGCGTCGACGAGTCCGGCCTCGACGAAGTCGACCGCAACCTCATGCTCGCCCTCCTCGACAAGTACGCCGGCGGCCCCGTCGGCCTGGGCACCCTCGCCGCTGTCCTCAGCGAGGAAGAAGACGCCATCGAGGAAATCTACGAGCCCTACCTCATGCAAATCGGCCTCATCGACCGCACCCCCCGCGGCCGCATGGCCACCCCCCGCGCCTACGAATATTTCGGCCGCACCCCTCCCAAACGCCAGCCCCGCCTCTTCTGATTTTTCCTGTTTTCGCAGGGGGGTGCCGCACCCTTACGCTTTTCAAGGGTGCGGGTTTTGCCTTTTCTTTTCGGTCTTCATATCTGATTACCTGCGGAATTTCTCCTTCTCATGTAGAAGCCGAGCTTCAGCCAGGCAGGTTTAGATTGTCGATGCGCGAAAGCCCCAAAATGTCACCATACACTTTAGCCCGGCATCTTTTTTCTCCTCCCCCATCCCCCACCGCAACTTTCCTGTCTTACCCAAAAAACTCCCCGCAGCACCCAGCTCCCGGCCCGTCCCTATCAACAATTTGCTTGTCCGTTAACCTGCTCCGCGCTACACCCCGCCCCGTCCCAAAATCGCCGCGCCGCGTCGCGCCACGGAGGAAATACACAATGGCCACAGCAGCTCCCGGAACCGCGCCCCGCGCAAACTCTCTTCAGGCCAAACATCTCCTCGGGCTCGTCTTCGCACTGATGACCCTCTTCGTCGCCCTCACCCGTGATCGCACCCTCCTCGACGCCCACTCCTTCCTCCGCCAGCGCTACGCCCCCATTCCCTGGCTCATGCTCGCCCACGGCATTCCCGGCGCTCTCGCTCTCTTCCTCGCCTTCTTTCAGTTTTCCACGCGCTTCCGCCAGCGCCATCTGCAACTCCACCGCGTCATGGGCCGCGTCTACGTCGCCTGCGCCCTCATCTCCGCGCCCGTGGCCATCGCCGTGGCCGTCGCTCTGCCTGTGCCCACCCTGCTTATGGCTAGCGTGATTCAAGCCTTTGGCTGGCTGGTCACCATCGCCACCGCCCTCTATTGCGTGCGCACCGGCCGCATCCAGCAGCATCGCGAATGGATGATGCGCAGCTATCCCTTCGCCGCCGTGTTCGTCGTCGTTCGCGTTATTCTCTCCATCCCCGCCATTCAACGCATGGGCCCCCTGGGCATCGCCAACGTGGTCTGGAGCGTCATTGCCGTTGCCTGCTTCCTCCCCTCCTTCGTCATCGCCTGGCAACAACTGGCCGCCACCCCCCGCCCCCCGGCATAAATAAATAAATAAATGAACGAACGTTGTCATCCTGAGGCGCAGCCGAAGGATCTCAACCTCAAGTGCTTCAACCACTTCAAATATGCGGAATCCTGCGTGGGGGTGCCGCACCCTTACGCTTTTCAAGGGTGCGGCTTTTGACTTTTCTTCTTCTTGAACTTCTTGACCTTCCCGAACCTCTTGAACTTCTTGAACTTCTTGAACCTCTTGAACCTCTTGAACCTCTTGAACCTCTTGAACCGCCGCCCGCCCCCGCTAAATCTTAATCCCCGCCGCCGCAAACCGCTCCTGCATCTCCCTCGTCAAATGCGGCACAATCCCCAGCAACCGCTCGATCAGCATCAACTGCCCCCGGTGATGCATCTCGTGTTCCTTCACCCCCAGAATCATCTCGAACCGGCTCTTCGTCGCCGGCGTCGCTCCCGGAGGCATCTGCACCCGCTCCGCCAAAAACTCATCGCTCAACCCTTCCAGATATCCCGCCCATTTCTCGCCCGAACTCCGCAGCAGCTCCAGCACCTGCTCCTTGCTCCGCGGCTGCTTCTCTTCCGCCTTGGCCCTCTGGATCACCGACCCAAAATCGATCCCCTCGAACGACGACTTGTGCTCCACCGCGTGAAACCGGTACGGCCACTCGACGCTCCCCGCCATATGCGCCAGCAACTCCCCCACGCTCCTTCCCTCCGCGAACACCCGGTAGCCGTACTTGTCCTCCGGAAGTTCCCGCGCCACCTGCACCGTATTCTTCCGCACCGTCCGGAAACTCTCCGCCAGTTCTTTCCCGCCGTAGCAGTTCATACACCCCCCTCTCGCCATCCGATTTCACGGCACCTGAAACGATAACGATACATCTTTTGCCCCCGAGATTCGGATTTTTTGCGCTGCGGCCGGCTTTGCGGTGACTCGCTATGCGAACGACGGGCGAAATTGTCTCAGGAAAATTACCGTGAGATAAGTATTGGAACGCCATTCGTTTTCAGTTGGTTCATTAGTGAAGGGAGTTGTGAGTAGGCCAAATCAATTGCCGGGTGCCCCATACGCTGGTTTTGCGTGTGGGGATTTTGACTTTGACTTACTCTCGACTGAACCGCACATTGAATCGAAAATCAAGCGCCAGGAAGACGTAGCCTACATAGAGCCGCCGAATGCTCTTCTGGCCCCCACCCCACCCACTTTTCCACAGGCTTTCGAATGCCTACTCAGTACACGCTTGACAAGCACTTTACTTGTGTGCTAACATGACTTGTGACAGTTGGCCGCCACTCTCGCCGTCTTACCCCGCCACCGGCACCCACCCCCTCCTCACCCGCCACCCCTGCCTCCCCTAAACCCTTTCCACTCATATTCTTAGCAGACCCCTACACCCTAACTCTCGTCGAATCAAATTCTTGCAAAAACAGGGGAGGGGGCAGGTCTCTGCCTCCCCTCTTTACCTCGCTACTTCGTTACCTCTTTACCTCAACTACTCGGAGCCTCAACCATGTCCGCAAAACAAAACACTCAACTTAGCTCTCCAGCACCCGATCTCTTCTGCCAGCACGTCAACTCCAGAGGCCAGCGCTGTCGCATGCTCATCGACCAGCACCATCGTCCTCCCAAGGGCGAAAAGCGCTCACCCCTCTGTTCCTACCACGCCGCCCGCCTTGGCACGCCGCCGCCCGACCCCGAAACCCTCGCCGCCGAACTCCTCGGCCCCATCGAGGACTTCGGCACCGCCGACGCCGTCAACATGTTCCTGGGCAACCTTCTGAAACAGCTCGCCCGCAAACGCATCGCCCGCCGCGACGCCCTGGCCATGGCCTACGTCTCCCAACTCCTCCTCAATAGCCTCCCCGCCCTCCGCCGCGAAAACGAAGACGAAATGGACGCCGTCGCCGGCCACGAAATTCTCGAAGCCATGGACCGTTTCAGCGCCGAATCCGCCGCCGAAGCCCAAGCCAGCCAATCCCCGGGCCCATCACCAAATCCACCGATCCCCATGCGCCGCCCATGAGCATCCCACCGCCCTCACGGGCTACAATGGTCCGGCCATGGCCGCTCACCAAATCTACCTCTCCCTCGGCTCCAACCTGGGCGACCGTCCCGCCAATCTCCGCTCCGCCCTCCCCGCCCTCGAACGAGCCGGCGTCCGCATCCTGCGCTCCTCCGCACTCTACGAAACCGAGCCTGTCGACTTCCTCGACCAGCCCTGGTTTCTCAACTGCGTCCTCCACGCCGAAACCAATCTTCCCGCGCTGGAACTCCTCCGCGCCCTCCGCGGCATCGAAGCCTCCCTGGGTAGCCACAAGCTCATCCCCAAAGGTCCGCGCCTCCTCGACCTGGATATCCTTCTCTATGGCCAGGAAACCATCTCCACCCCCGACCTCCAAGTCCCGCACCCCAGCATGCTCCTGCGCCGCTTCGTTCTCATCCCCCTCGCCGAACTGGCCCCGGCCCTCCGCCATCCCTCCTGGGACGCCCCCGCCGCCGAACTCCTCGCCCGCTGCCCCGACCGCAGCAGTGTCCGCCTCTTTTCATCCCCTGTCCCTTCGGACAATTAACTTATCGGCGCTTCCCGCGCCCATTTCCATTGCCCCTTCCCCCGCCTGCTCCCATCATCGTAGGGCAGGGACTTTGCGCGAGGGAAATCAGCTTATGAAACGAATTGTTCTGTTTGCCGCTCTTCTTCTGACGTGTGTCTTCGGGGCCCAGGCCCAATCCGTCAAGGTGCGCGTCCGCGTGATTCTGGTAGACAGCGAACTGAACCAGAAGCCCGTGCCGTTTGTGACCCTGGCCTTCAAAGGCGCAGGGAAATCCTCCGAGACCAAGACCGGACTCGACGGTAGCGCCGAAGCCAATCTCGCGCCGGGCACTTACACCCTGGTGACCTCCAAACCCGTACTGGTAGCCGGCAAGCGATATTCCTGGTCCATAAAAGTCGCCATCGCCGGCGCCGAAAAAACCATTGACCTGACCAATGAAAACGCCCAGGAAGAGGAAGCCGCCGAGCCAGCCGCGTCTCGCTCCAAGAGCGGTTCGAGCGGCGACCTCACCGATCTATTCAAGAAACTGAAAAATACCGTCGTCACGGTCATCAGCGAGTCCGGTCACGGAACCGGTTTCTTTGTCGACGGCAAAGGCTTGATCCTCACCAACCAACATGTGATCGCCAAATCGGAATATCTGGCCGTGCAGTTTGACCATGATCACAAGATCGCGGCTCAGTTGATTGCTGCGGATCCGAAAAAAGATGTGGCCCTGCTGTGGGTCAATATGAGCGCTCTGCCCGGCGCCACTTCCGCCACCCTGGCTCGCCACGTCACCGTCGAGGAAGGCGAACGCGTCTTCACCATCGGCAGTCCCATGAGCCTCGACAAGATCATCACCACCGGCATCGTCAGCAAGGTGGACGCGCACACCCTCATGTCCGACGTCAACATCAATCCAGGCAATTCCGGCGGTCCGCTCTTCAACAACTCTGGCCAGGTCATCGGCCTGACCACCTTTGACACCAGCGCCAGCAGAGGACCGGGTGTTTCCGGCGTGGTGCGCATCGAAGAAGCCCTGGCTCTGCTCGATGAAAACCGCTCCAAGGCCGCCGGAACCGTTCCGTCGGGCGCACTGTTGCCGGTCGAACCCGCGACTCCCTATCCGGTGGAAGGACTCAAAGCCGCCCTGCAAGGGGAAAAATTCGACCCCAAGCCGTATTACCTCACCGCGGGCGATTTTGAGCTTGCTCTTTCCACTCCCCCGTTCGACTATCGCGAAAAAGAAGAAGGCCGCCTGCGCGCCGAGCGTACCCAGAAAAAACGCAATAAGCGCGGCCACGGCGGCGACGCCGAGCCTGCGGACGACGGCGGCGAGGACTCCCCGCGCAACTGGCAAGCCGACGCCGGCGGCAGCAAGGCTGTTTTCATTATTTATGCCAAGCCCAAGGCCAAGGAAGGCGTGGGCTCCGTCTTTTCGCGCGGTTTGCGCAATGGCTACGGCGCCGCCAAAATAAAGTTTAAGACCGATTTTCAGAGCATGAAGCTCTTCTGCGGCGACAAGGAAATCCAGCCCATTCTTCCCGGAAGAATCCCCATCACCGTCAACGTCCGCAATTCCTCCGTACGCATGGAGGATTCCTCGTACATGGGCAGATATTCCTACCCGCCCGATGCCGTGAATCCCGACTGCGGCGCCGTGAAAATCGCCATCTACTCCTCGAAAACGGATGAGCCGGTCATCAAGGAGCTCAACGGCAACACCATGGACCGCATCTGGGCCGATTTCGACGCCTTCCGCCGCGCCGACGCCGAAGCCCATCCCGGCGCCAGGAAAAAACACTAACCCCGCGCTCTCCGCGCGAAGGGAGAATCGATGTTCCTGAAAAAGATACGCCCCCGCGCGTCGTTGCTCAGTCTGCTTCTGATGCTGGGTCTTCCCGCCAGGGCGCAGCAGTCCTCGAATCCTTCCACTGCACGGCAGGTCCAGCAGGACCGTCTCTGGTCCACTCTCGAAAAGCTAGGTGAGTTTGGGAAGAATCCCGAAGGCGGAGTTTCACGCGTCGGATTTACCGAAGTCGATCTGGCCGGGCGGGCGTACGTGATGGGGCTGATGCGCGAAGCGGGACTGGAAGTGCGCGTGGATGCCGCGGGAAATATATTCGGGCGGCGCGCGGGGCGCGAGAATCTTCCCGTGCTGCTCTTTGGCTCGCACATTGATTCGGTGCCGCATGGAGGGAATTTCGACGGGGACGTGGGCAGCTTGAGCGCGATTGAAGTGCTGCGGGCGCTGGGCGAGCGCAAGGTGACGACGCGGCATCCGCTGGAGGTGGTCGTTTGGACGAATGAAGAGGGCGGGCGGTATTACTCGGGGCTGTTTGGGTCTTCGGCGGCGGCGGGGATTTTGCCGGGGGACGTGGCCGGGCGCAAGGATGAAAAGGGCGAAACGCTGGGAAGCTGGCTCGTGCGCATGGGCGGGGACGGGGCGCGGATTGCGGAAGCGAAGATTGCGCCGGGACGCGTGGCTGGGTACGTGGAGCTGCACATCGAGCAGGGGGCGACGCTCGATGAGGAGAAGATTCCGATTGGAGTGGTGCAGGGAATCGTGGGAATCAGCCTGCGGTATTGCACGGTTGCGGGATTTGCCAATCATGCGGGGACCACGCCGATGAACCGGCGGCGGGACGCGCTGGCGGCGGCCGCGAAGGCGGTGCTGGCGCTGCGGGAGGAGGTGCGCGCGGAGGCGGGGAGGCAGGTGGGCACGGTGGGGGAGTTGAAGCTGGAGCCGGGGGCGAGCAACGTGATTCCTGGAAGAGTGGTGTTTTCGGTGGAGCTGCGGGATCTCGACGCCGAGAAGATTGCGCGCATCGGGGAGCGGATTCAGGGGCGGCTGGAAGCGATTGGCAAGGAAGAAAACGTGGCCATCACCTGCACGAAGGCGGATCTGCACCGGCCGGCGCTGACGGCGCCCGCGTTTCAGGAGGCGATCCGGGCGGCGGCGCGCGAGGCGGGATTGGCAACGATGGATCTGCCCAGCGGGGCGGGGCATGACGCGCAGAATGTGGCGCGGTTCGCGCCGGTGGGGATGATTTTCGTGCCCAGCCGCGGGGGCATCAGCCATTCGCCGCTGGAGTTTACGCCGCCGGAAGCGGTGGCCAATGGAGCGGAGGTTTTGTACCGGACGGTGTTGCGGTTGGACGCGGAATTGGACAAGTAGGCTGGATGCGGGGTTATTTTGAAGCTGCATGGAATCCAATGATTATTGGGCGCTTTGCGGGGAAATGATATGCTCGCGCGGCATGGGGGAATCGAGAAAATAGAGACGGAAGGCGAGGGCCAGCGGGACTATGAGCAAGACAATGCTGCCGATACAGGAGATTGCGCGGAAGCTGGGGATTTCGGAGAAGCACTATGAGCCCATCGGGAATTATGGGGCGAAGCTGAAGCTGGAATTGCTGAACGATCGGACGTTTCCGCGGCGGGGGAAACTGATTTTGGTGACGGCGACGACGCCGACGGCTTCGGGGGAAGGGAAGACGGTTACGTCCATCGGGCTGACGCAGGGATTGGAGCGGATCGGGAAGAGGACGGTGATTACCTCGCGGGAGCCTTCGCTGGGGCCGATTTTCGGGATCAAGGGGGGAGCGGCGGGGGGAGGGTTGTCGCAGCTGGAGCCCAGCCAGAAGATCAATTTGCATTTTCATGGGGATTTTCATGCGGTGACCGCGGCGCACAATCTTTTGGCGGCGCTGATTGACGCGCATCTGTTTCATGGGAACGATTTGCAGATGGACCCCGAGCAGGTGAGCTGGCCGCGCACGATGGACATGAACGACCGGGCGCTGCGGCGGATTGCGGTGAGCGTGGGCGGGAAAGAGGATGGGGCGGGGCGGCAGACGGGATTTGTGATTACCGCGGCTTCGGAGGTGATGGCGATTCTGGCGCTGGCCAAGGATTTGCAGGATTTGCGGCGGCGGCTGGGAGAGATTGTGGTGGGGGTTTCGCGGTCGGGAAAACGCGTGACGGCGCAGGATCTGGGTGCGACGGGGGGAATGCTGGCGCTGCTGACGGATGCGATTCTGCCGAATCTGGTGCAGACGAGCGAGGGAACGCCGGCGATGGTGCATGCGGGGCCGTTTGGAAATATCGCGCATGGAACGAGCAGCGTGATTTCGCACGAGATGGGGCTGCGGCTGGCGGAATACGTGGTGAATGAGGCGGGATTCGCGGCGGATCTGGGCGCGGAAAAGTACATGGACATCGTGATGCGCACGTCGGGAATTGCGCCCGCAGCGGCGGTGCTGGTGACGTCGGTGCAGAGTTTGAAATTGCAGGGGGAAGGGGAGTTGCAGCGGGGATTTGCGAATCTGGGGCGGCACGCGGAAAATCTGCGGCGGTTCGGGTTGCCCGTGGTGGTGGCCATCAACCATTTCCCGAAGGACACGACGGAGGAACTGGAGCGCATTGCGGCGTTTTGCGGCGAGCTGGGCGTGGAGCATGCGCGGAGCGAAGCGTTCGCCAAGGGCGGATTGGGAGCGGTGGCGCTGGCGGAGAAGGTGGTGGAGACGATTGGAAAAAATCCGGATGCCAAGCCGCGGTCGATTTATCCGCTGGAGGATGCGCTGACGGTGAAGATTGAAAAAGTGGCCAGGGAGATTTACGGGGCGGCGGGAGTGAACTACAGCGAGAAAGCCAAAGCCAAGCTGGAGCGCTTCAGCGAGTGGGGATATGCGGGGCTGCCGGTGTGCATCGCCAAGACGCAGTATTCGTTTTCGGATAATCCCAAGCTGATGGGAGCGCCGCGGGATTGGACGCTGCAAGTCACCGACGCGTCGCTTTCGGCCGGGGCGGGGTTCGTGGTGGTGATGGCCGGGAACATTATGCTCATGCCGGGGCTGCCGAAGGTTTCGCGGGCGGCGCAGATTGAGGTGACGGCGGAGGGGGAGATTTTGGGGGTATGAGGGGGGGGGCAGTTGAAAGGCGAAGTTCGAAATACGAAACTCGAAACTCGAAACTCGAAATTCGAAGCGCGAAATTCGCGCTGGTTTGCGGGTGGGTTAGAAGACAAAGGTGCGGCGGAGGAGGGTTTCGTCGCCGGAGTGGCGGGGGATGGAGTCTGGGGGGCGGGGGGAGAAAGATTTGCCGGGGAGATCGGGGAGGCCGGGGGAGCGGGAGACGACGGAGAGTTTCAGGATGGCGGTGCCGCGGAGGATGAGTTTGAGTTCGATGCCTTCGGCGGGGGGATTGGAGTAGGTTAGTTTCCAATTGCCATCGGGATTGTAACGGGCGGCCTGCGGGTCGCCCAATTTTTTTCCGTTGACCCAGGAGTCCACGATTTGGGAATCGGAGACGGAAAGGGAGAAGACGCGGGCGGGGCGCGGGGCGGTGATGCGCAGGAGGAGAGTGCGGGTGTCGGCGGCGACGGTGGATTCGAGGAGGCGGATTTCGGGTTGAGGGAGAGGGAGGACGGGGGCGTCGTGCTGGAGGAGTTCGGTCTGATGCCACGGGGGAAAGAAGGCGGGGAGTTTGGCGCGGGCGGGGGAGTCGCCGACGAATTGCTGGGTCCAAGAGTCGGGGCGGGAGGAAGTGGAGGCCCAGAGGGCTTTGCCGGAATCGGCGTCGAGGGCGTAGACCATGGAGTTGGGCTGGGGATGATCGGGGGTGTAGCGGGTGAAGAGAGCGCCGGCGGCGAAGAAGAGGAGGGCGGCGGCGAGAGCATTCAGCGGAAGGAGGACGCCTTCCGTGGCGAGGAGGGCTTCGATGGCCGGGGCCAGGGACATGAAGAGAAGAGCGAGAAGAAGAGCGAGGAGCGGAGCGCCCATTGTCGTGAGGCCGAGAGCGAGATAGAAGCCGTGGAAGAGCGGA
>Ga0315281_10005249_pt1 | contig 18587 bp, 21 predicted proteins | sample YL17G07_0_MG_FD_204540 | JGI IMG/M metagenome (GOLD analysis project Ga0315281, IMG submission 204540) | Sediment microbial communities from Yellowstone Lake, YNP, Wyoming, USA - YL17G07_0 | ecosystem: Environmental > Aquatic > Freshwater > Lake > Sediment | place: USA: Wyoming | collected...
GCCAAAGTACCGGGGACGAACGGAAGGAGGTGACACATGGATATCAAGAAGACCCTCATCGCAAGTGCGGCGGTCCTGACGCTCGTGGGCTCCGTGACGGGCGTAGCCGCGGCCTCGAGCAAGGGAGCGGTCGCGCCGAAGTCGGCAGCTACCGAAGAGACCACGTCCGGTCCCGACACGGACAACATCCAGCTCGAGCAGGGTGACCAAACCTCGCCCGATGGCACCGGTGAGTCAACCGGTGAAACCAGTGGCGAGTCCGACGGTCCCGGCGGGCACGCCGACCCGGCGGGCAACGTCGACCACCAGTTCGACGGCCAGGAGTAAGGATCGACCAGATCCTGGGAGGGCCCGCGCGCGCGGGCCCTCCTTCCTGTATCTAGGGACGCATCGACGCCACCAGGATCGACGATACGGTGGTGGTGACGTCGGACCCGAGGGCGCCCCCGATGATCAAGGCGCCGTTGTCCGTCACTCCCACCCCTGCATCGCTGATGGGTCGGTGCAAGGGTGGGAGCGACGTGACCGCGCCGGTAGTGGGATCGACCGTGGTCACCGTCCTCACCGCCACGCCTCCCGCCGTGAGACCTCCGACGATGTAGATGAGTCCACCCATCGGGAAGACCGCCGCGTGGCCGATCGGTGTCGGGAGCGTCGCGAGCTTCGTTACCTTCTGGGTCGCGGGATCGAATACGAGTACCGCCGAGCTCGCGCCCGTGGCGGTCTGTCCGCCGGCGATGATGATCTTCCTACCCACAACAGTGACGCCGGGGTAGCGGAGCCCGACCGGGAGGTCGGCCACCTTCCGGAACGAGGACCCATCGGTGCTCGCGTAGATCTCGCGGCGGGGGATGGAATCGTCGTAGCCACCCATCACGTACACCGAGCCGCCCACCGTTGCGGCGGCCAGGTCCGAGCGCGGCCCCGGCAGGTGTCCGATCACCGAGGAGGCACCGCTCGTCAGGTCGAACGCTTGCACCGTGTCGAGGCTGGACGAGCCGCCCCCGCCGAAGATCAACATGCTGCCGCCGAGGATCGCCCCCGCGGCATCGTGCACCGGCGTTGCCAGGGAGCCGAGCGGGGTGAGGGCCCCGGTGGCCGGGTCCATCCGAGTGACGGTCTCCAGGCTCACGTCAGCGGCCGTCAGCCCACCCGCCAGCACCAGCCCCGAGTCCGTTGGGACCACGACTTCACGCTGGAGCGGCGAGGGCAGGTGGAAGGCGGCGACGTGGATGGAAGGAGTCAGCACCGGGCGGCTCGAGGGTCCCCGGCTGGGCTTCGATGACGCCGCCGAACCATCCTGGTTAGAAGAGGAGCATGCCGTCGCCGCTATGGCGATGACGAGCACGGCGACGAGCAGACGTTGGGTTCGCAGGGGGCGCGACACCTCACGAGGATAGGGCTCACAGATCCCGAAGGATGGACATCGCCGGACGGCGGGTCGCGCGGAGCATCGCCGAGCCCGCCGCGATGACGGCACCTGCGGTCGCCGCGGCGAGCACGATCAAGTACCCCCACGGTGCCGAGAGGTGCTCGGGCGGCGGATCGAATACGCCCGTGAGGATCTTCACGATGACCTGTGCGATACCCCAACCCACCAGCGCACCCAACAGTGATCCTCCGATCGCGATGAAGCCGGCCTCGCTCCAGACGAACGCGGCGAGCTGCCGCTGCTTCGCCCCCAGGGCGCTCGCGATCGCGTCGGAAGCCGTTGCCGCGCTGGCCCCGGTGCTGGAAGCCAAGCCGGTCGAGGTGGGTATCGAAGGAACGGCGGCGCCGGCCCGAGGGGACGCCGCGAGCCTCCGACAGGTCGTGACCAACCTCATCGCGAACGCCGTGAAGTTCTCCTCACCAGGTGCACGCATCGAGGTCATGGCTCGGGAACGAGACGGAACCGCCCGGCTCACCGTCACCGACCACGGTGCGGGCATCGACGCCGCACTGCTGCCCCACATCTTCGAACGGTTCGTCCGAGCGGACCCGGCAAGATCCAGTGAGGGTGGGAGCGGTCTTGGTCTGGCGATCTGCCGCGAGATCATCGCCGCACACGGGGGGCGGATCACGGCCGAGTCGCGCACCGGCGATAGGAGCACCTTCTCTGTCGAGCTACCGTCGAGGGCGACCCCGTAGGGCGGCTATCCTTCGGCTGTGCCGGATCTGGGGTGGATCGCCATCGGGGGGGTAGGAGCGGCTGCCGCTGGGGTCGGTGCCGCCGCCCTCGTTCGTCGGAAGGCGAGGACGGCTCCGCGCCGGCTGGTCGAACCCGACCTCGCGAGCCCGCCGCGTGACGCGCGCACGACTGCGGCCCGCCGACCCTGGCCCGGACTCCGTCGCAAGATACCCGCGGACCCTCGTTCCAACGGGCACGCGAAGCGGAACGGTCACGGCAGAGCGCGCTGAGGCCCGGGCCTCAGGCCACGACCCCCGCCGCGAACGCCCCGATCAACGCCGCGGCCTCTCGTTCACGCCGCCAGAAATAATGATCCGTTCCCTGGATGATGGCGGCCGTAGCGCCGGTTGCGGCCGCGTACTCCTCCAAGAGGTTCGACGGGCAGTACTCGTCGTTCTCTCCTGCCACGAACAACGTCGGGAGATGCCGGGTACGGACCGCGGCGCCTTCCGGGAGCGCCGGCAGACTCAGGTCGTTCGGGGCCAACGGGAGACCTACGACCGCCAACCCCGAGACGCGTTCGTCGTCCAGGGTTTCCCGGAGCGCGACACTCGCGCCGAATGACCACCCTGTGACCACGGTTGGAACGTCCGGCGCCTCCTCGCGGACACGGGTGATCGCCGCCCACGCATCCCGCAGCTCGTCGTGACCTCCGCCGTAGGTGCCGCCCGATCCCAGAACTCCGCGGAAGTTGAATGAGAGCACCGCGAACCCGCTTGCTCCCGCCAGCTCGTTACGGATCGCCCAGAGCAACGGGTGATCCTTGCTCCCGCCGTGGCGAGGGTGCGGATGACAGATGACGGCCGTCCCGGCAGGAGGATCGTCCGGGAGCCTCAGCTCTCCCTCCAGCCGGATGCCATCGTCGGTCGTGAACGTCAGGGTCTCCATCTCCGTGGCACCATGCACGCCATGACGTCGATCCGACAACCCGTGGGGACGGCGTTCGCGGTCCGGGACCCGTGGCCGTGGACCGAGTTCGCCGGTCTGGCGCAGGGCGGCGAGGCGCAGGGTTATCGGGCCATATTCCTCCCCGAGATCCAAGGCAGGGACGCGTTCGCCTCGCTCACCGCACTTGCGGCAGAGACGTCCACCCTGCTCTTGGGAACCGGGATCGTTCGGATGGATGCGCGCAGCCCGCAGCTCACGGCGATGTCGGCGGCGACCCTCCAGGAGCGATCCGCAGGACGCGGGATCATCGGGATCGGGACGGGCCCCGCCGTTGCCGGAGCGCTCGATCGGCTCCGCGCGCTCGTCCTCGCCGTCAGGGCGGCACTTCGGGGGGAGCCGGCGGCCGTTGACGGCAGCCCGATCGAGCTCTCGTTCACGCCGGACCCTCCGCCGTTCATCTGGATCTCGGCGCTGGGTCCGCGGGCCGTGGAGGTGGCCGGTGAGGTGGCCGACGGCGTTCTCTTGAATTGGTGTCCGCCCGAGCGGGTGGCCAGGGTGAGAGAGCAACTCGCCCGGGGCGCCGAGCGTGCCGGGCGGGATCCGGCCGACATCACGGTGGCCGGGTACATCCGCGCCAGCCTAGGAGACGATCAGCGGGCGGCGCTCGCGGCGCTCAAGACCGCCGCGGGCGAATACGCGAGCTATCCCGCCTACGCCCGCCAGTTCGACCAGGTCGGGCTGGGGGAAGAGGCCCGTGCCGCCGCCCGTGCCTACCGGGCGGGCCGGCCGGAGGCCGTCCCCGAGGCCCTGATCGACGCGGTAACGCTCTGCGGAGATCTCACGGTGGCCCGCTCCCGGCTCCGGGCCTACCGTGAGGCCGGGCTCGATCTTGCCGTGGTCTATCCGGTGCCGGCCGGCCCCGACCCCTTGGCCAGCGTTCGAACCACCCTTGCAGCCTTGGCGCCCGCCCAGGGTCCTTCCCCGGAGTGATTGTCACTCGCGGATCTGGGCGTACACTTTCGGTTTGTACGGTCACGACCGTGAAAACCACCAGCGAACCGTTGACGGCAGAAGGGATACATCACAGATGACCTACACCATCGCCGAGCCCTGCATCGACGTGAAAGACCGCTCCTGCGTCGACGTCTGCCCCGTGGACTGCATCCACGAGGCCGATCGCATCCTCGTGATCAACGCGGAGGAGTGCATCGACTGCGGCGCCTGCGAGCCCGAGTGCCCGGTCGAGGCGATCTTCCCGGAGGACGCGCTCCCCGACAAGTGGGAGGCCTTCGTGCCGATCAACTACGCGCATCCCGACCTGGACGTCGTCAACACGCTCACCGAGGCCTACGCCACCGAGCACAACGTCAAGAACGAGCCGATCGCCTAGGAACTCGTGGTCTGACCGGCAACGTTCGCCGGGCGACGTTACCGGCCAAACCACTAGGCGGCCTGCGTGAAGGCGCAGCGGCGCCGGTCGCCGGGCAGCGGCGAGGGCCCGAGCTTGCTGACGCGCAGGCGCACGCCGTCCTCCTCGAGCTCCGTCCCGACCGCGGGCGGCTCGCCCTCCCGCTCGACCAGCTCGTAGCCGGTCGGCTTCGAGACGTAGAGCAGGTAGCCGCTCTCTGCCATCAGACGGACCGCGGCTGCACGGTGTAGGGCGGCAGCTCGACCCGCACGGTCGTGCCGCCGTCCTCGCCCTGCTCGACGCTGAAGCGGCCGTCGATCGTGCGCGCGCGCTCGGCGATCGCGTCGAAGCTCGCGCGCCGCCGCTCGCCCGGAGCGTCATCGGCGACCACGGTCGCCACGCCGCCGTCCTCGGCCTCCTCGACCCGCACGGTCACCTGGGTGGGCGGCCCGCGGCGGATCGCGCCGTTCAGCGCCTCGCGGATGATCTGGTAGAGCGCCGCCTGCGTGTTCTCGGACAGCTCCTCCGCCGCCTCGACGTCCACGTTGATCTTGATCTCGTTCGCCATCCCGAGCTGCTCCGCGAGCGCCCGGACCGCCGTGCCGAACCCCTGGTCTCGGAGCACGACGGGCTCGAGGTTGAAGGAGAGGTCGCGCAGCTCGCGGATCGTCTGCCGGTGCCGGTCGAGCGCGGAGCCGATCACCGTCTTCGCCTGCTCGAGCTGGTCGGTGTCGATCGCGTTCAGGGCGCCGTCGAGCATGAGCGCGATCCCCGCCATCGACTGCACCGGGCCGTCGTGGAGGAAGAGCGCCAGACGCCGCCGCTCGTCCTGCTCCGCAGTGATCAGCTGGTCGGAGAGCTGCGCGCGCGCCGCCTCCCGTACCTTCGCCTCCTCGAGCAGGCGCGCGTTCTCGACCGCGCGGCCGGCGACGTCGGTGAGCACCGCCGCACGTGCGAGGTCGCCGCGCGAGAGCCTGCGCTCGGTCTGCAGGCGCAGCGAGGCGATCTCCTTGTCGCGCACCCGGATCGGCAGCGTGGCGCCGCCGCGCTCGCCCGCCGGCAGCAGGCTCGCGCGGGCGTCGAAGAGCCGCTCCGCCTCCTCGAGCGTCTGCGCGAGCACGTGTGTCTCGTCGAGGCTCGACGCGATCGCGGCCGTGGACTCGACGAGCTGCTCGAGGTGGCTGGCCTGGGCGGACAGCTCCTCCTCGATCGCGCCGTGGCGGCGCCGCTCGCTGACCACGAGGTAGAGGGCGATGCCGGCCGCTGCGAGCGCCAGCACGGCGAGAGTCGCGATGACGCCGACGGCCATTGTCTGGAGGGGCACAACTAGTCGATGATCGCGTCACGCAGCGCGATCGCGACCGCGTGCGTGCGGGTGTCCGCCTCGAGCTTGGAGAGGATGTGGCGGACGTGGCTCTTGACCGTCTCCTGGCTGATGAACAGTCGCTGGGCGACGTCGGCGTTCGACATCCCGTCGGCCAGCAGCTGCAGGATCTCCCGCTCGCGGCCGGTCAGCATGTCGGTCTGGTCCTTGCCCGGCAGGAACGACGGCATCAGGGCAGGGTCGATGTACCCCTCGCCGCCGGCGACCTTCTCGATCGCGCGCAGGAGGGTCTGGTGCGGCGCCTCCTTGAGGATGTAGCCCTTCGCCCCCGACTCGAGCCCGCGGCTGAGCAGCGAGCGCTCGCTGTAGGCGGTGAAGATGAGCACCGCCGTCTCGGGGAGTCGCTCGCTCAGGATCTTCGTTGCCTCGAGCCCGTCCATCCCGGGCATCCGCACATCCATGATCACGACGTCCGGGCGCCGGCGCTCGGCGAGCGCCACCGCGCTCTCGCCGTCGGCCGCCTCGCCCACGACACGGATGTGCGGCGCACGTGACAGCGACAGGCGCAGGCCCTCGCGGACGACCTCGTGGTCGTCGACGATGAGACAGGTGATCTCGTTGGCCTCGGCCATGGTCTGCGCATTCTAATCGCCCCTGCGGCGGCGGCCAGTGCGGGCCTCCGCGATACTCGTCTCATGGCCCCGGTCGCGGAACGGATTCTCGACGGAATCCTGCGCGTGACGCTGCCCCTGCCGAGCCGGCCCGGGCATGTCCACACCTACCTGCTCGACGGCGACGACGGGTGGACGCTCGTGGACACCGGCCTCGGGCTGCCCGACGCGAAGGAGCGCTGGGCCGAGGAGCTCGCCGGGCTCGAGGTGCGCCGCGTCGTGATCACGCACATGCACCCGGACCACATCGGGGCGGCCGCCGACGTGCGCGAGCTGACCGGCGCCGAGGTGCTCGAGGGCGAGCTCGACTACGCGCAGTGCCGGCTCGTCTGGGGGAGCCCGGACTGGCCGAACCGGATCGCGGAGTGGTTTCTCGCCAACGGAGTGCCGTCCGCGGTCGCGAACGAGCTGCTCGAGGTCGGTTTCCTCTACGGGGCGTTCATCCGCTACGCGGCGGATCCGACGCCGCTCCAGCCGGGCGCGCTCGTGGACGGCTGGGAGGCCGTGCCGATGCCCGGTCACGCCGATGGGCAGCTCTGCCTGCTCAAGGACGGCGTCCTCATCGCCGCCGACCACCTGCTCACGCCGATCTCGCCCGCCGTCGGCCTCTACCCGGAGAGCCGGCCCGACCCGCTCGGCGACTACCTCGAGTCGCTCGAGCGCACGATCGAGCTCGCGCCGAGGCTCGCCCTCCCGGGCCACGGCATCCCGATCGAGGACCCGAGCGAGCGCGCCCGCGAGCTGATCGAGCACCACCGCGTGCGGCTCCAGCGGACGGCGGCGTCGCTCTCCGACGAGCCGCGCTCGGGCTACGAGGTCTCGCTGCAGCTCTTCGGCCGCGAGCTGAAGCCGGCCGCGCGCCGCTTCGCCGTCGCGGAGACGCTGTCGCACCTCGAGCGGCTCGTGCTCGAGGGCGGGGCGGCGCGCGGCGGCGCCAACAGCCTCGTTACCTATACTGCGGCGTAGTTCCTTGGCAGACGATCCGGCTAGTACAAGGGCCCCGGAGAGCGGGGCATGACCCTGACGCTCGAGCTGGTCGCCGTCGCGGCGATCATCCTCCTCAACGGCTTCTTTGTCGCGGCCGAATACGGCCTCGTCACCGTGCGCCGCACGCGGCTGTCCGAGCTCGAGCAGCAGGGCGACCGCCGCGCCCGCGCCGTGCTCCAGATCACGGGAGACCCGCCGCGCTTCATCGCGGCGATGCAGCTTGGCGTCACCGCAACGAGCCTCGCGATCGGCGCCCTCGGCGAGCAGGCGCTCGTGCAGGTGTTCGACCCGCTCGTCGCCACCGTCGTCGCCGTCGTGCTCGCCTTCCTCGTGATCACCTTCCTCCACGTCGTGATCGGCGAGCTCGTGCCGAAGGCGGTCGCGCTCGGCCATCCGGAGCAGACCGCGCTCGCCGCCTCGACCTCCGTGCGCGGCTTCTTCGTCGTCTTCAAGCCCCTGATCTGGGTGCTCCAGCGCTCGACCGAGCTCGTCCTGCGCGCGATCGGCATGCGGCCGGGGAAGGAGGGGGGCGTGCACTCCGAGGCCGAGCTGCGGATGCTGCTCGGCGCCGCGACCGAGCGCGGCGAGATCGAGCCGCAGGAGCAGGAGATGCTCTACAAGGTGTTCGACTTCGCCGACAAGGAGGCCTCGGATGTGATGGTGCCGCGGCCCGAGGTCGTCGCGCTCTCGATCGACCTGCCGCCGGAGGAGTGCCTTGCGGCGGTGATCGACTCGCCGTACACCCGCTACCCGGTCTACCGCGGCTCGCTCGACGAGATCGTCGGCGTCCTCCACGTGCGCGACCTCTTCTCGGCCATGCACGACGTCGGTCTCGCGGCCGTCCAGGTCGAGGCCATCCTCCGGCCCCCGTACATCGTCCCCGAGACGAAGGACCTCGCCGCGCTCCTGCCCGAGTTTCGCCGCACCAAGCAGCACATGGCGATCGTCGTCGACGAGTACGGCGCGATGGAGGGGATCGTCACGCTCGAGGACCTGCTCGAGGAGATCGTGGGCGAGATCGCCGACGAGTACGACCTTCCCGACGAGACCGTCGAACAGATCGACGAGCACACGATCCGCATCCACGGCACCTTCCCGATCGACGACTTCAACGAGCAGTTCGACGCCGATCTGCCGGCCGAGGACTACCACACGGTCGCGGGCTTTGTCTTCGGCGAGCTCGGCCGCGCGGCCGAGAAGCGCGACGAGGTGAGCTGGGACGGGTTGCGCTTCACCGTGGTCGAGCTCGAGGGCTCGCGGATCGAGCGGCTCGAGGTCACCTTCGAGCGACGGCGTGAGGCGGCGGCGGCGCCGCCCGAGGGCGAGAGCTAGCTGAGCGGCAGCTCCTCGATCCGGCGCGCTTCGATCCGGAAGGCGGCCAGCTCGTCGCGGGCGAGCGAGTAGATCACGTAGGGCTTCCCGTCCCAGAGGCCGATGTTCTCGACGTCGGTGCGCGAGGGGCGCGGGAGTGAGGAGAGGTGGGAGTGGAAGACCGCGAGCTCGTACCCCTCGTCCTCCAGGAACCAGACCTCGGGGTCGTCGAAGGCGAGCTCGAAGCGGTACGGCGAGGCGGCGGTGTTGCGGCCCGGCACGTAGCGCTCGGCGATGCCGTCGCGGAGCAGCAGCAGGCCGCAGGCCTCGTTCGGAGCTTCGGTCTCGGAGTGGGCGCGGAGGGCCTGGCGGACCGCCGCAGGGATCACCACCAGAGCGTGCGCTCCATCGAGCTCGTGACGTCGTCCGCGTCCCAGAAGTCGGCCGTGAGGTACTTCCAGCCGCCGTCCGCGAGGATGCAGACGACGACACCCTCGTCGAGCTCGGCGGCGAGCTTGCGCGCTACGTGCACCGTTGCGCCGGAGGAGACGCCGGCGAAGATTCCCTCGAGGTCGAGCAGCGCACGCACCGCCGCCACGGCCTCGGCGTTCGACACGAGCACCTTCCGGTCGAGCTTCGACACGTCGAGGATCGGCGGCACGTAGCCGTCGTCGAGCGAGCGCAGCCCCATCACCGGGTCGCCGGGAAGAGGCTCGGCCGCCGCGACGACGAGTCCCGGGAAGCTCTCGCGCAGCCGCGCGCCGGTCCCCATCAGCGTGCCGCCCGTGCCGAGCCCGGCGACGAGCACGTCGACGCGGTCGAGGGCCGCGGCGATCTCGGCGCCGGTGCCCTCGTAGTGCGCCCGCGGGTTCGCCTCGTTCCCGTACTGGAAGGGCATGAAGTAGCGCGGGTCGCGCTCGGCGAGCTCGAGCGCGACGCGGACGGCGCCGTTGGAGCCCTCGGCGGCCGGGGAGAGGACGATCTCGGCGCCGTAGAGGCGGAGCAGGCGCCTGCGCTCGTCGGTCGCGTTCTCGGGCATCACGCACGTGAGCGGATAGCCCTTCAGCTTCGCGATCAGCGCGAGCGAGATCCCGGTGTTGCCGCTCGTCGGCTCGAGCAGGTGCCGGCCGGGCTCGAGCTCGCCCGACGCCTCGGCCGCGTCGATCATCGCCCTGGCGACGCGATCCTTGATCGAGCCCGTCGGGTTCTGCCCCTCCAGCTTGGCGTACATCCGCACCGACGCCTTGGGGGTCAGGCGGGTCAGCTCGACCAGCGGTGTCTCGCCGACGAGGTCGAGCAGGGAAGGGGTGATGACCCTATGCACCGCCGGCCATGGCCGGCAGGAGGATCACCGTGGAGCCCTCCTTGACCGGCGTCTCGAGCCCGTCGAGCGTGCGGACGTCCTCGCCCTCGAGGTAGACGTTGACGAACGGCGCGATGTCGCCGTCCTCCCAGAGCTGGGAGCCGAGGCTCGGGTAGCGCGTGGTGAGGTCGTCGAGCAGCTCGCGCACGGTCGCGCCGCTCGCCTCGACCTGGCGTGCGCCGCCGACCTCGGGGCGCAGCGTCGGCGGGATCCGCACCGCGGTCACGGGGCCACCCCGCGGCCGCCCGCGCAGAACTCGACGTAGTCGATGTAGTCGGTGATCGTCGGGTGCTCGCCGCAGACCGGGCAGGTCGGGTCGCGCTTCAGCGCCACCTCGTCGATCGTCGACCCGAGCGCGTCCACGAGCTGGAGCCGCCCAACCAGCGAGTCGCCGATCCCGAGCACGAGCTTCAGCGCCTCGTTGGCCTGCAGGGAGCCGATGATCCCCGGCAGGACGCCGAGCACGCCGCCCTCGGCGCAGCTCGGCGCGAGCTCCGGCGGCGGCGGCTGCGGGAAGAGGCACCGGTAGCACGGGCCCTCGTGCGGCTTGAACACCGTCACCTGGCCCTCGAAGCGGTAGATCGAGCCGTGGACGACCGGGATGTCGTGCCAGATCGACGCGTCGTTGACGAGGTAGCGCGTCGGGAAGTTGTCGGCGCCGTCGACGATCACGTCCCAGCCGTCGCCCAGGATCTGCTCGACGTTCTCGGAGGTGAGGCGCTCGCGGTAGGCCACGACCTGGACGTCGGGATTGAGCGCCTCGATCGTCTCCTTCGCCGAGTCGACCTTGTACTGGCCGAGCCGCAGCGTCGAGTGGACGATCTGGCGCTGCAGGTTGGACTCGTCGACGACGTCGGCGTCGACAATCCCGATCGTGCCGATTCCCGCGGCGGCCAGGTAGAGCGAGGCGGGAGAGCCGAGCCCCCCGGCGCCGATCAGGAGGATGCGTGAGTCGAGCAGCTTGATCTGGCCCGCCTCGCCCACCTCGGGGATCAGCAGGTGGCGGCTGTAGCGGGAGCGCTTCGCGGCGTCGAGCGACTGCGGCAGCTGGGTCGGGAAGCCGTTGCGCTTCCAGTCGGTGTAGCCGCCCGACATCGAGGCGACCTGGCCGTAGCCGAGCTCCTCGAGGGTCTTGGCCGCGAACGCGGAGCGGGCACCGCCCGAGCAGTAGAGGATGATCGGGCGGTCGCGGTCGGCGACGACGCTCTCGATCCGCGACTCGAAGTGGCCGCGCGGCACGTGCACCGCGCCGGGGATATGGCCCTCCTTCCACTCCTCGTGCTCGCGCACGTCCACATAGAGCGGCGCGTCCTCGCCCGCGTGGAGCTCGTGCGCGGACGCGGCGTCGATCTCGCGGATCTCCGCCTTCACCTGGTTGAGTAGTTCGCGGTAGGAAGCCATTGCTTTTGGAAATATAGCGGCACCGAGCCGGGTGGGGGTTCCGCGTATGGGTTGAAACTGCGGCGGCCGCCCGCGCATTCCCGCTACCGTCGCCCGGGTGAGCCCCCGCGCGCGTGTCCTCGTGATCGTCGCCTCGGTGGCCGTCTTGGCCGCAGGTGTCGCGGTCGGCGCGAGCGTGCTGCAGTCCTCGGGTGGGACCGGCAAGAGCGCCGGGGCCGGGGTGCCGCGCAAGGGCCTGCCGCCGCTCTCGCTCGACCTCGGCGTCCGCACCGATCCCGAGGCGCTGGCGCTGCGGCGCGCCTCGACCCTCTACGCGAGCGGGAGCGCCCGCGCGGCGGCTCGCATCTTCGCCGGCTACCGCTCGCTCGAGGCGCAGCTCGGGGCTGCGCTCGCCGCCTGGCCGAACGGCTCTCTCGAGGTTCTCGAGCGGCTGGCCCGCCTGCACCCGCGCGATCCGGAGGTGCTGCTCAACCTCGGGCTCGCACGCTATTGGGCCGGCCACGACGCGGACGCCCTGTCCGCCTGGCGGCTCGCGGCCGCCGTCGGGGCCGACACGCCGTCGGGCGTCCACGCAGATGACCTGATCCACCCGAACTTCCCGCGCGGGCTGCCGTTCGTCGCCTCGAGCTACGGGCCTCCTGCCGGGGTGGCCCGGCTGCCGCCGCCGCAGCAGCTCGCCGAGCTCGCGCGCCGGGCCCGCACCGGGGGGTACCGAGACAAGCTCGTGTACGGGATCGCCCTGCAGCGGCTCGGCCATCCGCTCTCGGCGGAACGCCAGTTCGCCACCGCCGCCGCGCTCGCGCCCGACGATCCCGAGGCGCAGGTCGCCGCCGCCGTCGGACGCTTCGACAAGGCGCGGCCCTCGCTCGCGTTCTCGCAGCTCGGGCCGCTCGCGCGCCGGTTCCCGCACGCGCCGACCGTCCGCTTCCACCTCGGCCTGCTCCTGCTCTGGCTCGGGCAGCTGAAAGCGGCCCGAGCCCAGCTGCAGCTCGCGGTGGCGGACGGACCCGGCACGGTGCTCGGCAAGGAGGCCGCGCGCTTCCTCGAGAGCCTCAGCGGGATCAAGCCCCGTTGACCCCGAATGGGCCGGTCGGCCCATGGCGGAGCGGCTCGGCTCGTGCGAGAGTTCCGCACCCGCGCAAAATCCCGCGGTTGCATCTAAGCTGAGCGCGCACGGAATCGGGAGTCCGCGTCTGAGGGGAGAACCGGTGAGCGGAGCGGAGGGGGTCGGAGCGCAGGCGCAGAGCATCGTCGTCGTCGACGTGCTCGAGACCGACGAGGCGAAGGGCCTGCTCGAGGCTGCCCGCGAGTCCGGCTCGCTCAGCGCCGAGGAGATCGCGCTCGCGTTCGACGAGCTCGACCTCGAGGCCGCCCAGATCGACGACTTCTACCACGCTCTCGAGGAGCTCCACATCGAGGTCGTCGAGGCCGTCGCGGTCGAGGAGGAGATCGTCCCCGAGCACGAGCCGCGCGAGGTCTCGACCGATTCGCTGCAGCTCTTCCTGAAGGACATCGGCCGCGTCAACCTGCTCACCGCCCCGCAGGAGGTCGAGCTGGCGAAGCGGATCGAGCGCGGCGACCATCGCGCGAAACAGCAGATGGTCGAGGCGAACCTCCGCCTCGTCGTCTCGATCGCGAAGAAGTACCGCAACCAGGGGCTGCCGTTCCTCGACCTGATCCAGGAGGGCACGATCGGCCTCGTCCGCGCGGCGGAGAAGTTCGACTATCGCAAGGGCTTCAAGTTCTCGACCTACGCGACCTGGTGGATCCGCCAGGCGGTGGCGCGCGCGCTCGCCGACAAGGCGCGCACGATCCGGATGCCCGTCCACGTGGTCGAGAAGCTGAACAAGATCGTCCGCTCCGAGCGGAAGCTGCGCGCCGAGCTCGGGCGCGAGCCGACCGCGGCGGAGATCGGCCGCGACCTCGACCTCTCCGGCGAGGAGGTGGAGCAGATCCGGCGGAGCGCCCAGACCCCGGTCTCGCTCGAGAAGCCGGTCGGCGACGAGGAGGAGTCGGAGTTCGGCCACTTCCTCACCGACGAGTCGATGCCGCTCCCCGACGAGGCGGCCGAGGTGACGCTTCGCAAGGAGGCGCTGGAGACGATCCTCGGGACGCTCTCCCACCGCGAACGGCGCGTGCTCGAGCTGCGCTACGGGCTCGACGGGCAGCATCCGTGCACACTCGACGAGGTGGGGCGGACGTTCAACGTCACGCGCGAGCGAATCCGCCAGATCGAGAACCAGAGCCTGAAGAAGCTGCGCGCTCTCGCCGAGAGCCAGAAGCTGCGCGACGTCGCGTAGACTCGCGCGCCATGGACGCGGCCTGGCTCGACGAGCTCTCCGAGTTCCTGCGCATCCCGTCGGTCAGCGCCGATCCGGCGCACTTCGCCGACGTCGTCGCCGCGGGTGAGTGGGTCTGCGCGTTCGTCCGCGGCGCCGGCGGCGAGTGCCGGCTCCTCGACTGGCACGGGCAGCCGCTCGCGGTCGGCGAGCTCGAGGCCTCGGAGAACGCCGAGTCCGCGCCGACCGTCCTCTGCTACGGCCACTTCGACGTGCAGCCGCCGGCGCCGCTCGAGGAGTGGCAGAGCGCGCCCTTCGAGCCGACCGTGCGCGACGGCTGGCTCTATGCGCGGGGTGTCGCCGACGACAAGGGCCAGCTCTGGATGCTGCTCAAGGCGGCGGCCGGGCTGGCGGCGGAGGGCCGCCTGCCGGTCAACGTCCGCTTCGCCTGTGACGGCGAGGAGGAGACCGGTGGCCACTCGATCGTCGAGTTCCTCGAGGCCGACGAGCGGGGCGCCGACACGTGCGTGATCTTCGACAGCAGCATGCTCGCCCGCGGCGTGCCCTGCTTCAACCTCTCCGCGCGCGGGATGGCGTACTTCCACCTCCGGCTGCGCACCGGCGCACGCGATCTGCATTCGGGCATGTTCGGTGGCGCCGCCCTGAACGCGCTGCACGCGCTGATCCAGACGCTACAGGCCGTGCTGCCGGGCCCCGACGGGCTCCTCCCGGAGCCGCTGCGCGCGGGGATCGCGCCGCCGACCGAGGACGAGCTCGCCGCCTGGCGCACGCTGCAGCCGGGCGCCGAGGTGCTCGCCGACCAGGGCGCCCGCCCGGCGGATCCGGCGGCGGCCGAGGAGTTCTACCTGCGCACCTGGGCGGGCTCGGCGGTGGACGTGCACGGGATCCAGGGCGGATCGCCCGTAATGCAGAAGACGGTGCTGCCCGTCCTCGCCGAGGCGAACCTCTCGATCCGGCTCGCTCCCGGGCAGTCGGTCGAGGAGATCGCGCCGGCGGTCGAGGAGCTGCTGCGCGGCGCCGTGCCCGCCGGGGCGGAGCTCGAGCTCGAGCGCTGGGCGTCGAGCCCGCCGGGCCTCGTGCGACCCGACGAGGCTGCGATCCGGCTCGGCCTCGACGCCTTCGAGCGTGCGCTGGGCGTACGACCGCTGCTCGTCCGCTCGGGCGGCTCGCTGCCGATCGTGCCCGCTCTCGCCGACAAGGGCATCCCGACCGTGATCACCGGCTTCGACCTGCCCGAGGGGAACATCCATTCGCCGAACGAGCGGCTCTGGGTCGAGTACTTCCCGCTCGGCGTCGCCGCGGCGCGCGAGCTGTTCCTCGGCTACGCGGCGCTGTAGAGGCCTCGGGCTCTCAGTCGGCGACGAGCCACTCGTGGCCGAACTCGCGCATCGCGGCGATGATCGGCAGCAGGTCCTGGCCCTTAGGGGTCAGCTTGTACTCGACCCGCGGCGGCGACTCCGGATAGCTGTGGCGCTCGACGATCGCCTCCTGCTCGAGCGCGCGCAGGCGCTCGGACAGGGTGCGGGGGCTGATCCCGGGGCACGAGTGCTCGAGCTCGGAGAAGCGGCGGGGGCCCTCGGAGAGGTCGTGCACGAGCAGCGCCGTCCACTTCGCGCCGATGATCTCGGCGCATGCGGCCACCGAGCAGGCGGGCTTGACGTGAATCGGGTTCATCGTGCGCATTGCGCTGATTGTATCCAGGCGAACGGCCCGGGACAGTACCCATCGGCGGCGCGTGCTCCGCGCGGCTCCGGGCAAAGGTTGACGCGACAAACTCGGGACCCCACCTCCCTCCCCACGTGCCGTCGAGGCTAGCGCCGCCCGGCGCACGCGTGGGTGACGCGACCGTGCCGAAAGTGTGACGGTCAGTCCCAGGGCGGCGGGTCGTGCACCCAGCGGCCGCCGACCATCGTTGCGACGACCTGCGCGTCGAGGTCCTCGACCGGGTCGCGGTCTAGCACGACGAGATCGGCGAGGTAGCCGGGCACGAGCTTGCCGCGGCGGCGCTCGTCGCCGGCGAGCCAGGCCGGGTTGACCGTGGTCGCCTGCAGCGCCTGCTCGACCGTGAGCGCCTGCTCCGGATGCCATGCCGGCCGCTCGTCGATCGTCCGGCGGACGCCTGCGCGGATCCCCGCGAGCGGATCGAGCTCCTCGATCGGCGCGTCGGAGCCGTTGGCGACGAGCGCGCCCGACTCCCAGAGCGAGCGGGAGGCGTACGCGCCGTCAGCCTTGTCGGCCCAGAAGCGGTCGGCCAGGTCGCGGTCGGACGGTGCATGGGAGAACTGCACCGAGCACGCGACGCCGAGCTCGGCGAAGCGAGGGAGGTCCTCGGGGGCGAGCAGCTGAGCGTGCTCGACGCGGTGGCGGAGCCCCAGCGGCTGCCATGCCTCCCGTGTCGCCTCGAAGGCGTCGAGCGCGTCGCGGTTCGCCGCGTCGCCGATTGCGTGGACCGCGACCGGGAAGCCGGCCTCGGCGCCGTGACGGATGATCTCGGCCAGGCGCTCGCCGCTCGTGATCTGGATGCCTGACCCGTCGAGCATCAACGCCGTCTGGGAACCGAGCGTCCCGTCCATGAAGACCTTGAGGTGGCCGAGCTTGAGCATCGGGTTGCCGAACGAGCTGCGGATTCCGAGCGTACGGAGCTCGTCGACCTGCTCGTGCGGCACCGACTGGAGGACGCGGAGGCTCAACGGGCCGTAGGCCTCGAGTCGCTGCCAGAGCCTCAGCGCGCCGAGCCAGCCGTCCTTGTCGTGGACGGCGGTGACACCGCGGGCGTGCGCGAGCTTGATCCCCACGCGCATCGCCTCGAGGTACTCGCCGTCGCTCGTCAGCACGTAACGCTCCTTGAACCGCCAGGCCGCCTCCTCGCGCAGGACGCCCGTGGGCTCGCCCCGCTCGTCCCGCTCGACGACGCCGCCCGCGACCTCGAGGTCGCCGTTCGCGAGCGCGAGCGCGGCCGAGTTGAGCCAGAGCGAGTGGTAGTCCTTCGCGATCAGCGCCGCCGGCCGCTCGCCGGTCACCGAATCGAGCACCTGCCGCGTCGGCTCGACGGCGGGCGACCAGTCGCCGCTCCGCCACCCGTAGCCACGGAGCCAGCGCTCAGGCGCGAGCGCCGCCGCCGCCTCACCCGCGCGCGCGAGCGCCTCCTCGAGGCTCTGAGCCCCGTCGAGCGAGACCTGACTCTGGGCGAGCGCCCAGGTGGGGAAGTGGACGTGCGCGTCGTTCAAGCCCGGGACGACGCAGCGGCCGCCCAGGTCGATCGTCTCCGGGCTCGTGAGCGCGGTCTCGTGGGTGCCGACGCCGCCCGCGATCCGGTCGCCGGCGATCGCGAGCGCCCGCGCGACCGGGAGCGCCGGCTCGAGCGTGCGGACGGTCCCGTTCTCGAGGATCACTGGGGAGGAATCTAGTGGTTTGGCCGGTAACGTTGCCCGGCGAACGTGGCCGGTCAGATCACTGGCCGGGTTAGACTGGCCTCGTGCCGTACGACCCGCTGAGCGAGGAACAGCGCGAGATCCGGGAGCTCGTGCGCACGCTGGCGAGGGAGCGCGTCGCGCCGCGAGCCGCGGAGATCGACAAGACCGCCGAGTTCCCCTGGGACCTGGTCGAGCTGTTCCGCGAGCACGGGCTCTTCGGCCTCCCCTTCGAGGAGCGCCACGGCGGCACGGGCACCGGCGCGCTGCTGGTGCTCGTCGCGATCGAGGAGCTCTCGAAGGTGTGCGCGACCACGGGGCTGCTGCTCGCGGTGCAGGAGCTGGGCTCGCTGGCGCTCAAGCTCGCCGGCACCGACGAGCAGCAGGAGCGCTGGCTGCCGGGGCTCGCGAGCGGCGAGGTGCTCTGCGCCTACGCGCTCACCGAGGCGGGCTCCGGCTCCGACTCGGCCGCGATGCGCACCGAGGCTAGCCTCGAGGGCGACGAGTACGTCCTCAACGGCTCGAAGCGCTTCATCACCAACGCGGGCGTCGCCGGGCTGTACACCGTGTTCGCGAAGACCGACCCGGCGGGCGGTCACTCCGGCATCTCGGCCTTCGTCGTCGAGGCCTCCGCGCCCGGGTTCGCGGTCGGGCGGATCGAGCCGAAGATGGGGATCAAGGGCTCGACCACCGGCGAGCTCTTCTTCGACGACTGCCGCATCCCGGCCGGGAACCTGCTCGGTGCGGAGGGCGAGGGCTTCAAGCTGGCGATGCGGGTGCTCGACCGCTCGCGCCCCGGCGTCGGCGCGCAGGGTCTCGGGCTCGCCCAGGGGGCGACCGACTACGCGCTCGAGTACGCCCGGACGCGCGAGACGATGGGGAGGCCGATCGCGGAGCACCAGCTGATCGCGGCCAAGCTCGCCGACATGGAGGCGCGGTGCGAGGCGGCGCGCGGGGTGCTCTACAAGGTGGGGCTGATGATCGACGAGGGTGCCCCCGACCACGAGCTGACCAAGATCTCGGCGATCGCGAAGCTCCTCTGCACGGATGCGGCGATGGAGGCGACGACCGAGGCGGTGCAGATTCTCGGCGGCTACGGCTACATCCAGGAGTACCCGCTCGAGCGGATGATGCGCGACGCGAAGATCACGCAGATCTACGAGGGCACGAACGAGATCCAGCGCCTGGTGATCGCGCGGGAGATGCTGCGCGAGCAGCGGGTGTTCCTGCTCGCCGGCGCCGGCTAGCGCGCGCAACTCGGCACGAAGTTGTCTCACCCCCGTGCGCCGCGGCGCGCAATTTGGCCTTCCCCCGTGGGTGGGTGGGGGTTTGGGATGGAGTGACGAGGCGTCCA
>Ga0315281_10005251_pt1 | contig 18584 bp, 18 predicted proteins | sample YL17G07_0_MG_FD_204540 | JGI IMG/M metagenome (GOLD analysis project Ga0315281, IMG submission 204540) | Sediment microbial communities from Yellowstone Lake, YNP, Wyoming, USA - YL17G07_0 | ecosystem: Environmental > Aquatic > Freshwater > Lake > Sediment | place: USA: Wyoming | collected...
CTCTATCGCTGATACCACTGAGGCCAAGGTGCGGATGGCGGGGCAACTGGTAGAGAAGGTGAAGGCTGCAGGGATTCCTCTGAACGATCTCTACATTGACCCGCTCGTTTACCCTCTTGGAACAAATAACCGATCGGCATTGGCAACACTCAATGCCATTGAGCAGATCACGAAGCAATTTTCAGGTGTTCATACCACTTGTGGTCTCACCAATGTGTCCTATGGGCTTCCGAATCGAAAGCTTGTGAATCGAACCTTTCTGGTGGCAGCCATTGCTCGCGGTTTGGATTCCGCCATTTTAGATCCCACGGACAAACAGCTTTTCGGAGCTCTCAAAGCTGCCCTCATGATTGCCGGCAAGGACGAATTCTGCATACAATACATTACGGCGTTTAGAGAGGGAAGGCTGGAGTAAATTTCTTAACAGATAGCTTATAGCTGATAGTAGATGGCAAATATGAAATATCTTGTGATCGCTTGTAATATTATGAAGGACGAGCTTCTCCGTTTTCAGACTAACGGGATCTCCTTCGTTTTTTTGGAACAGTCTCTCCATCGAACACCCCAGAAGATGAAACCGATCATTCAGGAAGAGATTGACAAGGCTGCGGAGCAGGAATTGGATTACATTATCTTAAGCTATGGGCTGTGCAGTAATGGGATCTTGGGTGTAAGGGTCAACCACCATCCAATTGTCATCCCGCGGGTTCATGACTGCATTGGGCTCTTTCTTGGCTCCCGGGAGAGGTATATGGAGGAACATAAAAAGGAGCCAGGCACATACTATCTCACCAAAGGCTGGATTGAAGAAGGAAAGTCACCTCTCGGAATTTATCATGAGTATTGCCAGCGTTACGATAAAGAAACAGCCGAGTGGGTGATCAGGGAGGAGTTGAAGAACTACACCAGAATTGCCTTGGTGGATATGGGTGCTGACTTATCGGAGACCCACCGGGCACATGCCAAGGAGAATGCTCATTTTTTTCGTCTAAGGTATGAAGAGATCATTGGATCATCAGCATTTTTTGAAAAGATGCTTCGAGGGTTATGGGATAAAGATTTTATCGTCCTAAACCCAGGCGAAGAAGTGACCCAGGAATTGTTCTTAACTCTTTAGACCACCTTCCTATTCATTTCAGGTTTTCACCAATCGGAGCAACAACCGTTTCAATTCTTCTTCAACTTCTTTACCTGGCCTTTTTAAGGGGGATCGTGGATTCCCTCCGAAATAACCTGCAAGGTCCATCGCCACCTTTAACCCACCAATGCCATATTTTGTTGTCACCGCTTTGGCTAAGGGGGTTAATCGACTTTGTAACGCCCTTGCCTCGTTCATTTTCTCTTTATTAAAAAGGCTCTGAATCTGGACACATTCTTGAGGGACCACATTTGCCACAGCCAAAATTCCACCTGCCGTTCCTACACAAAGGGCAGGGAAGAATACTGGTGCCGAGCCTACAAAGACTGCAAATCCTTTCTTTGAGAGATGAATAATTTCACTCAATTGACCGATATTTCCTGAACTGTCTTTGATCCCGATGATGTTAGAATGCTGGGAAAGTTTAGCCACCAGTTCTGGCTCTAAATTGATTCCGGTAAATTGTGGGACATTGTAGATCAGGATTCCAATTCGGGAAGATTCTGCGACAGCAATAAAATGATCATATAAAATCTGGGATCTCATCGACCCTTTGAAATAGGAGGGAGTGACGACAAGGGCGAAATCCGCTCCCATCTTTGCCGACTCATTGGTAAATCGAATGGTCTCCTGAGTCGATTCCATTCCAGTCCCAACCATCATGATCTTTGATTTAGGGATGGATTCCCTGGAGACTTCAATCACCTTTATTTTTTCCTTCTCATTTAAATAGACAGCCTCCCCATTTGATCCGAGGACGAGATAGCCGGAAAGATCGGTTTTATTCCATTTTTGAAAATTCTTTTTGAGCTTATCTGAAGCCAGTTTTCCATCTTGAAATGGTGTGGTAATAGGTGGCATCATGCCGCTGAGTTTCATTTTCGCACTCCTTGATGAAAAAGATTTTCGTCAAACCGTCTTTCCGTCGTAGAGTCATTGTGTCTTAAATACTCAATGCCCCAAAGACCCAATCACACAGTGACCCAAAATCTCAAACCTTTCACCTGATCACTTAAATCCTGGACCCCTTGGGTCCTAACAAAAGATAACATGGTGCTTAATGTGTGGTCAAATGGTGTTTTCATTGCCCTTTAATGTTATAATTTTCTTGACAATCCCTAAGAATCTTAATGTAATAGACAGTAATTTTCGTCAGGAGGAAAAGCATTGGTTGAGGATAAAATCAAGGATGCGACAAAGATTTTGAATCTATTAAGATCCATGTCCGGCTATAAACCCCATTTTGAGATCGTCGGTAATTACCGGTTGATTGACGATGGCATCCGACCGGAAGCCACTATTATGCTCCGGGCTGATGATAAAGAGATGCATGAAGCTGATACAGGGGTGGGACCCGTGGATGCCCTGGCAAAGGTCTTGAAGAAATCACTCAAATCCATTTTCCCGGAGGTCGATCAGATAAAATTGATCGACTTCAGTTCGAGGATCTTTGACCCGGGTGCTGGAACAGCCGCAGGTGTGGAGGTGGAGATTCTGTTCGGTAATGGAAAGGATGCATGGAGGGTGAAGGCATTTTCGGAGAATATTAATAAAGCTTCCTTTCTGGCGTTGGTGGATGGATTTGAATATGGGATTTATATTTCCAGGCAGGAGAAAAACTCCTCTTCGTCACCCTGAACTCGTTTCAGGGTCTGGTTTATTAGCTGAAGCAAGACTGCCCTGGAGAGATGCCGAAACAAGTTCGGCATGACATTTTCAGGGTTCAGCATGGCATTTTATGTTTGTTTGAAAGGAGGTCAGGATGGATCGTAAGAAGTTAGAGGAAGCAATCAAAGAGAAAACAAAAGACGGAAAACTTCCCTGCGCTATGTGCTTTAAAATCGCTGAAGATTTTGGAATCCCGAAGAGGGAGATGGGGAAGATTCTGAATGAGATGGAGATCAAGATCAGGCAGTGCCAGTTGGGCTGTTTTGAATGATTTCTGAAAAAGTCCAGAAATCCTTGATTACACCGATTAAGAACCGATTACGCAGATACGGAATTCATTGAAAAATCAGGGAAATATATGTAATCCTCTTTTCAAATCTGTGTAATCAAGAGAGCACAGAGCAGTTTTTCAGAGCTCTCTGATTTATTAATTGACAAAAAAAACCATTTGAATATAATTAGGTCATCTAAAATTCTAAAGGAGGTGAGAGAGCCTCAAAAAAAGAAAAAATAGGGTGGGGGGAATTCATTAATATCTCATAGGTGATTTTATCACCACAAGGAGGTAAGATTATGAATTCAGTTGTTGTTATAATCATAGGGTTTATCGTCTTTTTCATCGGTTACCGCTTCTATGCAAAGTACGTTGATACGAAAATTATTAAGTCTGACCCAAAGAGGGCCACTCCAGCCAAGATGTTTATGGATGGAGTGGAGTTCATGCCTACCAGTAAGAATATCCTTTTTGGTTACCAATTCAAATCCATTGCTGGCGCAGCTCCGGTTATCGGGCCTATCATTGCCATTCAATGGGGATGGCTCCCTGCCTTGCTGTGGCTCTTGCTTGGTGCGTTATTCATCGGCTGGGTTCATGACTACTCAAGCGCCGTGGTGGCCATGCGAAATGAAGGAGCTTCCTTCGGCGGATTAAGTTACAAATTGATTTCCCCGAGAGCTCGGATCATTCTTCTCTGTTTTATCTATTTCTTTCTGCTTCTTGTCGCTGGTGCTTTTGGAAATATCGTCGTTGATGCAGCCAGAGGGCAAAAAAGTTCTCCCACGGCGTGGCTCTTTCTCACCATTGGTGGAGTTCTTGCTGGGCAGATGATCTATCGCTGGAAAAAGGATATTATTCTGACAACGATTGTGACAGTGGTCATTGTGTTATTTGGGATATACCTTGGATCAGTTGCTCCCTCTGACAGTATCCTTGGAGCCGGTATTGCCAATAGCAAAGTTGTATGGGCGATCGCTGCACTTGTCTTCTGCTACTTCGCAGCGGTTTTACCCATCTGGAGGTTTGCCCTTCCCATTAACTATGTTGCCTCTTACATTGTTTTCCTGGGGCTGTTCTTCGGTATCATAGGAGTGTTTGTTCTTCATCCTGATTTTACACTTCCCGCTTATACAGGTTTCAATATCAAAATTGGACCTCTCTGGCCCATCATGTTTGTGACCATCGGTTGTGGGGCAGTGTCCGGATGGCACAGTATCGTTTCGAGTTCAGGAACTGCGCGCCAATTGGAAAGCGAAATGGATGCCCGTCCGGTGGGTGGCGGTGTAATGTTTGTGGAGATGATGCTTGGTTTGTTCGCCCTGGTCATTGCTGGGACCATTTTTGCGTCCTCTTCCGAATATGCGGCAGCTGTGGGCAAGGGAGCAGTTGGCGTCTTCGCAGCAGGAGTTTCCAAATTCCTGGGTGCGTTGGGAATGCCCGCTGCTATAGGAAAGTCCTATGGTGGCGTGATGTTAATCATCCTGGCAGTCACAATCCTGCAACTCGTCATTCGGTTTATGCGGGTTGCCACATCGGAATTGTTGGGCGATATCAGCCCCATCTTTAAGAATGCCCATATTGGGACGATCATTGCCAGCCTTCTCACACTGATCCTGATCTTGACAGGATGGTGGCAATACCTCTGGATCCTTTTTGGAGGAGCCAACCAATTGATGGCCTCCCTGGCCTTGTTGCTGATGACAGCGTGGTTGATGTCTCAGGGGAAACCATATGGATGGACCTTTTACCCGATGATTTTTATGTTTTTCACTACCACGGCTGCTCTGGTAGTTACCTCTTATAGGCTTTTCACCGCAGTTTTTACAGGAGCGGTTAAGGGAGAGGCATATATTGGTAATATACTGATGGGTTTGGTTGCGATCTTCCTGGTCATTTGCGCAATCATTCTGGCGGTGGAAGGACTGAAGGCCTTTAGCCGTTATAAAGTTATACGAGCAGAAGGAGCGCCTGCAAAGGCGTAAAAAACGAAGGCTGAAAGCTCAAAGCAAATAATTTTTCATAAAAAATGGACATTGGGCCCGTTGGCCTGCCTTCCAATACTGGGGCGAGCGGGCCCTACATTATAATTTTTTATAGGAGAAATTTTTTATGACAGAAGAGGACAAAAAGAAAATAGGGGGATTCTTTCAGGCAGTTAAAGAATTTGTCTATGGGGTAGCAGCTCACGACTCAGCCCGGTTTGCAATGAAAACCAGGGCGAGTATGGAGCACCTCTTCATTCTCATCACCATGGGAGATATGTTGGGGGTTCCCATTCTACCACCGTACTATTCCTTAAGATTATTGCCTTATGTAGTTCCCCAGATCTCCACCTGGAAACGGAGGATGCTGAGAGAAAAAGATTTTACGGATGCCCTGGCATAAAATGCTTTCTTTGGTTCATTTGGTTAAATAAAAATATTTTAGCTTGATAACCAAATAGACCAGAGAAACTAAAGAAACTTTATAACCCAGAAAGGGGTGATTCACATTCCATTAGCAGATATATTTGAAAAGTTTCCGGATCGGCGATACATCATGTTTGGTGGAAAAGGGGGGTTGGGGAAAACTACTTTTTCAGCAGCCACGGCTTATTATTTAGCTAAAAAAGGGAAAAAAGTTTTGGTCTTTTCCGTTGACCCACAAGCCTCATTAACCGATATCTTCGAAAGGGATATCTTTGGCAAGGGGCCAACAGAGATCATTCCCAACCTCTATGCACAAGAGATCGATGCCGACCGTCGTGTGAAGGAATATCAGCAGGAGATTAGGCAGAAAATCTTTGATATGTATGGTATGGATAAGATTCCGGATGAGATAGAGAGCTACATCCAGGCTGCTGCAGCAGAGCCCGCCATGGAGGAAAGCGCCATCTTTGATGAGGTGGTTGATATCGTTGTGAAAGGTGGCTATGACTATTATATTTATGATTTGGTGCCGTTAGGTCATGCCCTCTACTATCTGAGCATGGCATCTGTCTATGATGCCTGGATCGGTAAGATCACCGGTCTCCGGGAGCAGATGAGAGAGTATGATCAGGTGGCAGCTGTGATCCGGCGTGAAAAGGAATTGGATGAAGACGCCATTCTTAATGAACTTCTTTATATCAAAGACCGTATCAACAAATCCTCGAGCATTCTGACGGATAAACAAAAGACAGCCTTCTTTTTTGTTTTGACCGCTGAGGAGATGATCATCAAGGACACCCTAAAAGCGGCAGAACTTTTTGCTAAGTTTGACGTTCCTTTAAGTGGATATATCATCAATCGGGTTCTGCCTCTTGGATTGAGGGACCAAAATATTCCCGAATATTTAAAAAATCGTCTCACGATGGAGGAACATTACCTGAAGGTGATTGACACCACTTTTGGTAAACAGATTTTAGCATCTGTGCCTGAGATGGAGCGAGATGTAACCGGCCTTCCAATGATTGAAAAAATGGCCAAAGCCATGTTTGGATGAATCGACTGAAGTCGATTACTCATGGCTCATAACCCATGGCAAATGACCAATGATGAATGACCAATAGGAGTAATACCGTGAACCAAATTACAATCAGTATGGAAAAATTTTTGAAGGATCACCCCCGTTTGAAATACATCTTTTTTGGAGGAAAAGGAGGGGTGGGAAAGACAGTCATGGCAGGGGCAGCAGCTCTCTGGTCAGCCAAACAGGGCAAGAGGACCTTGCTCGCCTCGACCAATCCTGTTCATAGCCTTTCCAACCTCTTAGAAAAAGATGTATTTGGGAAAGCAGCCATCGTCTGCGACGAAGAGAAATGCTATGCCTTCGAGATCGATACACGGGATACGATCGAACGGTCCAAACGAGAAATCCGAGAGAAGATCAACTGGTTTCTCAAATTTGCAGATATCACGACGAAAGCAGAGGATTTCATCGAATCCGCCACCATGAATCCTGCCTTCGAAGAGTCGGCTATGTTTGAAAATATGGTGGATCTCATGTTCAAGGATGAATATGATTTTTACGTCTTCGATACTGCTCCCACAGCGAATGCGAGGCGCCTTCTCGGAATGTCGAAAGTCTACTCCCTTTGGGTGGAGAAGATGCTGAAGAGCCGAGAGGAGGCAAAATCGCTGAGGGAGATGCTTTCCTTCTCGAAAAAAGAAAAAAAAGACCCTCTCCTGGATTACCTATTAAGTTTCAAGAATAGAATGGGCAATGCCAAAAACCTCCTGACCGATGAAGCTCTGACTGCTTTCTTTTTTGTGACACTACCTGAAAGCCTCCCCATTGCTGTCATCACCCGGTTCATCAACTGGTTCCATGAATTTGGAATTCCCGTTGGCGGTGTGGTCGTCAATGGAGTCATTCAAAAGGATCAGGTCGGAAAAGATGCTGTGGAGTTCGTCCTCAACCGAGTTCAGATGCAAGATGAGCATATGGAAGAGATTTGGAAGATATTCGGAGACAGGGTGAGGGCGATTGTTCCTCTATTTGAAACAGAGGTGAAGGGAGCAAAGATGTTGAATCGAACGATTGAATATCTTTTTACACCCACGTCTCGTTAATATTTTGGCCTAAAGTTAACCCCCTTTTTTCTAAAGTTGCTGCCTTTTCATGTCAAAACATGACACTTTTCGTTCAAATCGTGAAAACTTTTCATATTTGGACAAACCCTTCGCTAAAGGGATAACAAGCTAATTAGCTGAATTCATAACTGGTTTTTGATATTTTTGAGTTTGGTATAAAAATTGCTAAAATAAATACAGTTTAACTTATTGTTTTCATTTAATTTTTAGAAAAATGGGAAAAATATGTTAGGTTTGTTCCAACTTTTACTTGCAGTTTTTGCGATCTATAGTGCTCTCGAATTCCAAGAAGAGCTGAAGCTTGCTGTTCCTTTAGGTTGTCTTATTGCAATGCTCGTCGTCAGCCGGGTCGAAAAAGGAAAGTCTGAGGGAAAAATGGCAAGGAAAAGTTTTTTACATTCAGAAATGGACAAAGCCTCCAAGAAAGAATCCATGGCAATCAAAGACCAGGATTTTTTCACCATCGAGTCGCTGCTCTGGCCCAAAAGTGAATTGTTGTTAATCGATGCTGTCCATTTCATTTTCAAAGATTTAGGGTTCAAGATATCTGCCGGGGTCAACTACCAATCCGTGGATCGCATTGTGAAAATCCCAGAGACCAAGATGACCTTTGGAGCACAGATCCTGATGAGTGAAGGAGAGGTAGAGGGAAACCATCCCAAAATCCACCGAGCTTTACAGTTTGAGAAAGAAAAAAGGGAAGATGAGAAATCCTTGATTATTGCAAGCACCCATATCCATGTTCCGCTTTCTGAAAGGAGTCAGCTGAGTCATATCTCCAAAGAGCTGAGGCATTTCTTAAGTCGGCACAATATGAGTTTGATCACCACTCATCACCTTTATGAGCTCTGGCAGAAAGCAAAAGGAGGAGAGATTGACATCTTTGGGTTCTTTGAGAATGTCTATTCTCATTCGGGTGGCACCTTTCCATTAAAAGAGGCTGGAAATTTTCACTCCTCTTCCTTTGACATGCCTGTCTGATAACCCCCCAGCTTTTTCCTCCCTTCATCCTCCGTAGCAAGTCATCCATACTGATTCCTCGGCCAAAGTTGCTCCAGCTACATGGACTGGGTTATAACTCTGGCGACGAAATACGCCTGCAGAGGAGGGGCCACCCATAGGGAGGGCAAACTTTCCATTTTCTCCCCTCTTCGTTATAATATGATTAATGAAAGTTAAAGAAATCTTTGCAAAGACCATTCTGACCAAGACAGCCATCTCTGGTTTTGATTATTGTATCAATCCGTATGTAGGTTGTGGGCATGGTTGTCGGTACTGTTATGCCAGTTTCATGAAGCGTTTCACCGGCCATCTGGAACCGTGGGGGGAATTCATCGATGTGAAGGTGAACGCTCCTCACCTGCTGAGGAAACAATTGAAGAGGGCAAAGCAGGGGGTCGTTGCCCTCAGTACAGTGACCGACCCGTATCAACCCATCGAGAAAAAGTATCAACTGACTCGAAAATGTTTGGAAGCTCTTCTTGAAACCCAACTTTCAGTGAATCTATTGACCCGTTCACCTCTCTGCCTAAGAGACATCGATCTATTTAAGCAGTTTAAAAAAATCGAAGTGGGTCTTTCTATCACGACTCATGATGAAGGGATCAAGAAGATTTTTGAACCCTCTTCTCCCTCCATACACTCTCGAGTCAAAGCCCTGGGAGCACTTCATCAAGAGAAGATTCAGACCTATGCTTTTATTGGTCCCATGCTTCCTTTAGATCCGAAGCCACTGGTAGCGATGCTGGATGGGTTGGTTGACGAGGTGCTTATTGATCGAATGAATTACCCGAATAAGGTGAAAGCGATTTATCGCAAAAACAGGCTGGATCAGTATTTGGAAGAGGATTATTTTCATCTGGTTGGAATGGAGTTGAAAGAGGGTTTTGAGAAAAAGGGAATTTCTGTGTCGATGATATTTTAATTCCCCCTCTCTCCCCTTTAATATAGGGGGGTTGGGGAGGATTAGGGAGCGAGGTAAACCATGACGATCGGCAGATTTGGACTGAGGAGAAGAAATTATGACTTTCCGCCCTTCAGGCCGCCCAGTGAAGCAAACAGCCTTCTTCTCAGAGTTACTCGAGGGTGCCCATGGAACAAGTGTACCTTCTGTTCGATGTATAAAGGGATCAAGTTCGAAATCAGGGATATTGAAGAGATTCTGGGAGATATCGAATTGGCAAAGGACCTTTATGGGGATAGGATCCGGACAGTCTTTATTGGAGATTCCAATAGTCTTGTGGTGAAGGCCGAAATGTTGGTCAAAATTTTAAACGCCTTATTTTTCTCCTCTCCCCATATCGAAAGGGTGACCAGTTATGCGCGAGCCAAAACCATTGCCAAGAAACCCTTGGAGGATTTGATAAAAATCCGGCAAGCAGGTTTGACCAGACTCCATGTGGGTCTTGAGACCGGTGATCAAGACCTCCTCAAGGAGATTGAGAAAGGGGCGACTTCAGAGGAGATGATCGAAGCAGGGAGAAAAGCTAAAGAAGCCGGGTTTGAATATTCTTTATATGTTTTGTTAGGAATTGGCGGTGAAGAAAAGTGGGAGCAACATGCTCAAGGAACAGCAGGGGTATTAAATCAAGTCGATCCCCATTTCATCCGCGTTCGGACATTTATCCCCCAACCCAACTCTCCCCTCTATGAGGCCATGGGCGAAGGTGGTTTTCAACCGGCTTCACCTGAAACAATATTGAAGGAAACAAAACTCCTTTTGGAAAACCTTCAAGTGACCTCTCAATTTTTGAGTGATCATATCTCCAATCTTCTTCCTCTCCATGGGAAACTCCCTGAAGATAAGGAGCAAATGATTCAGATGATCGAGGAGGCCTTGAAGGGGCTTAGAGAAAATGATCTGTTGAGGGAAGAGATGGAGATGAGGCGGCATCTTACCAATCTTTAGTTGGAATAGTGGAATGACGGGGTGGTGGAATGATGGGTCAAAAGAGAAATAAACCATTAATCCGAACTTTATCTTTTTTGATCCCCATTATTCCAATAATCCAATATTCCATCATTCCGTTATTTTGAGCTACAGGTGGAGCAGCTGGTGGCTGAGCAGCCTCCGCAGGAGGAACTGGCGGTGCTCTTAAACTTTCCACCGCTGGAAAAGGCAAAGGCAGACATCATTCGATGAACTTTTTTGCTCTTACATTTAGGACATATAATCTTTTCGGAGGCATTAAATACCAGTTTTTCGAATTCGTTTTGGCATTGATCACAGCAATACTCGTAAATAGGCATCTCACGAACTCCTTCTAAATCCATCGTAACATTTTCTTATTCGATCGACAAGAGAGCCTGCTTTTCTGGCACCCTTAAGACCTTTTTCTTCTTTCAACTCGGAAAAGATCTTATTGCAAACCTCTTCAACTTTCCTCAAATACTCCTTTTTTAATTTTCTATTTAATTTAAGGGGGGTCAACTTGGCAAAATAGGACAATGACTTTGAATAAGCATTTCTATAATACTCATTCATCCCGAGGCTGAAATTCAGAAGGAACCGGAGGCCGTGGTTATGGGGATCCATTTTTAGAGCTTTTAAAAAATAGTTTGAGGAGAGGTCGTAATGTTCACTCTGCAGATAGCTTTGGCCGGCCACCTGGTAGGCGTCTAAAAATCCTTTTTTGAACATCAAATCGAAAATCTCTTTTGCCTTTTTGGAACCATAAACCTTTTGGAGCAGAGTTAGATTTTCCAAGAGAAAACGGACCAAAAATGTATTTTTAGCGTCTTTTTTAAAAAGGTCGATAAGCTGTGCCATCGCATCGTGAAAAAGAGATCGGGTTTCTTCCATCCCTTCGGCCACCCCCTGTTTGGTCTTCAAAATAATCCGTTCAAATTGCTGGAGGTAGTCCTTTTCATAGGCGGATTTTCCTGCCTTTAATTTGTATTGAAGATACCTGGGGCGATACACTTCCATTTGATAAATGTTTTCTCTTAACTTCATGGCTTCGTGGAAAATGGATCCGATTACTAAGTCGAGAAGCCACTCATTTTTGTGGATCGGCTTTTTCCCTTTATATCGGAAGAAGGAGTGACACTGCTCCTTTAAGTTGTAAAGGGGGCTCTTGCCTTTGTCATCCACCCAAACACCAATATCTGAGAAACGAAGTCGACCCTCTTTATATTTTTTAAAGATCTCCTGGAAAACGACCTCTGAGAGGAGAAGCCCTCGTACGATTTCTAATATAATTCTATCGCGTGTCACTTGGGATTTCTTTTCCATTTCATCCGCCTGATCGTGTCCAATATACCAGGTCATCCCCTTTTTGTGAAGTCTCTAAATTTACCCCGTTAGAAATAATGCCCCGCTGGAATTTCTAACGGGGTTTACTAAAAAATATTGACGCCGTGTGTGAAAAAAAGTTATATAATATTCTTAATTTTTGAAAGGAGGGGATTCTTATGGCAGTCAGACTTGGGATTAATGGATTTGGAAGAATTGGTCGAAATGTTCTGCGAGCAGGCGTGAATAGGAAAGAGTTGGAATTCGTGGCGGTCAATGACCTCACCGATGCACAGACACTGGCCCATCTCTTGAAATACGATTCCGTCCATGGAAAATTTGGGGCACGGGTAGAAGCAAAGAAGGACGCCATCTCGATTGACGGGAAAGAGGTTAAGGTCTTCGCGCTCAAAGACCCGGGTCAGCTTCCCTGGAAGGATTTGGGAGTGGACGTGGTGCTCGAAAGCACGGGGAGGTTTACAGATCGAGTAGGTGGTTCAAAACATATTGAGGCAGGTGCAAAAAAAGTGGTGGTTTCTGCACCGGCGAAAGACCCGGATGTTTCTTTGGTCTTGGGAGTCAATGAGAAGGATTATAATCCTGCAAAACATCACATCCTCTCCATGGGGTCTTGCACGACGAACTGTCTGGCTCCCATTGCCAAAATATTGGTGGATGAGTTCGGAGTGGAATATGCCTTGATGACGACCATCCATGCCTATACCAATGATCAGGTGATTCTCGATTTCCCGCACAAGGATCTTCGCCGAGCCAGGGCAGCTGGAATGTCAATGATTCCGACTACTACCGGGGCAGCGACCGCCCTCGCCCTGGTCATTCCGGAATTGAAAGGAAAAATGGACGGGATGGCCATCCGGGTGCCCACACCGAATGTCTCTGTAGTCGATCTGGTAGCGTTATTGAAAAAAGAGACGACAGCAGAAGAGGTGAACAGGGTTTTAAAATCTTATGCAGAAGGGAAATTGAAGGGGATCTTGAGTTTTTGTGAGGAACCTCTCGTCTCCATTGACTTCAATGGAAATCCCCATTCCTCTATTGTGGACGGTCCATCCACGAAAGTGATCGGTGGAAAATTGGTGAAGATTATTTCTTGGTACGACAACGAATGGGGTTTTTCTAATCGGATGGTTGAATTGTTTCTGTTTCTTTTTGGAAAAAAATGATTTCTATATAGCTGCCAGGTAAACCTCCATGACTATGCAAAGCGATCATTAAATGAATGACAAATGATCGTGTGATAATACAAAATAGTATGTGTTAGGGAGGAATGCCAGAATTTGAATTTAAAAAGGTGTCGCTGTAAAGTCCTTTCGGCAAACCTGTCAGCTATATAAAATTATTGGTTGATCTGTAGTGAGGTAAATCATGGTCATCCGGACCGTAGACCAAATTGAATTGAAAGAAAAACGGGTATTGATTCGAGTCGATTTTAATGTCCCTCAAGATGAGAAAAATCACATCACTGATGATACCCGAATTCTCCTTTCCCTTCCGAGCATTCGGTTTGTCAGTAAAGCGGGTGGGAAGGTCATTCTTGCTTCTCATCTGGGAAGACCCAAAGGAAAGAAGGATCCTAAATTTAGTCTGGCACCGGTGGCTGAAAGGTTGTCCCAACTCATGGGGGAAAAAGTGGCCTTAGCTACGGATTGTATAGGAGAAGAGGTTCAGAAACAGATTGGAGGGATGAAAGGAGGGGAAGTGCTTCTCCTGGAAAACCTCAGGTTCCATCCTGAGGAGGAGAAGAATGATGAAGCTTTTTCAAAGGCCTTAGCCTCCCTCTGTGACATCTATGTCAATGACGCCTTCGGTGCTGCCCACAGGGCTCATGCCTCGATAGATGGAATGACACGATTTGTGAAGATCGTGGCAGCGGGTTTTTTAATGATGAAAGAGATTGAGAGTCTGGAGAAAGCTCTCGTAAACCCCCAGAAGCCTTATGTGGCGATTCTCGGCGGGGCAAAAGTTTCTGATAAGATAGGTGTGATCCAAAATCTTCTGGATAAGGTGAACACTCTCCTGATCGGGGGAGGGATGGCTTATACTTTTCTTAAAGCTGAGGGATTTCAGGTAGGAAAATCACTTGTCGAAGAGGACCAGATTGGATTTTCACTCAATCTCCTTGAGAAAGCGAAGGGGAAGATCAAATTTCTTCTCCCTTCTGATCATATCGCTGCCGAGCGAATGGATATCCAAGCAAAGAGGGAGATTGTGAAGAATGATAAGATCCCTTCAGGTTGGATCTGCTTGGATATTGGCCCGGAGACAGTGAAGATATTTTCAGAGGAGATCAAATCAGCCAAAACCATTGTATGGAACGGACCTATGGGAGTCTTTGAAATGGAGCCGTTCAGTCAGGGTACTTTTGCCATAGCTAAGGCGATCGCCAACTCCTCAGCCTTCAGTATTGTAGGAGGAGGAGATTCTGTCTCAGCGGTGAACAAGGCAGGAGTGGCCGATAAAATCAGTCATATTTCTACGGGAGGCGGAGCCTCCCTCGAATTTCTTGAGGGGAAGAAGTTACCAGGCATTGAAGCCCTGAGGAGGGAATAATGGGGAGATTACCCTTCATGGCAGGAAATTGGAAGATGAATAAAACGGTTGGGGAAGCCCTCGATCTCGTCAGGGAATTGAAAGCAGCCACTTCAGGAATCAAAGATGTGGAAGTGGCTGTGGCCCCTCCCTTTACAGCACTCTATGCCGTTCATAAGGAACTTGAAGGTTCTTCTATTCGTCTCGCTGCTCAGAATCTTTACTGGGAGGAGAAGGGTGCCTTCACCGGCGAGGTCTCTCCACTCATGCTCAAGGAAGTGGGCTGTGACTATGTCATCATCGGTCACTCTGAAAGGCGGCAGTTTTTTGGAGAGACAGATGAGACAGTGAATCGAAGAATCAAGGCAGCGCTGGCCCAGGGCTTGAAGATGATCTTCTGTATCGGTGAGACGTTAAGGGAAAGGGAAGGGGGGAAGACTTTTTCAGTGATCGAAAGTCAGGTGGAAGGCGGATTGAAAGGATTGGACGATAAGAAGACGAGAAATATGGCGATCGCCTACGAACCCGTTTGGGCCATCGGAACGGGGAAGACAGCCACTCCAGAACAGGCTGAAGAGGTGCATCGGTTCATCAGGAAAAAATTAGAAAAGCTTTATTCACGAGAAGTCTCAGAGGAAATCCGGATCCAATACGGTGGGAGCGTGACCCCAGAAAACATCAAAGGACTGATGAACCAGCCGAATATCGATGGCGCATTGGTAGGAGGGGCGAGTCTGAAAGCAGAGACCTTCTCAAAGATTGTTAGATTTAAAGAATTGTGATATAGATTTAAAAACGAAGAGAGGATTGGGTTTATGACTATTATCATTGTGGTGCATATTTTAGTCTGCATGGCCCTCATTTTGATTGTTCTTCTTCAAGCAGGAAAAGGAGCAGAGATGGGGGCCGCATTCGGAGGAGCGAGCCAGACTATTTTCGGGAGTGCCGGAGCGATGGGATTTCTTACTAAACTGACCACTGTCGCTGCCATTATTTTTATGATTACCTCGCTTCTTCTAACCTTCTCCTCAACGAGAAGGGCTTCTACCATCATGAAGGATAGGCCGGCTCCTACGGCTCCTGCAGCACCCTCAGAGATGCCGGTTCAACCTCAGGTGCCCGGACCTGAGCCGAAGAAATAGAGGTTAGAAGTTATTTCCATTTTGCCGAAGTGGTGGAATTGGTAGACACGCCATCTTGAGGGGGTGGTGGGCGATCCCCGTGGGGGTTCAAATCCCCCCTTCGGCACCATCAGACAACCAATAAGAGGAGAGGTGGAAATACCCCTCCTCTTGTTATTTTAAATACCAATTGCTTAGAAAATAGATGTAAGCATCCCATGTGTTATTCCCGTGAAAACGGGAATCCAGAACGAAAAACGTGGATTCCTGCTTCCGCAGGAATGACAAACTGATAAATTTTCATGGTTTACGGGTGACGTCTCCGTTATGAAAAATTGTTAGGAAAATAATGAATTTAGGGATTGAGGAATTTTGGAATTTTTTAATTCGGAATTCCTCAATTCCTCGATTGGCTAATGTGATAAATATGATGGATCAAAATTCTATTGAAGTGGTGACCGCCATTCAAGCAGTCATCAAAGCCTCGGCACTCTGCCAAAAAATAAGGAAGGATCTTGTCGGGGGGGAATCCATTCTAAAAAGCGACAGAAGCCCTGTGACGATTGCAGATTATGGGTCTCAGGCGATTATTTGTAAAATGCTGAGAGAAAGATTTCCTCATGATACGATTGTCGCTGAGGAGGATTCAAAAGAGCTAAGGAGACCGGATCATTCAAAAAACCTGGAACAGGTCACACACTATGTCAATGCTTTCGTTCCGACTTCCTCTTCGAAGGAGGTGTGTTCTTGGATTGATTTTAGTTCCAATTCTGTCACCGATCGTTTTTGGGCTTTAGATCCTATTGATGGGACAAAAGGATTTCTCAGAGGAGATCAATATGCGATTGCCTTAGCGCTCATCGAAAATGGCGTGGTGAAACTGGGTCTCTTAGCCTGCCCTAACCTCTATGTGGACATCCACCAACCTTTTGGGGAGAAAGGATGTCTTTTTGTCGCCTTGAAGGGAAGGGGTTCAGTCCAGATGGATATCCATGTCCTGACCAAACAGACCCTCTCTGTTTCCAAAGTCATGAACCCCTCGGAAGCGATCATCACGGAAAGCGTTGAACCAGACCATGCCGATCATCTTTTTCATCAACGTCTTGCCCAGAAATTGAATATATCAAAGCCCTCTATCAGGATGGATAGTCAGGCAAAATATGGGATTTTGGCAAGAGGAGAAGTCACCCTCTATCTAAGAGTTCCATCCCCTGGTGAGCCAGGGTACAAAGAAAACATTTGGGACCATGCCGCAGGATCGATCATCGCTGAAGAGGCGGGGGGAAGGGTGACAGATGTTTTAGGAAATCCATTAAATTTTTCATGCGGGATAAAGATGGTCAAGAATCACGGCATATTGGTGACCAATGGAATTTTACACGATGTAGTTCTAAAGGCTTTAGAGATGTGATAGAATCTACGATTACGAATGGACCACGGACACGTTTAACGATGATAAAGGAGGTTTTTGATGGAGAGAACCTTTTCAGAAGTCATTGAATCTGAGATTCCCAAAAACAGTGTCCTCATCTCGGTGGGCCTCCCGGGAAGCTGGAAAAGTCCGGTAACGGAAGAGATCGCAAGGTTGAAAGGATTGCAGATCCTTCGATCCGACATGATCCGGCTGGAGGTTCTAAAGGGTGAGGATATCTTTGACAATAAAGTGGCTTCCGACCCGAATAGGAGAAAGAGGGTTTATGAGGAGATGTTCAGACGGGCGGAGGATACATTGAAAACGACCCAGGATGGATTGATTTTAGATGCCACTTTTTTCACTCAGGAGTTGAGATCAAGGGCTGCTGAATTGGCTGAAAAGACCAATCGGACCTTCGTCATTGCAGAATGTGTCTGTACAGAAGAGAGGTCCATGGAGCGGATTTCGAAAAGAACCAAAGAAAATTATGAGTCGAATGCATTGACGAAGGAGGCTTACTTAAATAATAAAGCCTTGTTTCAGCCCATTGATACGGCAGATTTAAAAAAGCGGTTTAAGACGCTTCCGATCATCTACCTCTCGATCGATACGGAACACGATACCCCTTCTGATTGGAAGATTAAAAGAATCGAAAAAAGATGACTCTCGGTATTCCTTCCCTCCAGAAAGCGCTTCTCAATCCGGAGATTTATCCCGACCATCCCCGAGCCATAAAATTTATTGAGACCCATATCTCCCTTCTTTTCTTAACAGGAAACCATGTTTATAAAGTGAAAAAACCCGTGGATTTTGGCTTCCTGGACTTCACTTCTCTCGAAAAAAGAAAATTTTTTTGTGAACAAGAAGTCAAGTTGAACCGACGGTTATCTCCGGATATTTATCTGGGTGTCGTGAGGATCATAAGGGAAGGCAGCCGGATTTTATTGGATGGCAAAGGAGAGTTGGTGGAGTATGCGGTTAAGATGAAACAGATTCCTGAGGAATTTCTGATGGACAAGTTGCTTGAGAGAAAATCGGTCACTCCCAGGATGATAGAAGCTGTCTCGGAAAAATTAGTGAAATTTTATTTTGCTGCAGAGACCAATGATCTTATCAAAAGTTTTGCCAAACCGGAACGCGTGAAACAGGATACCGATGAGAACTTCGAGCAGACAGAGAAATATATTGAGGTGACAATTTCCCGGGAAGTTTACGAAGAGGTGAAGAATAGGACGAACGATTTTTTTAGAACCAACGAGAAGATGTTTTATCAGAGAATCGCTTCCGATCGAATTCGAGACTGCCATGGAGACCTTCGACTGGAACATATCTTCTGGGGGGATGAGATTTCAATTTTCGATTGCATAGAATTCAATGAGAGGTTCCGCTATACCGATGTGGCGGCGGACATCGCTTTTTTGGCTATGGATCTCGATTACCGGGGCAGGCAGGATCTCAGCGAGCATCTCATCCGCGCCTTCATCGGGGAGTCGGGTGACCATGAATTAATAGAAGTGCTGGATTTCTACAAATGTTACCGAGCCTATGTCCGCGGGAAGGTGGAGAGTTTCCGTTTAGATGATCCAAATATCCCCGAAGGGGATAAAAAGGAAGCCCTGAAGAGAGCTC
>Ga0315281_10005253_pt1 | contig 18584 bp, 23 predicted proteins | sample YL17G07_0_MG_FD_204540 | JGI IMG/M metagenome (GOLD analysis project Ga0315281, IMG submission 204540) | Sediment microbial communities from Yellowstone Lake, YNP, Wyoming, USA - YL17G07_0 | ecosystem: Environmental > Aquatic > Freshwater > Lake > Sediment | place: USA: Wyoming | collected...
AGGGGCTTGTTATAAATGGCAAGCAAACATACGCCATTATTGATAAAAACGGCGCACAAAAAGATGTAACATTTTCCCATCCAATAAATGAGCAATATACCGCCGATGATCTAAAAACTGTGGTTAAAATGTTATTGGGAGAATAAAATTGTGTCATTATCTGTTTAAATAAATAACCAATTAATGATTTTTATGGTTGAGGAAAATAAAGAGGAAAAAACTATAGTTATTAAAAAGAAACTACTCATAGCTATTGTTTTGGTTATCATAGGTTTGTTAGTAATGTTTTTTGTATTCTTCAATCCAACTGGTAAAGCAGAATACATATCAAGCGATAGCCCTATTCTTGGAAATTTAAATGCAACCATGAGTGTGGTAGAATTTTCAGATTATGAATGCCCTTTTTGTCAGGCTTCTGAAGGAACAAATCAAGAAGTAATTGCAAGTTTAAAGCAAAACGACCCTAAATGGGAAGCTGCCGTACCAAAGATAATAGAAGAATATGTAAACACTGGAAAGGTTAAACTTGTTTTTAGACAATACCCAGTACATGGGAATAATAACCCAGCTTTAGCATCCAAGTGCGCCCAAGAGCAAGATAAATTCTGGGAATATCATAAAATTTTGTTTGAAAATTATAATGCTTTGACAGATAACGATTTGAAAAAATATGCTGTTGATCTGAACTTAAACTTAAGTCAGTTTAATCAGTGTCTAGACTCGAAAGAATATGAAGATAGTATTCAAAACGATTTAAACGATGGTCAGGCTTTAGGAATTTCGGGAACTCCAACTTTCTTTATAGGAAACGAAGAGATAGGTTATGAAAAAATTGTGGGTGCTCAATCCTTCTCTGCTTTCAAAGAAGTAATAGATTCAAAGCTTTGATTATTTTATTATTAACTTAATATTCTTTTTCTTAAAGTAAAAGTAAATAAAAAGTATGATTGCTATGACTGCTATGACTGAGACTGTCTCTATTTCATGACAGGTTATGAAATAAAGTAAAGAGGTTATTTCACAGGAAGTTGAATTTGGATCGCATCTGCCAATCGCTAATAGATTATAAATTCCGTAAGCAGAATAAATCAAACTGGCAAAAAAGCTTATTGTAAATATCCAAGATATTATCTTGAAATTTTTATAAAAGAATCTTGCTAGAGAGGGTATTATCATAAGTTTTGCAGTTACTTTGGTTTTTATTTTTTGTTCTAACTGAACGTCACATGGTTTAAACTGCGCCATTAGAAAAACGCATTTGAATGCATCTTTTGCAAGACCCCTATATCTAGCACTAAAAATACCTAGTATAGAAAAAACAACTAAAGCAACAATACATATAACCATTTTTTCACCCAAGCACCTTTGATATATTTCCAAGTTTGTCTATAAATGTCTTTACCTCTTCTTTAGTATTGTAGAAATATAATGAAGCTCTTACAGATCCTTTCTCTTCATGTAAGAATTTATGCAAGGGATAAGTACAATGCATTCCAGACCTAACGAATATATTTTGTTCATCTAAGAGTATGGCAACATCATGAGGTTCCATACCTTTTATGTTGAAAGCTGCCAAAGGATATAAATGGTTGTTGTGATACCTGAAAATATGAGCGAAGAAAGAAAGCAGATGATGAAAGCATTCGGAGCTAAGCTGATTCTAAGTCAAAACTAAGATAAAATTAAAGAAAATCATTTAAAATAAAAATATTTGTTAGCAGAAGAACATTCAAATTTGAATAATTTATTAACAGATTACGACAATTATAAAAATATGCTAAAGATAGAATTTTTGTATTATGACAAAAATAATTGTAAAAGATGTTTTTCTACAGCTAAATCAGTAAGATTAACTCTAAAGGAATTAAAAAAAGTAATAAAAGATACTGAAATGAGCATTGATTTAAAAGAAAAGAAACTACCAGAATCAAAAATTCACCTTTCACCATCTATTTTGATAAATGGTAAGGACATAGAAAAACTGCTAAATAAAAACTCAAAACTAAAATCCAATGTCTGTTCGGATTGTTGTAAATTAAGTGGTCATTCCGTAAATTGTAGAACTTTTAATTATAGAGGAAAAAATTACAATTACATACCAAAAGAAATGATAAGGGAAGCCATAAATCTTGTTTTCAAGACTTTTGATTGAAGAATGTATAGGTATCTGAAGGTATTTTGAGGTATCTACATTTTTCAAGGAGATCTGGATAACTCGAAAGAATATTTCGGATTGGAAATCTAATTCTGGCACGGCATGAGAAGTTTGATGAACTATTCTAAAAAATTATGAAATTATTTCATATTTATATATTCGAATATACCAATATGTTTTAAATGTCGTCAAAAATATTCAAGGCGCTTTCAGACCCGACAAGACTGAAGATAATAGAACTTCTGGAGAAAAGGGAAATTTGCGCCTGCGAGTTCGCACCGCTTACTAAAAAAGCCCAGCCAACCGTCTCACAACATTTACGAATCCTAGAAACCGCTGGCATAATAAAATCAAGAAAAGAAGGTAAAATGATTCTCTACAGCATAGCCGATAAAAGGATTTTTGGCTTGATAAAAATTGCAAAAGAAGTGAACAAATGAAAGCAACTAGAGGCTGAAAAAATGGACATATTCGGACCGATACAACTATTTGCAGATTTGGTTACATATGATTTGCTTAAAATCGGGCAAGAGTCTTATCTCGGAAGCGCGGTCAATTTTTTCATATATGATGTAATTAAAATAGGCATATTATTGCTAGTCGTCAGTTATGTAATGGCGATTGTCCGTTATAGTTTTCCCATGAAAAAGGTGCGGGATATCCTCACAAAACGCCGCTGGTTCGGGCTGGATTACTTGTTTGCCGCACTTCTTGGAGTGGTTACCCCCTTTTGCTCATGTTCCTCAATCCCTCTTTTCATCGGCTTTGTGGGAGCAGGAATACCTTTGGGCATAACCTTTGCGTTTCTCATCAGCTCACCACTTATCAACGAAGCGTCACTTTATTTTTTCCCAGCAATGTTTGGAATGAAAGTGGCAATAATCTATAATGTTATGGGAATTATTGTCGCAGTGCTTGGAGGCATACTGATTCAAAGACTAAAATTTGAGAAATACATAAAGCCAGAACTGCTCAAATTTAATTCTCGTGAACAAGTTGAAGAAGATCATGGAGGAAAATCACTACCACTAAAAAATCTTGTTTCTTATTGGTGGAAAGACGGCTGGAATATAACAAGGCAAGTTTTTCCGTATGTTGTTTTGGGTGTTGGCATCGGAGCCGTAATCCACGGGTTTGTCCCTGCAAGTTTAGTCGAAAAGTATCTGTCTTCGAAAGCATGGTGGACAATTCCAGTTGCGGTCTTGCTTGGGGCACCGCTTTATGCAAATTCAATCGGTGTCATTCCAATTATTGAAGCCCTAGTTAGCAAAGGAGTGCCTTTCGGAACTGTGATAGCATTCATGGCTGCTGTCGTGACGGTCTCACTTCCCGAACTACTGATTTTGAAAAAAGTCATGCGTTGGCAACTTTTGGCAATGTTCCTTGGCATCACGCTTTTTGGAGTTATGACCATTGGGTATCTATTTAATGCTGTTTTGTGAGGTGAAAAAATGAAAATTGATGAAAAATTTGCGAAATGGCATGGAATACCAAGAGAAAAAATCGATTGGCATCCTGTAATAGATAAGAGCAAGTGCATTGGCTGTGGTTTGTGTGTCACGACATGTGGAAGAGGAGTTTACAGATATGATTACAAAAATAAAAAATCGAGAGTAGTGAATCCGTTCAATTGTCTAGTTGGTTGCCAAACTTGCGCAAACCTATGCCCATCAGAAGCAATAGGATTTGCTGAAGGTGAAACTACAAGAGAGAAATCACAAAAAATAGTCAGAGAATTCCAGGTTTTACCAAAAATTAAATTAGAACTTGAAAAAAGAAAAGATGAATTAAAAGTTTAGGAGGTAAATAAGATGAAAATTGAAATACTTGGATCAGGTTGTCCGAAGTGCAAAAAAACAGAAGAAATAGTCAAAAAAGCTGTCAAAAAACTTGGAATTAAAGCAGAAGTTGGTCATGTGTATGATATGAACAAGATAATAGAATACGGTGTGATGATGACTCCTGCTGTCGCAATTGATGGCAAAATAGTGGTTGAAGGTAAAATACCAACAGAAGAAGAGACTGAGGGAATAATAAGAAAGTTTAAATAAAGAACCCCGCCCTAAAGGACGAGGTATTTAAGCAGTGGCAGAACATTATGATAAAAAGGGATAAAATGGATTTCGAAGAGTTTAGAAAGAAAAGCATTTTGAGAAGGTTGGATAGGACGCTCATATTATTCGAGTTAGTTCTGAGTGTGATATTCATTTTATTGTCATATCTTACAAGCAACATATACTTTAAGGGAGTTGGGGTTGGATTGATAATTTCTTGGGTGACAAGTGCATTAGCCTATTTATACAGAAAGAAAAAGGTAAAACCATGAGCAACGAAGAGCATATGGCATTCACTTCCCAGCCTAAAGGCAGGGGTTTCTCTGCCACCAACACAATGAAATGCACTCTTTCAGTGGGTTAAATGGTAAATCATTTTAACATATATTAAAATATTCTCGTACCGTTCCTCAGCAAGAGAGCACACCTCCTACATTGAACCAAAATATTCTCGAAAAAATCCCAAAATAGGTAGAGTAATACTGTGTTCGTTGGGAGCACAAGAATTTTTAGCTTTATTTCATTCGCTAAACAAAATAATAAAATGAAGGATTTTTCAGAGCCTAAATTACGATCGATAGTTAAAACAATAACTTACAGGTTGTTTATTCTTACTTTGGATTTTACTGTCATTTATTGGCTAACAAAAAGAATAGAAATCGCATTTGGATTCATGCTTGTCAGCAATTTCTACACTACCATAGCTTATTACATTCATGAAAGAATTTGGAACAAAATAAATTGGAGAAAGGTAGATAAAAGACAAAAAAGCTCGCATAAAATTGCAAATAAATAACAAAATTTTTTGAGAAGTCTTTTACAGTTGTAAATAAATATCTTCAGGTATTTTGTGGTATCAACATTATTCAAAGAAATTTTGTATAGATAATGTCATTTGTATTTGAAAAGTTTCATGGTCAGATATCTTTCTCCTCTATCTGGCAGAACCGTGACAATTTTTTTGTATTTCTTAGATAATTTTAATGCAACATGCATATTTGCACCAGAGCTTATACCAACAAGAAGACCATAATCTCTAGCAAGTTTTCTCGCCATATTAATGGCTTCTTCACTCTTTATTGTAAAGACCTTATCAACTTTTTTCATATCTATCAATTTTGGTATAAATCCGTCACCAATTCCCTGAATCTTATGTTCCTTAATTCTGACGTCACTTCCTCCAAACATAACAGCCGCTTCTTCGGGCTCTATTGCAATAACTTTTACTTTTGGATTAACTCTTCTAAACACATTTGATATACCCATCAATGTTCCTCCAGTTCCAACGCCAGCAACAATCGCATCAGCAGAACCAATTTCCCTCAAAATCTCCTCACCAGTTTTCTCCTGAGCTTTTATATTGTTGGGATTCTCAAACTGTGCTGCATAGAATGTCATTGGTTTCTTAGCCAGTTCTTTAGCTTTTTCTATACTTTCTTTCAGACTTCCGCTTTTTGATGTTAGAATCAACTTGGCTCCGAATGCTTTCATCATCTGCTTTCTTTCTTCGCTCATATTTTCGGGCATCACAACAACCATTTTATATCCTTTGGCAGCTGCAACCATAGATAAAGATATTCCTGTATTTCCGCTACTTGCTTCGATTATTGCGTATCCTTTTTTCAACTTTCCTTCTCTCTCTGCTGCTTCTACAATTTCTAAAGCTACCCTGTCTTTTATGCTTCCACTAGGATTGACACTCTCTAACTTGGCGTAAATATTTTTTATTTTAATAAGGGGAGTATTACCTATAGAGTCTAAAACATCGAGTTTATTCATCATAATTTATTGAGTTGAAACTTAGTATTAAAACTTTCTTAGAATCCACAAATCTTGGGCTGGAATCGAAAGCTTTAAATATTATTATGAATATATATTCAATATAGATTATGAATAATAATTCAAAATATGGAGGTGAAACAAAATGCCAAATAGAGATGGTACAGGACCTTTAGGACAAGGACCACTGACTGGAAGAGGATTTGGATCTTGTGGTAGAGGTTTAGGTCTTAGAAGAGGATTTTGTAGAGGATTTGGTTGGAGACGGCAATACTTTGGTGAACCAGTAGAACTTACAAAAGAACAGCAGAAAAAAATTTTAGAAGAGGAACTTAAAGAAATAGATATAGAAAAAGTGGAAATAGAGAAGAAATTAAAAGAATTCAAGTAGTGAAGTGAGATGCCAAGACCTAGAAGATGCAGAAGAGTTTGGTCTGAACCAAATGTGACTTACTTCAAGCCAGCTGGAGTAAGGATAATTGATTTAGAGGAGTCTATACTTATGGTTGATGAATTTGAAGCTGTTAGACTGAAAGACTTAGAAGGATTAGACGAAGAAACTGCAGCTAAAAAAATGAATATATCACAACCCACTTTTAACAGACTTGTTTCTTCTGCCAGAAAGAAGATTGCAGATGCCATAGTTCATGGTAAGGCAATAAAAATAGAGGGAGGTGTGTATAAGATGGTCGGATTTGGTAGAGGTCGTGGTGGAAGAGGTAGGATGGGAGGACCATTTGCAGCAGGACCTGGAGGAACTTGTATATGCCCTAAGTGTAAGCATGAAGTTCCTCATCAAGCTGGGGTCCCATGCTATCAGATGAAATGCTCGAAGTGCGGTACTCCGATGGTAAGAGGTGATTAAGATGAAAATAGCAATAAGTTCAACAGGAAAAGATATCAACAGCAATGTTGATAGTGTGTTTGGAAGATGCCCTTATTTTATTGTTGCCAAAGTTGAAGATAAAAAAATTGTGAAAATTGAAGCTATAAAAAATATAAGCGCTGAAAAATTAGGTGGTGCTGGTATTTCTGCTGCACAGGCAGTTGTGGAGAAAGGCGTAAAGGCTGTTATAACAGGAAATGTCGGACCGAGAGCTTTGGACGTTTTGAGACAATTCAAAGTTGAAATTTACAATGGAAGCGGATCAATAAAGGAAGTTTTGCAGAATTTTATAAATGGCAAACTAAAAAAATTGACAAACAGGTGAATCAATATGAAAATTGTAATTCCCACAGATGATAAAAAAGGTTTGAAAGGTACTGTAGCAGAACACTTTGGCAGATGTGAAACTTATACTTTTCTTGATCAAAATGGAAAAATTATTGAAATAATAGATAACACAAGCGAGCATATGGGAGGAACAGGTCTTCCTCCAGAACTCATGAAAAGGCATGGCGCTAATGTTCTCTTATGTAAGGGATTGGGGCCGAGAGCTCTCGAGTTATGCAGACAGTTTGGAATTGATGTTTATGTATGTCAAACTCACAATGTAAAAAAAATTTTTGATCTTTGGAAAAGGAAGAAAATCAAAAAAGTTGATTTTGGCGATATTTGTGAGGAACATAAATTATGAAGGGAATTTATATTTTACTAATTAAAATTAGCAAAAACATGCAAGAAAAAATAGGTTCTCTGGGCAAGATAAAATTTGGTAAAGGAATTTATGTTTATATCGGGTCTGCACAAAATGGTATAGAAAAAAGAATTACAAGACATAAATCAGAAGACAAAAAGATATTCTGGCATATTGATTATTTGCTCAGCAGTAAATTTGCAAAAATCATGAAAGTATTTTACAAAGAGTCTGGAAAATTGGAGGAATGCAAAATTGCCGGCAAGCTGAACAAAACCGAATTTTTAATCCCGAATTTTGGTTGCTCTGATTGTGATTGTGAATCTCATTTATTCAAAATAAAAAATTTGGATAATATTTTAAATTTTGGAGTGAAAGAACTATGAAAATTGCAATTACGGGTGGAAAGGGTGGTGTGGGAAAATCAATGGTAGCAACCTCTCTCGCTGTGGAATTTGCCAGAGGCAGTAAAACTATACTTGTAGATGCTGATGCAGAATGTCCTAATGATCATTTGTTGCTTTCCATTAAAAGAAGGAAATATGCTACAGTTTATCAACCAATCCCAAAATGGGATTTTAAAAAATGTAACAAATGTGGGAAATGTGCCTCTGTGTGCAAGCAAGATGCCATAGTTTTTGTTAAAGAAAAGTTTCCTGCATTTGTAAGGGATGTTTGCATAGGTTGTAAAGCATGTATTGTCGCATGTCCTTCAGGAGCCATTTCTGTTTCTAAAAAGGAAATAGGAAAGGTTTATACTGGAAAAAATTATGGCGTAAACCTAATTTCAGGTGAGCTTAAATTAGGAGAACTCGCATCTGGGGAGGTGGTAACTGAAGTTAGAAAATATTCAGAGAAAATTAACAAAAGAATAAAAGCTGAAAATATTATTATAGATTCTTCTCCTGGCATAGGCTGTCCTGTGATCGCCTCTCTAGTTGGTACTGATTACATAGTTGCTGTAACTGAGCCAACTCCCTCAGCACTATTTGATTTAAAGAGAGTCTTATACCTTGCAAACCATTTTGGAATCGGCCATGGAGTTGTAATAAATAAATTTGACCTTGCAAAAAGCTTTTGTTCAAAAATAGAAGAATTTGCGAAAGAGAGTGAAATACCCATTATTGGAAAAATTCCTTACAGAAAAGATTTTCTCAAATCTACTATAAAAATGAAGCCCGTTGTTGAAATAAATCCAAAATATAGAAAAACGTTTGAAAAAATTATTAATAAAATATGAATGCTTTCTTCGATGCCCTATCAATACCCTAACGATACCTTATCAACCCACCATCGATGAGCATCCTTATTAGCGTACAATTCTAAATTTTCTCACCAGAAACAGTTCACGACCATCTCAAAAAGGACTAGTATCTGCCTTAATTTTAGAAAAAGAAAAATCCTAAGGTAATTTTTAGGGCGAAATTTAAGGTAAAGTTTAGTGATTTAAATTTTTACTAGATAAAAAATAACAATTGGTACTAAGATTGCTAGGACAGCAACAGCTACTATTCTTAAATCAATGTTTGGTAGATTTATTGGAAGATTTTGTGATGTAGAAGTTGTTGATAATGGAATAATTGTTGTACTTGATGTGGTTGTTGTTTGTATTGAAGAAGTGGTAGTTACTTGTTTGGTGGTTGTTGTAATTGTTTGAGTTGTTGGTGTTGTAGTAGTAATATATTTACAATTAATATCACAATTGTTTGTTCCTACTTTTATACCATCACATTGAATGTCACCTTGGCAGTCACTAATCCCTATTTTTCTACAGAGTTGATCAGGCCTATCTTCAGGTTGGCAAGTAGCAGAACATCTGTCATGAACAGATGGATTTCCTCCTTTTCCGCAATATGGTATTCCGTCAAAAGGTTTTCTCAAATTGCACCAAATTGACGCACCACATCTAGAATTACAAAATCCGTCTGCATTCGTTCCATCTTGGTTGCATATGGTACTGATATTTTTCAAGTTAATAAGATTCTCTACAGTCATTCTTCCAAATTCTGTATCAATTATTTCATCAAATTTGAATGGAATTATTAAAAATCTTAAGTTATAAATTTTGTTTGCAAAAGTAAATGATTGGACTTCATTGAATTTGATTTCCTTAAAATATTCTGTTTCAGAGATAGAGCTAGATCTATCATAAAAGTCAGTGGAAGAAAACCATGCAATTGTTATTGCGCTATTTGGAATATTTGGATTTTCGCATGTTACAAAGTTTTTAGCATTGTTAATTCCTGTTCCATAACTTGCGTTCGCGAGTCCAACTAGACTTAATGGGATTTCAACTTTTTTTAACCCTTCAATTGAAAAATAGTAGCATCTACGATATTTGTTGCTAAAGTAGTATGTTGGCATTTCAATCAAACCACTTCTTACGCTTCCTTTATTTTGAAGTTTCATATCAAATTGAATGTAACTGTTTTGCAAACTGATATTTTCTTCTAGTAAAGATGTATCATTGGCATTGTATGGACCTTCATAGCTAGGACCATAATCCCAATTCATCATAGGATATAGAGGAAAGAAAATAGAATTGCTTGCTGAAGTGCAAACATTGTTCTTGACTCCATCACAATAAACATCAAGATAAGTACCTGCCGTAGGAGATTCTACCCCTCCTTTTACTCCGTTTCTGTAACTGCATGCAGCACCTGCTTGAGTCGGATTCCAATATCCTTGTCCCCCTTGCCCACCTTGTCCCGTACAAGGATCAGTTGTTAGACTGTGTATACCTCCGGAATGTATTGCAATTTGTAAAGCTGCACCCATATGCATGTGAATTGTATTGTCTTGAGAATCGCTTCTTTTATTGTATAATTCATAAACAGCTCCTCCGTTTCTACTAATCATCACTTTGTAATATGGCTTATCGACTGTAATGACTGAACTATAATCTTTGTACGGTGGATAAATAATTGCACCTTGCACAATCGTATCATCGTAATCAGTATTGTATGAACAATCATCAGTGTTCACTTTTTGTGTCCTTATCATGGCTTTTGTATTTGGGTCGATTGGGAGAGGATATTTAAATTGGCATGATATTCCTCCAGGCCAATTGGGATCATTTTTATTGTTAGCATAGCAAGTATTGTGCCATTCCCATTGATTGTTAATCCAGTAATAAATTGAGAAATTAACGGGGGTATTGACACATGTTGGATAGTATGCCTTCATCGCTATAGCAGTATGATAGAAAGTTTTACTTTCAATAACTGCAGATTCTTGGGATATGTTAGTACAAGGAGATAATATTTTTGGACTCCCTGACAATTGAGGATTTGTTCCTGAAGGGGTGTTGATTGCATAAGCATAGATTGTATGCTGAACTTCATCTTTAACAGAAGATGGTGTGTTGAACACAAAACCATGGCTGGTATATCCTCCACATTCATTTCCAACCGCTTGCTCTCTTTGTAGATTAGCTATTGTAGATCCCAGAGATATGTTACCTTCTTTGTAGAAATGGACACTTATTGATGCCGAATAATTATCAGGATCGCATGTCCAACCTCTAAAAGAATCACAATCTGCTGCATCCAACCATCCTTTGGGGTTCTGATTTTCAGCAAAAACATTTTGAAGTAATAGAATATAAACTATAAGAAAGCTAGAGATCATCAAAGTAGTTGATTTCGATAGAGGCATTGTTTAATATTTTCATTTTGAATAATTAATCTTCAATCCTTAATCAATCCCCCATCGATACCTTATAGATACCTCATCAACCCGCCATCGACGAACATCCTTATTAGCGTGCTCATACAAAATCCATCAACAGAAGCAGTTCAAGTCCAACTCAACAAGGCCTAGTATCTGCCTTAATAGTCGAAGAAAAGAAGTAAATTATTCTAAAAGCTAAATTAATATTATGGATAAAGGTCAATATCAACTGTCCTTAGGAATAGTGTTAATATCTATCATTGGTGCTTCCTTAGCAATTTCATACTTCGTTGTATTTAAACCAAATATTCAAAATAATCAAACAACCACAACCACAACACATACAATTATCACAACAACTACTACGACTCCATCTGCAACTAGTACCACTTATACTACAACATCAACATATTCATCAACAACCACTACTATTGACAACACGCAAAAATGTATAAATGCCGGAGGAGAATGCAAACAAAATTGCGACTCGGCTACAACAGATTCAGTAAGTAGTAATTTCCTTCAAGGCATTATTAACTGGCTGCTAGGATCTGTATTCGGCAGTCCTCCAATGCAAGAAATTGGAAGCTATGCTGAATACTGCACTGAGCAGCTACCTAAATGTTGTAAGCCAATCACAACAACCACTTCAACTAGCTCATCAACAACTTCAACCTCATCTCAATCAACCACAACAACTACTATAAAACCGCCTGTAGAGTTTGGTGTTATACAACCAGGAGATGGAAAAAAGCCTGACGAAGATGACTACAACATTCAGTTTATTAAAAATTTAGGAGCACAATGGAAGTTTATCAGCGTTCAATGGGGGGACTACCAGGCCAACCCTAGTTTGTTAGATGTAGTTTTACAAAAATACAAAAATGCCGGCATAAAAGTTAGCCTTGAAATAAACAGTCAGCCATACTGCATCACACCAAGCCAATCAGTTGACAAAAATGGAAATGAGCTTAACAACTGTGACGCAAGAAAAACAACAACAGAGTACACTACCTGGATTAAGGAAGTTGTTACAAGATATAAACAGTATGGTATTAAATATTGGCAGGTTGAAAATCACGCAAATGCTCCGCGTCATTTCTGGTTATTGTGCTCAGCTGGTTCATGCTCAAATGATATACAACCAGGACCGCCTTCAGAATTTGTTACAAATGTGCTAAATCCAGCTTACGATGCGATTAAGCAAGTAGATCCGGAAGCGAAAGTAAGTTTCCAGTTAGGGAGCTTTCCAGCAGTACAGAGTGGATATCTCGATGCGATTAATTATTTACGAGGTATTTTACAAGCAGGTGCGAAATATGACATGCTTTGGGTGTATGCTGAAGATGGAGTGACTGAAAGTGCGTCAAGGTTTGATGATGCAACAAATCTCATGAATCAATATGGCGGAATTAAGCCAATTTGGACTGAAACATGCTCATGGAGCGGAACAAACAGTAATGGCAAAACACAGTCGCAAGAAACACAGTCTCAACAACTATATGAAAAAGTTAATTTCCTCATAAGTAAAAAAAGTCCGGCCATATTTTGGTATAAATTAAAAGACTCCAGCAGTACTGATAATGTAGGAGACTGTAACAATCTAGGCGGTTTACTTAATAGTAGTTTAACTCCTAAGCTTGCTTATTACAAATATCAAGAAATAATTCGCGGTAGTAAAACCACCACAACTACATCCATTCCAACAACCACCACAGTTACAGGAACAACCACAACAACTATATCATCTAGCACGACTACCATAACTCAGCCAACCACAACTACAACTACTCCACCTCAAGGCATTTACTATCGTCCTTTCAATCTGATTTATGCAAAATCAGGAGGCAAAACAATTACAGAAACAGGTGATCAAATCATTGCTGCTCTCAATTCATTTTCGAAAAAACCAACAATGATTACTGATGTTCTTCTTAATGAAGACCCAGCTCCATACGATTCATTTCTTAATCGATTGAAAGCAATTACTCCTAATCTTTGCTTTGCAATGGGTGATTCTGCTTATGCTCTTCCAACTGATTACAGTAAACTAATGGATCGTGCCACTAAATACCGCATCTACACAACATGTGTCCGACTTGACCACTTCAGCGACTTGGTAGATAACACTAACAATGATAATGCCATTGAACAATTTCTTACAGATTTACATACCATGGGATTTGAGCACATAATTGCTAATCCTTGGCATAAAGCTAGTTCGGGGACTCCTTGGTCTTATGTTGATGCAGCACAGCAAGCAATAGACACATCAACATGGGAAGCTGATTATACACGAATATCCAATATTCTCAGCAAATCACCAAGCCTCATAATTGTTGCAAATTATGAAAATCCTACAGCTCAACAAGCATTAACTGCTCTAGGTGCGCAGGGGAGTATCGATAAAATATCCATTGCTGCAGATAAGCAGAATACGCAGAATAATCCCTTGTATAAATACCGTTGGATGCCTGCATGGAGTAAGAATTACGATCCTTATCAAACTCAATTGGGAACTCTGAATTGGATTGCAAACAAACTTGCAGAAATAGATCCATAGGCATCCCCCACCGATACCTCAACGACATATCATCAACCCATCATCGATGAGCATACTTAATAGCGTACAACTATAATTTTTTCAATTAGAAGCAGTTCACGACCAACTCAAAAAGGACTAGTATCTGCCTTAGCTTTAGAAAAAGAAAAAACATAAGTATAGATTTATGGTGAAATTATAAAATTTAATTATGAATAAAGAGCAATACCAACTAATTCTTGAAATAATAATTTTAACTTCAATTGCAGTTTCTATCGGCATTATTTATTACAACTCATTTAAACCAAAAATAGAAATTAATCAAACAGCTACAACAGCCACGACGAGTACGACTGAAACTGCTACTTCAACATCTTCTCCAGCAATACAGACAACAACATCAATATACACCGCCCAGTCATATACAACTTCAACAATCTTGCCAGCAACTTCAACCACTTTAACTGCAAGCACATACACGGAAGATCAGACCTCAAACTTGTTAGGCGATGAGTTGAGCCAATCAATTTCAAACATAACAATTGACGACATATGGAATGCAATCAATAGCTAAATCTTTTTATATGGAATTCAATTATAGTTTATGGAAAAGATAACAATAGTTGCTATAATAGCAGCAATGTTATTAGTAACTACAGTAATGGCGCAAACTTTACCGAACCTAAAAATCAAAGAAATAGGATTGTTTGGTAAAGGTTTAGCAATATCTGAATCAGACCCGAAAGATGTTCATGAAATAAAAATAGGAATAGCGACTTTTGCAGTCACACTGAACAGTCAAAGCAGCGATTTGTCAGCAGGTGTTTTGTATTTCGACAATGCAAGATACAACCTAAAAGACGTAACTATTGGCAATAAAACCGAGAGCGGGAATGTATATCTAAATGGCACGCAAGTGGGATCGTTTCAAATCAGTCTAACATCCAAACCTAAATGGGAACTTTGGACAGGTACTCTTACTTTGAACACACAAAATTACAATTTGTACATTTTGGAAGGAAAGAGAGCAGTAAAATCAGATGAACTTGGAGATAAAGTGTCAAACTATTGCACAGCACATCATGAAGATAAAAACTGCCGCGATAAGATCAAAGAATTTTGTGAAAGCAATCCGCAAGATTCAAGATGCGTGGCTCTATTCAAAAACTACTGTAAAGACCATCAGGATGATGGGCGATGCAGGTTAGTGCTGAGAGACTGGTGTCCAAATCGTCCGAATGCTGAACTATGTAAGGAATACTGTAAAAACAATCCAACAGTTTGCGGAATCCAAGTGAAAAAATGTGAGGGTTGTCCTGATGGATACAGACCAACTGATGATGGATTCTGTGCACCAAATTGCGGGAAGGGAAGAAAAACTTGTCCTCACGATGTAATCAATTGCCCGTCTGCGACAACAACTACTCAAGCAACCACAACTACGGTAGCTCCTTCTACCACGATATTAACAACTACAACAGTTCCAACCACAACAACACTTGAAACCACAACAACCATTGCAACCACGACAACAACCGAAGCCCCAACAACTACAACTGTCCCGACAACTACTACAACAGGAGTATGAAAAAATGAACACAAAAATTATAATCGGAATATTGGCTCTAGTGGCAGTTGCAGCTTTGATATTCTACTTCAAATTGCCATCAACACCTCCAGTAATACCTCCGGTAACAACCACGACAGTTCCTACAGCAACAACTACAACTGTTTCGACTGCTTTGGGTGAGAATCAAGCATATAGTGCAATTGATCAGGAGTTAGGTTCAGCTGTTCAAGGAATTTCTAGTTCAGATGTACAGAATGCAATGACATCTTAACTTCTTTTTCTTTTTTTTAGCCATGAAACTAATAGAGCTTAAACTTATTCTTATAAATTACTAATTATATTATAGATAGAAGTGAGATTCAGCATCCTTTTGCCATTCTCCCTATGTTTTTTACTTTTAATTTTTGTTACTTCTGTATATGCGTATTCTTTCGATGATGCTGTTTCTTGGATATCAAATTTTTTCAGAATTACTGGATATCAAATTTATGGAAATGAAACAACTACAACTACTGAACCGATAACTACTACAACTGCATTACTGACTTGTCCATATGAATGTTGTTCATTAAAAGATCCAGTTTATCAAGGTAAAACATGCGAATATCCTAAAAACTGCGTTGATGGTAAATGCATATCTGTAGAAACTACAACAACTACTACAACACCAACAACCACTGTTATCAAAGAACAAGTGAAGTGTATTTTTACTGATACAGACGCAATGCAGAAGTGTTATGCAAATGATGGAAAGTTTGGATGTATTGGAATTGGAAGTTGCATGGCTGATGTTGCTGGAGAAGCTGGAACAAAGCTTGTGTGGAAGAGTTCTTGCCCTGATACGGGTTATGTCGAAACAACAATCGATGGGAATACTAAATATGTTGCATTCAAGTGTGCAACTCCCACTACTGCAATTCCTACTCCAACTGGAACTCCAGTTACAATTATCACTCCTGCTGAAGTTATCAAAGAACAAGTGAAGTGTATTTTTACAAATTCAAACTCAGATCAAAAATGCTATGCCGAAGGGTTTGCATGCGGAGGAACAGGAACATGTGTTGTGGATGTCTCTGGAGAAAAAGGCAAGATGCTCACATGGAAAAGCAGCTGCGGAGGATATGCTTACACTGTGATGGATGGGAATAATGAGTATGTAGAGTTTAACTGTCAATCAGTTCAAACCACTACTCAAGTTACCACGCAAACTACCGCTAAAATTCCTGTATATGTTTTCACTTCTAGTGATAATTGCATACAATGTGCAAACGAAGCAGTTTTCTTAAAGGATCTTCAACAGAAATATCCCCAAATAGACATTAGAGGTTATACTGTTGACAGTTCTGAGAATTTAAAATCGTTTTTTGCAGAAATGGCTGCAAGGTTTGGAGTAAGTACCAATATATTTCCAACCACTTTTATCGACAGTAAGGCGTGGCAAGGTTTCGTAAGGCTTGGGGTAGAGAGTACTACTAGAGATGTTGGAACTGAGATAGAAAATCAAATAAAATATTGTATTGTGAATGTTTGTGAAGATCCAAATCCTCCTAAACCAGTTCCAGCTCCGAGTGGAGGTGCAGTTCCATCAACTTCAACTCAACAATCTCAACCTGTAAGCGAACAAGTTCAGTGTAGATTTGTAAATTCAGATTTTATTTTCAATCCTCTTAATGCAACTCCGGAAAAATGTTATACTGATGATGGAAAATTTGGATGCACGGGGAATTGGGTGGCTGCAGAGGAAAGCGGAAAAAAATATGCATATTGTACAGTCGATGTTTCTGGTAATATGGGAACAAAGCTTACATGGAAGAGCAGCTGCGGAGGATATGCTTATACTGTAATTGATGGAAATAGCGAATATGCAGAATTTACATGTATTCCGTCATCGAATGTCACAACAGAGCAAATTGTCGGAAAAGGATTTTTGTATGCATATTGGCAGTGCTATGATGGAGTAGAACAAAAAACCGCTGTAGGAGCGCAGATATGTCAATTTTCAGAATTTTGGCAACGAATGGCCACAGACATTTGCAAAAATCATTGTAATGCAGATGGAAGCAAGTGTGGGGTAAATTCTTTCAGTGTTTCAAGAGAATGCTATGTTGATCTTGCAGTAGCGGGAACTATTTTTATTCCTTCTGCCGAAGCACCTCAAGCAACACAACCAACAGCAGTACCAACAGAGTCTGCAACGGCGCAAGGGAAAGTGGTGAAAGTGGCGACACCGATGTTGATTTGTAAAGATAGTTGTCCTTTAAATGATAAATGTTATCCTTTTGGCTACAGAAAAGAAGGCAAATTCTGCTCTGACGAAGGGTCATTTATTGATCAACTGAAAGAGAATTCTGTTTGTGAAAACAATTTTGAATGCACGACAAATGTTTGTGTTGACGGGAAATGTATCAGTTCTGGTTTAATTCAAAAAATTATGAATTTCTTTAAAAATCTTTTTGGCTTAGTGTAAAAATAAAAAATTTAACCACTCACAGTGTTTCAATTCATCAATTTGACCACTTAGAGTAGTTCTAATTCTTAATGACACCCATCCTTACAAAATCTTGATATGAGCCCTGGCATAAATTTCGACAGGTCAAAGCAGGTGACCCTCCTCGTCCTTCTTCTTGCAATAGCCGGCTTGGCAGCAATCTGTTTTGCAATAGAGAACATCAATCCGATTGAGTTGAATATAGAAGGCATAGAAGATTCTATGGTTGGTAAGCTTGTAAAAATCAGTGGGGAAATAGATGACATCAAAAAGAGCAAGAGCGGCAACTTTTACTGGACAGTCGATGACGGCAGTAAAATAACAGTTCCTATACTGAATGGAAAGTTCAAAAAGCTGACTCCAAAACTTGGTGATTTGGTAGAAGTAGTCGGCCTAGTCACGAAATACAACGAAGAGCTGGAGGTAATGCCTAAAGAGATATACATGAGGTGATTTTATTTTTGACATCTTGCTTTTCATTTCGATCGGTGTCGGGCTTGGCTTTGCATCAGGATTTATACCTGGCTTCAGCTCTAAAAATCTTGCCCTGCTCTTAATTGCATACGGTTTGATATCTTCAAACATCTATCTCGCGGTCACAATCGTTGCAGTTGAGATATCTGCATCCTTCTTCGAATTCTTATCGCCAATCCTATTCAGTGTAGGCAATGAAGCTACAGTTTTAGCAATAGACCCGGAAAATGCAGAATTAACAGAGGAGTCGCTCAGGCGCAGGATGAGTTTTGT
>Ga0315281_10005254_pt1 | contig 18584 bp, 46 predicted proteins | sample YL17G07_0_MG_FD_204540 | JGI IMG/M metagenome (GOLD analysis project Ga0315281, IMG submission 204540) | Sediment microbial communities from Yellowstone Lake, YNP, Wyoming, USA - YL17G07_0 | ecosystem: Environmental > Aquatic > Freshwater > Lake > Sediment | place: USA: Wyoming | collected...
GAGGGGAAAGCCCGACGCATAATAGGAGGCACCATGGTAACGCGCGAAGAACTCGTGGAGCAACTCCAGGCGGAGGAACTCGACGACCTGGTCCACGACATGAAGTCGCTTGAGGCGAGCAACATCAACAACGAGGGCGTGGAATCCCAGATCGACTACCTCCTGGCAAACGGCATGTCGCTGGAGGAGATCGAGAAGGCAGTCAAGGTCGATCCCGAGGCCGACGCCTCGGACCAGGAGTAGACCATGCGCTGCCATGCTGATGGAAAACTACAGCACCACTTCTGGGGCGCGTACCGCGCCAGCATGGTGCTGCTGTTCGACAGCGCCCCGATGCTAGATGCCGCCTTGGCCGCTGGCAAGTTCAAGGGCTGGGATCGATCCGAAAAGCGCCCGGACACCGTCCTTCTTTGGTTCGGCTCAAGCGACGAGCTCGAAACGGCCATAGATGAGTTGGCCGCCCATGGGGCGGAGCGGGGGAAGATCGATTCCATCGCCAAGTCGATCGACTACGGCGAGCCGTTCGAGGTCGAGTTCGAGGCGGAAGACCCAAGGCAAACCAGTCTGTTCCAGGAGGTGGAGCCATGATGCTGCTCCAAGTCACGCCGGAGCAGGCGGCGTTGCTGCTTGATCTGAAGGCGAAAGCAGACGAGTTCGCCCGGCTGGCGTCCGAGGCCGTCGCCCTCGCGAAAGAGGGCAAGCGCGCCGCGCTAGTGATGCTGGATGCGGCGCCACAAGCGTCGTTCGAGGCGATCAAGGTCCTGATCTCCGCCCGCAAGGCATTCGGGATCTACAGGGACGGCATGAAGGAGAACCCATGAAGACGATCACGGCGGAGTGGCTGGAGACGGCGGGCGCGTGCGAAAGTGCGGTGGCTGATTTCCGGAAGTGTTTCGGGGAGTCGTGCGAGGTGAGCGTGCGCAACGCCCGGCTCTGGCAGAAGAAACTGCCGAACGACGCACCCGACGACTTCGCCTGGCTCACCGCCAGACTGATGGACTCTTTCGACCACGAGACGATGGAGGAGTTGGAGCAGCGGCTGGCGATCGAGCCCGAGCAGGGAGCCTCCATGATGGAGCGCGCCGACGATGCCGTCCACGCGCTGATCCATCTGGAGGACGATCGCATGACCAAGGCCGTCGAGGAGATCGCCGACCGCTCAACTGCGCTGTGAGGTGAGTCATGTCCGACCGCTACTGGGCAAACATCTGGATCGGCGGGCCGATGCGAGATGAGTTGATGCCGGAGTTCCGCCAAGCGTTGTATGATGCCGGGCTCATCTCGAAATTGGACGAGGACCTGGCCGACCATGTGAGCGGCGGGGACGGGGCGTTGTCGTTCGACGACAACGAGGCCGTCAATGGCAATTTCGAGGACCTGGAGGAGTGGCTCATCCTCAACGGGGTCGACTTCAACCGGCAGTCGGACGGCTACTGCGAGTACTCGCCGTGCCTCGTGGTGTTCCGCAAAGGGATAGGCCAACTGGACTTCATCCTCGACCACGATGGCTACCATGTGATGCGGGTCAACGATGTGCTCCGCCTGATCGACCAGAACCCCGACATGGGCGGCCTGATCCTGAGACTCAGGGAGGAGATCGGACAGAACCTTCCTTCCCTCAAGCCGTTCTTCGGGACTGCCACGCCGCAGGTGGTTGCGGCCGACGAGTTGAAGCGCCGGAATACTGACCCAGTAGCCACGGCTTGTGCCGCCTGCGGCGGTCAACTCAGCGACCCCGGCCTAGGGCCGGCGTACAAGCACTGCCCGAAGTGTGAGCCATAGGTTTCCGCCATGGGGGATGCGGGCGCGCGGCAGTACCCCATGGGCAAACGGGAACCCTCCTTTGTCGTCTAGTGGCCTAGGACGCCGGCAGCGGTGCCGGAAACGTAGGTTCGAGTCCTACCAAAGGAGCTGAAGAGGGAGGCAAAGATGACGACGGACATCCAGAAGATGATCGAGGAGGCCATCGGAGCGGGCTTCGCGGATGAAGAGATCTCCGACATGGTCAACGCGATCCAGGACGAGAACCGGGCGAGGATGGAACGCATGGCGAAGTCGCGCGCGACTCTTTCCGACAAGCCGCTGGTGCTCCTGAACAACGAGCCGGCCTGGGACCTCGGTGGGCGCAAGTATGCCGTGATGACCGAGACGGGTGCCATCAGGGAGATCGTTTTGCCGCTGTTCTCCGCGAAGCCGAAGAGGTTCAAGTGAGGGGGCCGCACGGGCAGCAATCTCGTGCGGGGAGGATGATCGACGAGTTGGCGAGGGCAGTTGCCAGGACAGAGATCGCCATCAGGCGCCTCAAGGAGGCGATGAATGACCAACAGGTGGGCGTTCTGCGAGTGCCTGTCGGGGCCCAGGTCCCTCAAGGCGGCGGTGGCGGATCTGCTGGAGGAGATCGGCGAGTTCCTGCGGAAGCCAAGTCTGGACGAGGCTAGCGACATCTGCTTCGCGTTCGGCAGGCTGGTCGGGAGCGTCATCGGGGAGCAGTACGTCAGGATCCCCGGAGACTCCATGTGCCTGGAGAAACTCCACTGGCGCCTCCAAGTGTACGGATGTGTGCGTAGCCCAAGGCACCCCCAGTGCGGGAGGAGACGGGCTTGAGGTGAACTTTGTACCTACAAGTCTCTACAAAATGTAACATGGCTTGCGCCCACTGTATCTTCGCCTGCGCGCCGGGGCGGGGACGGCATATGCCCATGGACATTTTCCGGGAAGCCGTGGCGGTTTCGGGAAACTATGATTCCCCGATCGCCATCGGCGGAGGCGAGCCGACCCTTCATCCTGATCTGCTGGCGATGCTTGGGATTGCCTCGTTCCTGTCCAGCGAACCTGTCTTCATGGTCACGAACGGCACCTGCCCGGAGAAACTCTGGCACACCCTGATGGAGGCGCGGGAGCGCGAGAGGATCAACATCCATGTGTCCAACGACCTATGGCACGATCTGTCCATGGTCGAGCCATGGGTCGACCGGGACGCCTATCGCCACAAACTTTGGTGGGGCGATCCGTCCAACGGCCACCGCACTTTAGTCAGGCGAGGAAGGGCAAAGCGCAACTGGAAGAAACTTCTGTGGGAGTGCGAACAGAGTGGGATCGAGGTCCATGTCGAGGAGGCCGACTGCGGGGATCCGCGCGTGTCACCCGATGGGCGCGTATGGGCGGATGTCCCCGGCGGCGGAGCCATGGGCATGATCGGCGACCCGGAGGCGATCGTGCGGGCGTACGACGCGATCCGGAGATACGAGGATAAGGAGAACGGGGAATGAGACGCATCGTGCTGGCGACCGCATTCGCGGCGCTCATAGGATTTACGGGCTGCGGCTTCATGGCGAACGAGGACCAGGCTGTCCGTGCCGCCACCAACCTCGGGTTCACCGAGGTGAAGGTCGATAGCCGGGCCGTCTTCTTCCTGGAGTGGCGCGGCTGTAGCAAAAGCGACGCCGCCGGGTTCACCGTCAGCGGCAAAAATCCCCAAGGCAACCGGGTGAAACTGTTGGTCTGCGTGGGCTGGCCGTTCAAGGGGGCCACCGTCAGGAGCAAGTGATGGCGGCTGATTGGTGGGTCTACCTGGCCATCGGGTGCGACGGGAAACTCTACTGTGGGATCTCGACCGACACCGAACAGCGCATCAAGGAGCACAACGAGTCCAAGCGTGGCTCCAAGTGGGCCCGCGCGCATCGGCCGTTGAGGCTGGTGTACGAGGAGCATGCGGGATCCAAGAGCGCGGCTCTGAAGCGGGAGCGCCAGATCAAAGCCATGCGTGCGGCCGCGAAGCGCCAATTGGCCGGGCTTCCGACCCGCAAGGGAGAAGCGAAATGAGGAAAACCTGGGACTACGTCGTTCTGGTCCTGCTTGTCGGCGCGCTGTGTACCGTGACATACTTCGGCTGCCGCTGGATGGCCGACTGGATGGCCAGCATTCCACACGTGATCCAGTAGGAACTGGAGGTGGGCAAATGAGGTTTCTGATCGCGCTGTTCGCAATCCTCCTGTGCTCTTGCGTGACAGACAACAGTTCAACCATGAGACAGGACGCAGAGGAGGCGGCAAAGGGCATGGTGTTCATCAAACATCCCCAATCCGGCCTCTGCTTTGCCTATGTGTGGCAAGGCAGCATATATGGCGGCCCAGCCATAGCGAATGTGCCATGCGACAAGGTGGAGCATCTGCTGTATCCGAAATGCCAAGGAGGACAGAAATGAGGATCATCGCCCTGGTCGCCGCCTTGATGGCGGTTTCGTGCTACATCGAGCCAACGCCCCCACCTAGGCCCGTGCCGATCCCGTATCCGGTGCCGGAGCCCGACTCCTACTGCGGCGACGGGATCTGCGACGAGTGGCGCGGCGAGGACGCCTGGTGGTGCGTGGACTGCGGCTACGATCCGCTCACAGGCGGTCCGAGGGACGGCGGGTTCTGCGGGGACGGCGTGTGCTTTGGGTTCGAGGACATGTGGTCCTGCTGGACCGATTGTGGTCCGGAGCCGTGGAATCCGAACCTCGACCCAAGGGACCCCGGCTGGATCGATCCGAGACCCGAAGGGATGCCAAACAGGACCCACTGACGGAGAAGGCTATGGGATACCACAGCGAAGTCGCACTCGCCATACGGGTCGACCATGAGAAGGACATGCTGGCCGACCAGGACATTGCGGCCGTGCTGTCCTGGGCCGACACGAGTCTCCGCAGCAAAGATGGGAGTTGCCTGCTGTTCCACTGGGGATGTATCAAATGGTACGACGACACCGACCATCAGATCGGCGCCCTGATGCGCTTCCTGGCCAACATCAACGACAGCGAGGACTTCATCTTCATCAGGCTGGGGGAGGACGACAGCGACACGGACATCCGTGGTGGTTGGTACGACAATCCGTTCGAGATGGAGGCCGTGAGGCGGATCGAGTTCACTAACACTTCAGCCCCGTCGGCGCGTATCGTGGATCTCAAGGGCCTCAACACCAGACCGGAGGCCGCCGCCTGCGCCCAATGCGGGGCGCAGTTGAGCGATCCGGTGCCGGGCATGCCGTCCATGAAGCATTGCCCGGTGTGCGAACCCTGAAGGAGACGAGCATGGCGCAAGACCAGAGGACGGGATGGTTGGCCGATCTCAAAATCGGGGACAAGGTGTTCGTGGCCGTCCATGCGTTCGACCACACAATCGAACGCATGGAAATCACGAAGATCACCCCTACTGGTCGCATCACCTGTGGTGCCTGGGAGTTCAACCCGTATGGGCGTTCCATGGGTAAACACGGCTGGAACAGTCCGTTCCTGATCGAGCCCGCCAAGGAGACCGCCGACAAGTGGAAACATGAGCGGCTTGTGGCCCTCATCGGTGACTGGGCGCGAACCAAGATGCCGAAAGAGCCGCTTGAGATCCTGGAGACCGTGTGGCGTGCGATCAAAGCCGCGACACCAAAGGAGAGCACATGATCGAAACCCTGCGGGACTTCGCGGTCGACGGCATCGGCGGCAGGATCGCCTCCAATCCGGCGCCCGACATCCTTGTCGGCATCGAGGCGGGCTCGGCGCTGGACGGGTATTCGCCGCTGATCAAGTTGCTCCCCAAAAACGACACCGTCCTGGTGCCGTTGGCCATCGGCGGTGGCACAGACTGGTTCGCCGCCTTCGCAGGGGATGGGCCGGTGTTCCTGCGCGCCACGAGGGTGGGGTTCGACACGGTGGTCGAGGTTGTTGACGAGCCGTCCGCTACGGCGATGGCCAACCTGGTGTGGATGATGAACCGGCCTCCCAAGGAGGCCGAACCGGAAGACGACTTCGATGTGGAGGTGACTTTTGATCCAGGTGGATGATGTCTTGGACGCCACGCCCGCCATGGACCAGAACATCAGGGAGGCCATCAGGCTCATCGAAACCGTGCGCGCCGAGGCCAGCCAGGCGGCCATCCTTCTTTTCATCGGGCACATGCGCGATGTCGCGCGCGAGGCGGACGAGGCGATGGCCGGAGCTCTCGCGTGCTTGGACAGGACCGGGAGCATCGACGACGAATCGTTCGCCAAGGTGTATGCGGCCGGATCGTCGCATGCGACCATGCTGATGTTCTGCCACTCGTTCGAGAAGGATCCGTCCGACCATGTGCGCCTGGCGTGCGCGTCGGGCGAGATCGTACTGAGGCAAACTGTCATTTCCCCGGACTATGTCCGGGTCATCAAAGCGGTCCAAGAACGGCTGGACGCAAGGGCATAGGAAAAGGAGACGACGATGTGTGACAAGCGACCGAAGACCGAGAGGGAAGAGAACCTGGACGAGATCATCGAGCACACCGACGCGGCGAGGCAGCACCTCAGGCGGGCCGCGCAGGTGGCCGCGGAGTCGGGGGACAAGGGCGGCGCCGAGGAACTCGGGGGCGAGGCCGAGATGGTCGAGAAGACCGACAGCAAGTTCAAGGGGATCCGCGACAAGGACAAGGGCTAGGAGGACTGCCATGGGGATGCCGGTGCGTAGAACGCCTTTCAAGCGGAGAGTGACAACGTCCATCGAGTACGATGGCGGATCGTACCTGGCCGAGGTGACGCTGAAGTGCTGCCCCGGCTCCCCAGGCAGGACCTACGGCGATCCGGACGACTGCTATCCTCCGGAGCCGCCAACAGCCGAAGTGGATGACATCAAAATCATCGACATCGAGGATAACGGCGACGAGAGCCTGATCGGCCAGCATGTCGACTGGGAGATCGACGCCGACGAGTTGGCCGACCGCGCTTTCGAGGAGCAGGCGGACGCCGACGAGGCGGCCTACGAGGCCCACTGGGAGAGCAAGCTCGACGCCATGCGCGAGGGCGACTGGTGACGGGCAAGGGCTACGAGTATCGGCGCGATCTGTTTCTCGGGTTGTGCGACATCACGGGCGCTCCGCGCCCAGCCATCCTGCGGCCGTCCCTGCCAGGCGATCCGTGCGACACGACCGACGGCGAGGGTGGGGGGGAGGTCCGCCTCAACGTTGAGGCGGCGGGAGACTGCGAGCCGGACTGGCACGCGGCGCATGTGTTTGGCCACTGGCTGGCTGACCTACACAGCGGCAACGGGTATGCCGCTTCCGACACGGTCGCCGACGTGATAGCGGAACTGGCCTTGGCGTTCCGCAAGGGAGAAGGGAAATGAAGATCGACAATCTGGCAGCCGGATCCTGGGCGGTCGTCGTGTTCGGGGGCTACAAAGCCCATTTCTGCCCAAGCGAACTGGTGGGAGACCTGATCGCGGACATCGAGTCGCGCGGCGGCGAAACCATGGAGGTAAAGGAGACGGACAAAGGCGGAGCCGACCTGCCGGGCATCGTTGCGGTTAACCGTCCTTGGGAGGATATCGCCATCGGCGGGTTCAAACTCGGTTTCCCCTCACAGGACTTCGAGCACTTCATGGGCGAATTGGAGTCGTCGCCCGTGCGGAGGTTCGCCAGCGGACGGGAATACCACAAGATCCACGGGTGGCTACATTGCGTCGTCCTCACCCCCGAGCAGCGGGGAACTGTCCTCAAGACCATGGGGGAGATGCTGCCGGTGGCCCGCGAGCGGGCCGAGGAGGCGAACAAGGAGTTCCTCAAGGTGATGGACAGGGCCAATGAGGGCAGGCTCCGTGTCGTGTCGTGGCGCGAGTTTGCCCTGCGTGGCACCGTGCCGCCGAAGGACAGGAACTGATGCTCGGACCACGCAGGAGATTCAGGAGGACCAGGAACTTCCTGCGGGCCATTGCCCCGGCCATCATTGGGATCCTGGCTGCCTACCTGGTCGCCAAACTGGTCTGGGGAATGCTGACAACGCTGGCGGGGTGCTAACATGGAGACGTTGAGACTGGAGTTGCGCGACACCGATCTGATCGGTCTGGGTTCTGCATCCATCATCGGTCGGCTGCCGGTCGCAGAGAACGGTCTGCCGAAAAAACTGATCCTGGTTTTTCCCCAGACGACGCTGGCCAGGAGGATGAACTACGGTCCAAAAGACCTAATCCTGTGGGAGTACAACATCCCCTGCCTCATCCAAGATGTCATCTGGCTGATCAAACAGGGAGTCGAGGTGTCGGTGGAGATGCCGGAGACGGAGGAGAAATGATGACAAGGAAAGCCTGGTTGCTCGCATTGTTCCTCTGCGGATGCGCGAGCCTGGACAGAGGTTGTACAAGTTGTATGGCCACGGAATTCGGATCGGACTGGATCGTGGTCCAGTTGTCCGCCATGGACGGGAAGCCGATCCGCTGTTGGAGGCTGAACAGCGCGTCAGTAGTGAGCGAGCAGAACTCTGACGGGATCAGGTGGAAGGACACCGACAACGGCAACATGGTCCACATCGCCGGGTTCTACAACTACGTCCAGGTCAAGAACAGGCAATGGGGCGCAGCCTTCCGCCAACTCGGGCTGACGGGGGAGTTCTGCGACCAGTTGTCCAAGAGGGGCTGGGGCGCCACGCCGGAGGCGAAGCCATGAAGATCATGGACTTGGCGAAGATGACGGCGAACTGGAAGGAGCATGAGACGCTGCTTGATCTCGTGGAACGGTGCCCGGATCTGTTCCCGGACGACGAGGTTCCGGAGCACATGGTGCTTCCCCTCCAGAGCCACGCGCGTAGTCTCGTGGCGGCCATCGCGGCACACACCTTGAAGGAGATCAAGGAGTTGCGCCTGATGTGCGAGCCGGGAACCATGAAGCGGTACTATCTGACCGGCGACATCGCCCATCCGGGTAGGATCTGTGTGGTGGCGCGCAGCCTGGACGAGGCGCTGGAGAAGGCGAACGCCGGCGAATTCACCGTGTTCGACGAGCAGAACGACTGCCTGGCGTTCGACTGGAACGGCGACGAAGACTCGGTCTACACGGAGGACATGTGATGCCGGAACTGTGGGAGACCGCGACTGAGCCGGCGTTGGAGTTCATTCCCGCCCCGGCGCCCGACGAGAGGATCAGGCTGTGCGCGCTTCTTGCCCTCAAGGTTCTCAGGGAGGCTGTGCGCCGTGGACTCCGGGCGGAGATGGACATCGGCTGCGACCGCTGGCTGCGCGGAACAATCGAGGTCCACGTGTGGGATGGTGACAACATGTGGACGATCGACATCTGCCCGCACCGCCTTTCGTATGGCAAGCGGCACCACCACAGGAACATGGGCTGGATGTGGGACGGCGCCGGTCGGCGCTGCGTGGTCTGCGGGAGCGAGACGGGGAACCTACCATGCGATAGGTGCTTCCCGCGCAACGGGAGTTGACATGAAGGACGACCTGCTTGAGGCGCTTGCGGATTTGCTGAGGAAATACAAGGACTTGATGCTCGACGACGAGGAGATTAGGTTCATCTGCGCCATCGTGGCCGGGTACGTCTTCAGCCCGCCGAGCGTGCGTGCGTTCGCCGTGCCCAAGTTCAAGGCCGTGGTGAAAGAGGCGCTCGACATGCTCCAGCGGCGCAAGGCGGAGCAGTCCGGGCCCAAAGGCGGGGAAAAACTTCCCAACTAGGGAGGATCACATGGGAATCATCTGTGTCATATTGTCCGTGGCAAGCCTCATCTTCTGCCTGATCAGTTTGATCTGGAACAGCATCGTTGTCGTAGAGCACAACGACAGCGGGGAAAGGGGGCATGCTCTGTTCCACCTCCTGAAGACTTTCGTTGTCGTGCCGACAGTCGTCCTCATGCTGTTCGTGTTCTCGGCGCACCTGCGGTGTAACGACAAGGACAACACCTGGGAGGTCAAGAACCACGACTGCCAGAAGTGCCAGGAGTGTCCGAAGCCACCGCTGAAGCCGGAGGCGGAGCGATGAGTTCCGAGGAGAACGATGCTGTGTTCACCCCCATGCGGGAGTGGATCGACGAGGGCTGGCTTGGCGATCCGGACGAGTGGCCATCGCTGTTCTTCCGCAACCATGTGATCCGGGAACGCTGGCAGGACATCCTTGATCTGCCGCCGGCGAATCGGTCGGGGAGTTGGATCGACCACACGAGCCACAGTACGGTTCTTGTCTATATGGAGGTCGAGGACGACGGGGATGGCGAGGACTTGGAGTTCCACCTCCTCTCTGCGATCCCAGATGTCGGCAGGCGCGAGAACCATGCGACCTGGCTTGAGTACGAGATGAACGCAGACGAGGGCGCGTTGTGGGAGGCGGCCTTCGGAACGGAGTGCCGCTACTGTAAAGACGGCGAGTCCATGACTCCCGTGGCCGACTGGGCTATGCGGAACGGGATCTGCCCCGGCCAGTGGTTCGTGGTCAAGTTGGAGCCGGACTACCAGGAATTCCAGGACTACGAGAGCGGCCACTACGAGTGCGAATTCGAGTGCGGGGCCACGGTCCTGGACCGCGAGAAACTGCCGCCGCAGGAGCACGCCGAGCGGTGGCGGGAATTCCTGACCGGACGGGCACTGGAGGACGGACGACCGAGGTTGGCTGAGACGCCGATCGGGGACACAGTCGCCGTGTCGCTGTCCTGGGTCTGCGCGAAGTAGGAGACGACGATGCGGATCGTGGCGAAGAAGCAGAAAGACGGGAAAGAACTAGCGCTGATGCGCGTGGTGGACGGCAGGACGGAGGTGTACCCCGGCCTGTACACCGAGCATGAGGCCGATGCGGCCAAAGAGATAGCCGAGATCCTCTGTATGGAGGACCCCGGCGCAACATGCCTGGTGTTCGTCCTGGAGGGGGAGGCAAAGGCCCGTCCAGGATGGGTGCGCCATCTGCCCTGAAAAAAGATCGTTTTGCAGCGAACGAAGTTCGCGGAGGTTTTGTTCGCGAAAGGAGAGGAACATGCCGAGTCGTAAGGAAGACCGTCGTGGACGCGCCATCGAACGCCAGGAGGCGCGGGCGAAGCGTACGCCGCAGGAGCAACTCAGGCTCCTGGACGACAGGTTCGGGGAGGGCAAGGGGGCGGCCAAGGAGAGGGCTCGCCTGAAGGCCGTGATCGATGCGGCCGAGCAGGCGAAGCAGGCGGAGAAGGAGAAGAAAGAGAAGGAGAAGAAGGAGAAGAAGGAGTAGTGATGGCATCCAAGATTTTCGTCGTTTCGGACTGGCGCTGGACGCGCTGCCCGGATCAGTGCGCGACCTTCATGGCCGAGGGCAAATGCTCCCACCAGAGGCCGTTCCCGATCCCGCACGCCGTGGCCGTACGCACGGATGGGGACACCATTCTCTCGGTGACCTGCCAGCAAGGCAGAAAACCCGGCGGAACCCCGTGTCCGCTCGACCGCCCCGACAGGCGGTGTAAGCACGTCAAGATGGCGATCGACCATGCGCTCGGCGGAGGCAAGTCGGACGACCCGATCGAACTCTCGATCATCTTCGGGGATGCCGTGTCCATGCCCAAGTGCCCGAACTGCCGCGAGAGATGGAGTGTCGCAGCCCTTCCGGACGGCAGGTTCTCCTGCCGCAACCCTACCTGTACGAGGGAGGACATGAGGGGACGGGAACAGCCGTTCGTGTTCGCCAAGGGCGAGGACAAGCGTCCGCCGCCGAGGCGGAACGAGTGGCGCATCAGCGAACGGATCCGCTAGCCGAAAGGCGGGAGACATGGCAAGGCTTGAGTTGTCCATCAAGACAACCTATCTGCCGGAATGGCGTACCATTGAGGGCGTTCGCGAACTGGTACAGAACGCCAAGGATGCGGAGACCGAGTTCGACGCCCCGATGAAGATCTACCACACCGGCAACGCGCTCCGGATCTCGAACGAGGGAGTGGTCCTGCCGCATGAGGCGCTCCTGCTTGGGCACACGACCAAGGCCGACCGCCAGGACATGATCGGGCATTTCGGCGAGGGTCTGAAGCTCGGCGTCTTGGCCCTTGTCCGTGCCGGGCATGTAGTCAAGATCCTCTCCGGCGAGGAGATCTGGAAACCGCTCCTTGTCCGGTCGACGAATTTCCAGGCCGAAGTGCTGGCGTTCGACATCTCCAAGGGGAAACCCTGCGGCGGCGTGGTGGTGGAGGTGGACAAGATCCCGCTCTCCGAATGGATGGAGATGCGGAAATCGTTCCTGTTCCTGATGGACGGGGTCGACAGCGTCCGCATCGCCGACTACGGCGACATCCTGCTTGATCCCGGCATGCGCGGCAAGTTGTATGTGAAGGGGATCTTCGTCCAGAATGAGACGAAACTCAACTTCGGGTACAACCTGTTCAACGCGCCGACCGACCGCGACCGGAAGGTGATCGCGCAGTACGAGCTCGGATGGCGCCTGGCCACCATCTGGACCCGCGCCGTGTCCGGCCGGACCGAACTCGCGGACAAACTGTACGACATGCTGAGTTCCGAGGCGACCGACACGGAGAGCATAAACGCCTACAGCGTCTCCAACCTGTCGAAAGACGCCAAGGCTAGGCTGATCGAGATCTTCACGAACGCTTTCGGCAAGGAGGCCGTGCCGGTGGCCAACATCTCGGAGTCCAAGGATATCGGCCATTTGGGTCGGGTGGGCGTCGTCCTCCCGAAGAATCTCGCAGTTCTGCTCCAAGCCATCATGGGCCTGGACGGGGGAGTCGAGGCCCTCGCGAGGAAACTGGGCGCCGAGGTTCTCCAGCGGCATTCGTGGAACGATCTGAGTGAGACGGAGCAGCGCAACCTGGAGGGGGCGATCGAGATCATCGGATGGGTCGGGGAGAGGATCCCGCTGTCCCAGGTGGAGGTGGTGTCGTTCCGTTCCCCGAAGCAGTTCGGCCTCTTCTCCAGCGGGAAGATCGCGGTCTCCAAGGCCAGGCTCGCCAGCAAGGCCCAGACGCTCTGTACCCTGATTCACGAGTACGCCCACTATCTCAGCGAGAAGGGTGACGGGGACAAGTCGCACATCGCGCACATTGAACGGATCTGGGCCGGCATCTTCGCTGTCCTGGACAAGTGAGGAGAGATGGACAAACACATGACGCAAGCATACCAGCGCCATGGGGCGCTCCTGGCCGTGTCTGTTGGCGATGCCCGCACCCTTATCACGCGCGGGCTTGCGGTTTCCGCGCCATCGGATCCCAGCAGTTCCTTGATGCTTGTCTCCGTCCTTGGTCGCAATGTCGACCGATTTGTGCCGGGCGAGCCGCCCAGACTGTTCCTGGTCGGCGGGGTCGAGATCGTCAGAGACGACGAGAAGGGTGACGCGATCGCGTCCATCAAAACAATCAACATCGACGGACTTTTCGACGAGGAGAACGAGTGATGGCCGACGTCCAGAGAAGAGGCAGGGAACCGAAAGAGAAGGACGACGACAAGAAGGAGTTGCCGCAGTGGGGCACCGACGGCTGCGGCGATGATGCCGGCGAGGTCCGCCTGGTCGGCAACCACATCTACTTCTACGCGCCGATTGCGACCAAGCCCGTGGCGACGCTGATCGACACGCTCCACACGCTGGCCAACAAGCAGCGGGTACACGCCATCGAGAATGGCGGGGAACCGCAGCCGATCGTGCTCCATATCAACAGCGGCGGCGGTAGCGTCTTCGCCGGCGTCGCAGCGATGGACGCGGTGCGCCTGTGCCCCGTGCCGGTCCATGCGGTCGTGGACGGGATGTGTGCCTCGGCTGCCACCTTCCCATTCATGGTGGCGGCCAAGCGGATCATGAACGCCAACTCCTACATGTTGATCCACCAACTGTCCTCGGTCTACTGGGGCAAGTACGAGGAGTTGAAGGACGACATGAAGAACGCCGCGCAGTTCATGCGCCTCATCCGGAAGGTCTACCTCAAGCAGACGAAGATCCCCAAGTCCAAACTGGACAAGATTCTCAAGCACGACCTGTGGTTCGACTCGGACAAGTGCCTGAAGTTCGGCATGGTCGATGAGGTGGTGTGAGCCCATGATAATGGGCGGGTATCTCGCGGACATTCCCAAGCCGCACCGCAGGAAGTTTCCGGGCGATCATCCCCGCGAGGTGCGGGTGCGACTCACCTCCTGGATCGGCATTTCCCCCGGAGCCAAGCACTGGTACGTGGATATCAAGGAAGAGGACAACTACCTCTGGGACGAGGCCGAGCACAGTTGGCGGATCGCCTGGGATGACAAGAAGGGGCAAGGTCCGAGCGAACGTGCCGAGTTCGCCGGGCTGGACGCGCGCGACCAGGCTCTCCGCTGGATCCGCAAGATGGTGCGGGAACGGTACTCCAACAAATCGCTCTGGAAAGTGGAGCGGGACTACATGAGGAGCGTGGGACCGCCGGTTCCATGGGATGGCGACTAAAGAGGAGGGACGATGGACCGCAGGGATAGGATGCGCGCCATGGGGCACTGGTGGGCGCGCCTGGACGAGAAGCGGATGGTCGCGTTCGTCGTCGGCGAAGATGGCGAGACCGAGGTGGAGATCCCCATCGCGTTCGAGGTCTGTAGCACCTGCGACGGCCAAGGGCGCCACACCAATCCCGCCATCGATGCCCACGGAATCACCGAGGACGAGTGGGGGCAGTGGGACTCCGAGGAGCAGGAGTTCTACATGTCCGGCGGCTACGACGTGGAGTGCCACGAGTGCGCCGGCAAGCGCGTGGTTCCTGTTCCGGCCGAGGCGCGCATGACGGACGAGCAGAAGGATGCGCTGGAGTTCGCCACCGACCGGCAGTACGAGCGGTTGGCGGACTACCGGACGCAACTGATGGAATCCGGGATCCTCGACTAGGAGATCGACATGAGCAAGACAGCGAAGAAGAAGAACTCCGAGAAGCGCAGGGCGGCCAAGAAGGCCCGCAAAACCGCGAATTATCTGCGCTATGGGCCGAAAGCCGGGCACTCGGGGCGCAGGCAGAAGCGCAAGAAGCACAAAGGACTCAAGGGACAGCGCAACCCGACGGGGCCCGTCCACATCACCCCGCCCGGACCGACTGCCAGGAGGAGGCGCCGGCAGGGCGCCCACTGGACGAGCCCAGGGCAGCACCACGCGAAGCGGCCGCTCCGACCGCTGCGGCAGAGGCGGAAACAGACGCTCATGTCGCGCAGTCGGACGGAGGCGATCAACGCAGCGATCGACCAGGACCTGGCTGAGCATCCGATGGAGGGATAAGATGGGCAAAAGAAAAGCGAAAAAGGACAAGGCGACCAAGGGGTGCCGTGAGCAGCAGGAGAAACCGCAGGTCAGCGCGGAGGCGATCAACCAGGATATCGCCGACACCCTCATGGAGTTCCATTGGTTCGCCGCAGGCGACAAGATGAAGGGACGGCCATGAGGCGGTTCCTGTTGAACCCGTTCACACCCGACTATGCCGATATCGATGTCGCGATGGTGTCGTTCGGCAAAGCCGAGGCCGTGGAATGGCTGGCAGTCAAGGTAGCGTTCGATGATGCCCGCCGCGCTTTGGGCGACAAACTGCTGTACTTCACCATCGACCGCAGCATCGCCCGCTTTTTCCAAGGCTGGCCAACAGATCTTTCCGATCTGATCGACACATTGTCCGACGAGGGCCATGTGTCGATCCCGCCCGATCTGGAGGCCGACTTCTCCATCCCGCCGGAGGTGGAGCCGGACGGCAGCAGCATGATGATCTCAGAGAACGGGGTCGCATGGCGTGCCTTTTTTGACAACGGCCTGATGATCGAGACCGCCATGCTGCTGTGGGAAACCATCCGGGAGGTCGCCGACGAGGCCGAACCGGCCAACAACAGCGGGCGCCAGCAGTGCTGGTGGTGCGGGGCACGGACAAGGCAAACTCCCATGTTCACCGGTGTCGTGGACGAGTGCCCCCTTTGTAGGAGATGACCATGGACTGGGCTGTGATGGCCAAGATGAATGAAACCAAAGTGCTGTACCTGAAGGCACGCCCGAATGGCGACCTGCCCGAGCCCGTCGCAGGCGAGCGGTACGCGTTCTGCGGCATGATCACCAGCCCCGTCAAGTCGTTCGAGAAAGCGGGGGACATGCTGCGGGTTGAAACCGAGAACAGCGTGTACCTGTGTTGGCTCGACACCAAGGAGAACGCCGGGATCTTCGCCAAGGCGAAAGGTCTGCCCGATCCGGTCACCCATGCGGGCAGCGGCTCGCTCTACTGGGGATTCGACAACCGCCTGTCGACCTACGTGCTGTGAAAGGAACGGGCCATGAAACAGATGACTTTCTGCTACCACGGCTTTTCGATCGCACTCGCCGACATCGTGACGGCGTTCGACAGGGAGACGATCGGGAGCAAGGTACTGGATGAGGGCGGGTTTCTGGTCATCCTGGCCAACGCCATGGAGGCGTTCGACTGGTCGACCTGCCGCCAGCCGGGACAGGCGTACATCCAACTGCCACAGGAGGCATGCGCTCTCGTGTCTGGCGGAGTCGGCAAGCGGACGCAGGATCCGGAGGACTATGTCATCCGGATGAACCGGGACCAGATTGGGCTGTACCTGAAGCGGCAGAGAACTGAGTACTGTACTCCAGACGCGGCACATCCCAACGACTTCTTTTTCACCCGTTCTTTGGCCGCCCCGGTGGACAATGTCGCCGTGGTCGTGTACACCCTCGACGCCTACCTGGCGGATCCCGACTGTACGCCGGAGGAAACCGCGCGGGTCAAGGATATGGGGGCAACGCATGTCCTGGTGGCCGTGCTCGCCTCGGCGGGCAAGCCAAGCACCTTGACGGCGCACAGGTTCGTCCACAACCTGGCCGGGGGGAACAACGAGGCTCTGGCCTGGACGGCGGACGAGATCCGCCAAAAAGCCAAGGAGATCAAAGAGTTCACCTCAGAGTGGGCCGTGGTGGCGGACTGACATGGCGCGCATCGGCGAACTTGACAATCCCAATGCCGGCCACGAGTGGCACTCGGTCGAAGTCCGCGACGCCTTCCATCACGTCCTGGACACCTTCTCTGGTGCCAATGCGGATTTCACCGCCCTGCTTTTCCTTGTCCGCCAACTCGACGACCAGGTGGCCGAGGGCGACAAGGCGGCAGCCGAGGCGCTCCAGGTGGTCGTGCGGATGAGCAGGCTCATCGGCGCAGCCGCCAAGATTTTCAGGTAGAGGTGAACAATGAAACCACCGGTCGGTCTCACGGGAAACAAAAGGCAGAAGATCTGGCAGTTGAAGCAGGAGAACAAGGAACTGCGAGAGTGCCTTGAGGCGCTCGTCGACGAGTATGTGGCGAACCGGGGATCGGAGAGAGCCGGCGAGTTCATCTGCTGTATCACTCCGCCACACGCCCAGGATCTCACGTCCGCGCAGAGGAAAAGGAACAAGTGCTGGTCGCTGTGGGACTGGGCGCGACGGCTGTTAGGGGAGTCGCTAAACCCATGAGTCACAACGAGCGCGCGATCCTTCCCGAGTATCCGCGCACATGCCACCTACCGTGGAACCCGAACGCAACCCGCGACGACCTGATTGTCTCTGAGGAGGAGTGTCAGATCATCTTCGAGTCTGATCGCGTTCAGGTGACGGAGAAGGTGGACGGCGCGAACGCCGGCATGGCTAAGGGACCAATCATCCGCAACAGGAACCACATCTTGCGCAAAGGCTACACGGCCAGGACGGCAGCCAAGAAGCAGTTTGCGCCGGTTTGGAACTGGTACTACGAGAACCTCCATCTGTTCGACGAGTTGGAAAAACTGTCCCCAAACACCAGCGTGTTCGGGGAGTGGCTCCTGGCTTGCCACAGCGTGGAGTACGACCTGCTGCCGTCATGGTTCATGGCGTACGACCTGTACGACTACGAGTCCAGGCAATTCGTCGATCCGTTTGAGGCGCGGGACATCCTGATCGCCGCCGGATTTGCGGTAGTGCCGGAACTTCACAGGGGTAAGGTCAAGGATCACAAGCAGTTGGAGGCCATGATCCAGCAGCCATCGCAGTTCTCGTCTACGGATCTGCGCGAGGGTATCTATGTGAAGGTGGGCGACGGCCGGTGGGTGACACACCGCTTTAAAATGGTGCGGCAAGGGTTCATCGCCGGATCGCATTTCTCGACGAGGCCGGATGTCGTGAAGAACAAACTCGGATAGGACCATGGAGACGATCAAGACCATCCGGCTTGTGCCCAAGAGTCTCAAGGGCAAGAACAGGATCCGCGAAGCCAAGACGGATCGTTGGCGGGTTGTCAGCGAGGGCAAATTCCAAGGAGCCCCGGCGTTGCTTGTCCAGCCGCCGGAGAAACCCAACATGCTCCGCTGGGTGCTCATCGTGGACGACCGGGACTTCGAGGCGGTTGATCCCGAGATAGAGGGTTGACAATGGAAGGACCGCGCGTGGCCTTGTTCGGGGGCAGTTTCAATCCGCCGCACTTCACCCACCAGATGATGGTGGCCTGGCTCCTGAACACGGATCAGGCGGACGAAGTCTGGCTGGTGCCATGCTGGAGCCATGTGTTCGGCAAGGAGATGGAGCCGTTCAACCACCGCTATACCATGTGCCTCCAGGCAGCCGAACTGTTCCCCGGCCGGTGTAAAGTCTCGAACATAGAGAGCATGCTTGGCGGGGAAAGCAAGACGCTTCGCACCGTCCGGGAGTTGAAGCGGCGGCATCCGGGATACCGGTTCAGCCTGGTGATCGGAACCGACAACTGGTGGCGGCGCAAAAAATGGCACCGGTTCGACCTGATCGAGAAGGAATGCCCGATCATCGTGGTCGGGAAGCGCAGCCAGCCGCGCCTGCCGGACATCAGGTCCACGAAGATCAGATCGCTGCTGATGGCGGGGAAAGACGTTTCGCCGCTCGTGTCCGCGCGCG
>Ga0315281_10005255_pt1 | contig 18583 bp, 14 predicted proteins | sample YL17G07_0_MG_FD_204540 | JGI IMG/M metagenome (GOLD analysis project Ga0315281, IMG submission 204540) | Sediment microbial communities from Yellowstone Lake, YNP, Wyoming, USA - YL17G07_0 | ecosystem: Environmental > Aquatic > Freshwater > Lake > Sediment | place: USA: Wyoming | collected...
AACTTGCCTTTTCCGTACCGCCTGCCGTTCCCTTACTATGTCTGCGGCCATTGCTCGCCTTCCGGGCTGGTTCACACGAATACGTCTTTTTCCGGGGGTTTAGAGAGGTGTTGGTTAACGATATCCAACCTGGATATTGCCACGGGGTTCTATTCGACCCTGTGCGGGTCTAATGATGACTCTTTCAGTAAGTTGTGTAAATCCAGTGAGTTATCAAAGAAAGACTGTTGGCGGTTAATGCCCTTGGCTATGCGAAACAGGATTTCCCAGTGGTTTAAGCCTCAAGCGGGAGAGCATTTCGTGGAATATCTTCCCGACGAGGATTTTTCCAAGACAGAGGCGGGTGCGGCCGGTCTGGTCATTACAGACCGGCGGTCGGTTTACCACAAGTATCAGACGTGGCGAGAATATCCACTGACTGACGCGGTGACGGTGACCACGAAATCAACCTCGGTGGGAACACGGGTGGAGATGTATTCCGTTGGATCTGGACGGTGCGTTTTGAAACTCGACAACAAATCGTGGGTCAGTCTCAAGCAGCATCTGAAGGGGTTGCAGGCACGGGTCAAATTCCTTGGCTGAAGCGGGTCAAAAAGACGGAATTTTGTGTTGACTTTTGTTTCCGGCGCGTTATCCTTGAAGGACTATTGTTCATGCTGAGCGGTTGTTGCGCTTCCGCATGGCAATGTAAGCTGCTGTAGCTCAGTTGGTAGAGCGCGTCCTTGGTAAGGACGAGGTCACGGGTTCAAATCCCATCAGCAGCTGGATTAGTACAGTATCTCAGCAGCCTCTGGGTAAGCGGCGGCTGGGGCTGACGGCGTTATGGGTTGAGTGTTAGCTTTCGTTTTTGCCTATTACAGTTGGATTTTGATGTTTTTTTGTTGTAACCGGACAGGAGGCTGAGCTCCATGGCGAAGAGTAAATTTGAACGAACCAAGCCGCACGTAAATGTGGGTACCATCGGTCACGTGGATCATGGTAAAACGACGCTGACCGCCGCGATCACGGCCTATCTTGCCGGGAAGGGTTTGGCGACGAAGAAGAGTTACGATGAAGTTGCCAAGGCGTCTGAAAAGGACGGGCGGCGCGACCCGACAAAGATCCTGACCATCGCCACAGCCCACGTCGAATATGCGACGGTGAACCGGCATTACGCTCACGTCGACTGCCCCGGGCACGCCGACTACGTCAAAAACATGATCACCGGTGCCGCCCAGATGGATGGCGCGATACTGGTCGTGTCGGCGGCCGATGGGCCCATGCCGCAAACCCGTGAGCATATCCTGCTGGCCCGGCAGGTCAACGTGCCGGCGATTGTGGTTTTTCTGAACAAGGTCGATTTGGTTGACGATCAAGAGCTGCTCGAACTGGTCGAGCTGGAGATCCGTGAACTTCTGAATAAATACGATTTCCCGGGCGACGACATTCCGATTATCAAAGGGTCGGCCCTGAAGGCATATGAAGGCGATGCGGAAGCCGGCACACAGATCCAAGCGTTGCTCGATGCAGTCGACAGTTATATTCCGGAGCCTACCCGCGATGTGGATAAGGCTTTCCTTATGCCTATCGAAGACGTCTTCAGCATCAAGGGCCGCGGGACTGTCGGTACCGGGCGTATTGAACGAGGTCGGGTCCACGTAGGTGACGAGGTCGAAATCGTGGGCCTCCGAGAAGACACTCGCAAGGTCATCGTCACCGGCGTCGAAATGTTCAACAAAACACTGGACGACGGTGTTGCTGGCGACAACGTTGGTTGCCTGCTGCGAGGTGTGGAGCGAGAGGACTTGGAGCGTGGCCAGGTGCTGGCAACGCCGAAGTCGATCACTCCTCATACCGGATTTATGTCCGAGGTGTACGTGCTGACCAAGGAGGAAGGCGGTCGGCATACTCCATTCTTCCCGAAGTATCGTCCGCAGTTCTATTTCCGTACGACGGATGTAACGGGCGAGATTGTTGCCCTCAAGGCCCGCGACGGCAAGGATGCCGAGATGTGCATGCCGGGGGATAACATTCAGATGCATGTCAAGATCCTCAAGCCGATCGCCATGGAAGAAGGCGTCCGATTCGCAATCCGCGAAGGCGGAAGAACGGTCGGTTCGGGTGTCGTCACCAAGATACTGGAGTAACCGCGAAGCATGGCAAAAGGACCGAAGAACGAATGGGTCTGGCTGGAATGCTCAAGCTGCGGCGAGAGGAATTATCGTACCTCTACTTCGGCGAAACCCGGCCAAGGGCAGACGAAGCTCGAGCTTAAGAAATACTGCTCCCGTGAGCGAAAGCATACGGTGCATAAACTGCGGCGTAAGTAGGGAGCATTGCTGTCGACAGGCTCGTACAACGGCGTGTGACGGGAGCGATAGGCGAGAGTCAAGGCGGCCCGTTGGAGCGGACCTCGGCGTGGCTGACGCGTGCCGAGCCCATAACAAGTGAAGAATTGGCCCGTCGGCCCAGCCCGGTGTGGCCCGAACACAGGGCAGTAGCTCAATTTGGTAGAGCACCGGTCTCCAAAACCGGCGGTTGGGGGTTCGAGTCCCTCCTGCCCTGCTGGTATTGGATTGCAGGGCAGGTATTGGCTGCAAAGAGAAGAGCGAAGCATATACATAATCAGGTGACGGATCCAGCAGATGGCAGTGAATAGAACAACGACCGTATCGGCTCAAGAAAGACAATGGTTCTCGATTTATAAGCCTACGCAGGGCCATTGGACGAGGCGTTGCACTGCCATCGGTGTCGGGGTCATGGTACTTTGGGGAGCCAAAGAGATATTTACCCGGCTCAGTGTTTACGGCGGGACGAAGTATGGCCTGCCTCTCCAGGCAGGGTCGGCGGTGGCGTGGTTGGCTGTTTGTGGTGCCCTTCTGTACTGGATTGTTTGGCGAAAACCCGCCACGGTCGATTTTTTCATCGCTGTGGAAGGCGAAATGAAAAAGGTTAACTGGTCGACCCGGCAGGAGGTGATTGGTGCGACGAAAGTGGTCATGGTGTTTGTCGTGCTCATGAGCACGATGCTTTTTGTAGTGGATACCGCGTTCATGCTGTTCTTCAAGTGGATTCAAGTGTTGCGTGTATAGCACACCCCGTGGTTTTGGGAAAGCTCCAGGCCGGTTAGTTAATCCGAAAGCGGTGAATTGATAAAGGTTCACGCAGGTTATGGAAAAAAAGTGGTATGTATTGAGAGTGGCCTCGAACAAAGAGGAGTCGGTGTGCGAAGCCCTGAACAAGAAGGTGCAGATCGAGAGCATCGATGACCTGATCGGCCGGGTCATTGTGCCCGTGATCAAGGAAAAGCGCGTGAAGGGCGGCCAGGCCAGGGTGTTTCAACGAAAGTTGTATCCGGGCTACGTATTTGTGGAGATGGAAACCAATCCGGATGGGACCATTCCGGATCGGGCGTGGTTCGTGATCAAAGAAACGATGGGGGTGGGTGATTTCATTGGTTCAGACAATAAACCCGTGCCCATGACGGACCTCGACGTCGAAAAGATGCTGGTAGTAGTCGATCGGGCCCAGGAACAGCCGTCAATTTCGGTCGACTTTAGCAAGGGCGATCAGATCAAGATCAAGGAAGGGCCTTTTGAAAACTTCGAAGGACAGATTGAGGAAGTCAACACGCAGACGGGTCGGGTCAAGGTGATTGTGACGGTCTTCGGTCGGGCCACGGAGCTTGAGTTGGAATATTGGCAGATTGAAAAGAGTTAGACACGCTGAAGGGAAGTCATAGCGAAGGGACGAATAATGGCGAAAGAAGTGAAGGCACAGATTAAGGTTCAGGCTCCTGGCGGGCAAGCGACCCCAGCCCCGCCCATTGGGCCGGCCTTGGGTCAGCACGGCGTCAACATTGGTCAATTCGTCAGTCAATTCAACGAACGGACCAAACAATACAACGGCATGGTCGTACCGGCAGTGATTACTGTCTATGCCGACCGGAGCTTTGATTTTATTGTCAAGAGTCCGCCTGCCGCCGTATTGCTGAAAGAGGCAGCGAAAGTGGCCCAAGGGTCGGGCCAGCCAAACAAATTGAAGGTCGGCAAGGTTACTCACGAGCAGGTCCGTCAGATTGCCGAGACGAAGAAAGTGGATCTGAATGCATTCGATACGGATCAGGCGATGCGGATTATCGAAGGCACAGCCCGGAGCATGGGAATTGATGTGGAGCAGTAAGGTTTCAGCGGTCTGACACCTGGAGAGTGATATAAGCATAAGAGTTCCGCCTGACCACGGGCGGCAGACAAGTTAGTGGGAGCACAATGATGCCAAAAAGAAGTAAGCGTTATCTTAAGATGCAGGAGGCGTTGAAAGACAAACCTCAACCGATGCCTCTGGACGAGGCGGTCACGATTCTCAAGCAGTTCGCCTCGACGAAATTTGATCAGACGGTTGAATGCGTATTGCACCTGGGGATCGACCCCCGGCAAGCGGATCAGCAAGTTCGAGGCTCGCTGGCCCTGCCGAAAGGGATCGGCAAGGCGCGACGTGTCATCGCATTTTGTGAAGGCGAACTTGCCGAGGCGGCGAAGAAGGCCGGCGCGATTGAAGCTGGCGGTGAAGAGCTGGTTAAGAAGATTCAGGACGGGTGGATGGATTTCGATGTGGCGGTGGCGGCGCCCGGGATTATGCGACTGGTCAGTCGTTTGGGTCGAACCTTGGGTCCGCAGGGCAAGATGCCTTCACCCAAGGCCGGTACGGTGACCGAGGATATCCTCAAGGCAGTCGAGGAGTACGGGGCGGGCAAGCGTGAGTTCCGCAATGACGACGGCGGCAATATCCACATGGTGGTCGGCAAGTTAAGCTTCAGCGAAGAAGATTTGAAAGCCAATATTCAGGCTTTTATGAGTCATATAAAGCGGATAAAGCCCTCTTCGGCCCGCGGCACCTATATTGAGAAGGCGGCGTTGAGTGCATCGATGAGCCCAGGCATTGAGATTGCCGAAGCTTAGGGCGTTTTTGGGTGTGCGGAGCGGCGAAAAATAGTTTAAAGGCAGGATAGTCGCGATGAGTAAACCGGTAAAGGATATGATAACTCGTGAGTTGCAGTCGCACTTCGCTGATCTTGACAGCGTGGTGGTCGTTAACCCAATTGCCTTGACGGCTACTGAAAACAATCAGTTGCGCCGAGCCTTGAAGGCCAAGAACATTACCATGGAGCTGGTCAAGAACTCACTGGCTTCACGAGCGCTTGCAGATACGGCCTTGGCCAAGGTGGGTGAGCTGCTCCACGGACCGAGCGCCCTGGTCATCGGGGGCGACTCGCCGGTTGAGGTGGCCCGTGAACTGTCAGCCTGGACCAGGAAGCTGACGAAGCTCGAGATACGCGGGGCGGTGGTCGAAGGGCAGGTCATGGATGCCCGGGGCGTTGACGTCCTTTCGAAACTGCCCAACCGGGTCGAATTGCAGGGACAGTTGGTTACGCTCTTCAATTCACCGGGCGCGAGATTGGCATCGTGTATCGCTGCACCTGGGGCGAGAATCGCCGGGTGCATCAAGGCACTGGTCGAGAAATTGGAAAAAACAGGCAGTGCGGAGGCGGCATAACGTCTTAACATGCTTTGATCGTTGGCTGAGCCCGTTGACGGTTTTTACGCACTTCTCCGATCAGCGGTATCCAGGCCGATGTCGAACATTATGAAAGGGTAAGTAAAAGTCAAATTTATTAAGGAAGGTCGATCAACTATGGAACGTGAATGGTCAGTAAATATCAAAGATTTAGGCGACAAGATCGTCGCGTTGACCTTGATGCAGGCGAAGGAGCTTGGCGACTACATGAAAGAGGTCCACGGCATCGAACCGGCTGCGGGCGCGGTGGCGATGATGGCGCCGGCAGCGGCAGGCGAGGCGGCAGTGGCGGAAGAGAAGACTTCTTTCAACGTCATTCTGACCGGAGCAGGCGACAAGAAGATTCAGGTGATCAAGGTTGTGCGTCAGGCGACGACCCTGGGACTAAAGGAAGCCAAGGATCTGGTCGATTCGGCCCCCAAAGCCGTCAAGGAAGGCGTTTCCAAGGAAGAAGCGGAAGAGCTGAAGAAGCAACTCGAAGAGGCTGGGGCTACGGTCGAGTTGAAATAGTGCGCCTATAATTATGTTTTACCAAAATCAATATGTGAAGCGGGCTTCTCGGCCGGTTCGAGGAGACGCCCGCTGGTATGCGCAGGGTTTGGGGTTATTTTCAACCGGCAGGATTTAGCGAGGTCCAAGCCATGACAGTAAATCAGCAGATAGTGCGGAATTTTTCAAAAGTCGGCGATGCGCTTCCGGTCCCGGATCTGGTCCGGATCCAGCGCCAGGCCTATGAACATTTCCTCCAGGAAACTCAGGAGCCAACGAAACGCAAGAACGAAGGGCTCGAAGCGCTGTTTCGAGAGGCGTTCCCGATCGAGAGCTACGCGGGCGATGTGCTTCTGGAGTATCTGCACTATGAGTTGGGCAAGGCTCGCTATACGTCCGAAGAATGCCGCCAACTGCATCTGACGTACGGCAAACCGATGCGGGTGCGCGTCAGGCTGTCGCGCAAAGAAACCGGCGAGAGCCTGGAAGAAAGCATCTACCTGGGCGATATGCCTATCATGATGGGTGGCGGCGAATTCATCATTAACGGGGCGACCCGCGTGATTGTTTCGCAGCTTCACCGTTCGCCCGGTATCGACTTTGTGATCGAATCTCAGCAGGCGGATCGCCCGCTGCACGGCGCCCGTTTGATTCCGGAACGCGGCTCGTGGATTGAGGTCAACGTCAGCAAGCGCGAGCTGGTGACGGTGCGGATCGATCAATCGTCGAAAATGCCGGCGACCACGTTCCTTCGTGCTCTGGATCCTGCCTACAGCTCGGATGTAGACATCATCCGTGCGTTTTATGAGACCAAATCGGTGCCCGTTGCCCAGCTCAAGCCGACCATGATTGCGGCTGAGGCGGTGGTCGATCCGGAAACGGGCGAAGAGTTGCTGTCGGCGGGGGCGGAGATCTCGGAAACGATCAAGAAAATCCAGGCGAGCAGCATCGAGAAAATCGAGGTGGTCAAGAACGCGTCCGATACCCTTGTTTTGAACACGCTGGGCGAGGATACCTCTCGATCGCACGAAGAGGCCCTGTTGAAGATTTATACCCGATTGCGTCCGGGCAACCCGCCGCATCTGGACAAAGCCAAGAAGCTTTTCCAGGAAAAATTCTTCGATGCGGCCCGCTATCGGCTGGGCAAGGTCGGGCGATTCAGAATCAACCGGAAGTTCAACCAGAACGTTCCTCTCGAAGAGATGGTTCTTCGGCCGGAGGATTTCGTCAATACCCTCAGATATGTGATGACCTTGCGTTCAGGCGAAGGCCAGCTCGACGATATTGACCATTTGGGCAACCGCCGGCTGCGGACGATCGATGAACTGGCCTCCGAAGAGCTGCGCAAGGGTTTGCTGAAATTCCGTCGGACAGTGCAGGAGCGTTTGTCGATCAAGACCCCCGAGCAATTAACCCGGGTGGCAGAACTGGTCAACTCAAAAGCAATCAGCTCAGCCATTGAGTATTTCTTTGGTCGGGGCGAATTGTCGCAGGTCGTGGACCAGACCAATCCACTGTCACAGTTGACGCATGAACGGCGCCTCTCTGCGTTGGGTCCGGGCGGTTTGAACCGCAAGCGGGCCGGGTTCGAAGTGCGCGACGTGCATATTTCGCACTATGGCCGGATTTGTCCCATCGAGACACCGGAAGGCACGAACATCGGCTTGATTTCATCGCTGGCCATTTATGCGAGTGTGGATGAGTACGGGTTCCTGATCACCCCATATCGTCAGGTCTCCAGCGGCAAGGTCAACGGCAAACTCGTTCATTTACGAGCCGACGAAGAGATGACTTCCGTCATTGCCCCGCCGGACGTGCTCAAGGGCACGAACAAGCTCCCGAGTGAAATGGTTCTTGCTCGGTTTCATGGCAACTTGGGCAAAGCAGACGGAAAAAGTATTCAATACATTGACATATCTCCCAAGCAGATCGTCGGTGTGTCCGCCGCGCTGATCCCGTTCCTCGAGCACGACGACGCCAACCGTGCGTTGATGGGTTCGAACATGCAGCGGCAAGCGACCCCGCTGATCTGGACCGAGCCGCCTCTGGTGGCGACGGGCATGGAGCCATACGTGGCCCTTAATTCGGGCATGGTGGTCCGGGCTGCCAACTCCGGCAAGGTTACGTATGTTGACGCCAGGCGAATCGTGATCAACGATACCGAAGAATACGAACTGTCCAAGTTCATCGGGCTTAACGAGCGAACGTGCCTGAACCAGAAACCGATTGTCAGGTTGGGGCAGAAAGTCAAAGCGGGCGAGCTCATCGCTGACGGGCCGGGTACGTGCAAGGGTGAATTGGCCTTGGGCAGGAACCTGCTCGTCGCCTTTATGCCGTTTGACGGCTACAACTATGAGGACGCTATTCTGATTTCCGAGCGGCTGGTGCACGAAGACGCCTACACCTCGATCGATATTGATGCGTTCGAGGTCGAAGTTCGCGAGACCAAGCTCGGTCGCGAAGAGTTTACGCGTGATATTCCGAATGTTTCGGAAAAGGCGTTGGGGAACCTCGACGAAAGTGGCATCGTCCGGGTTGGGACACCCGTCGTGCCCGGCGATATCCTCGTGGGCAAGGTTTCGCCAAAGAGTAAGACGGAATTTACCCCGGAAGAAAAACTGCTGCAGGCGATTTTCGGACGGGCCGGCGAAGATGTAAAAAACGACTCGCTGGAGGTACCCGCGGGGATCGAAGGCATCGTGATCGGGGCAAAGCACTTTGCCCGACGTACCGCCATGAACGATCAGCAGAAGAACGCCGTCAAGGCCCAGATGAAGCAGTTGAAGAGCGAAATCAACTGGAAGTTGATCAAGGCTTTCGTTCAGATGGTGGACGAGATCAATACCTTTACGGGTCAGCCCCTCGTTGATCCGAATACCCGGCAGAAAGTCGGTGCGAGCGATGTCGAGGAGGTGCTGGTCGAGCAGATCGACAACTTCAACATCCGCTGGATAAAGCCCGCCAGTGCCCGTGACGATGTCCAGAAAATCGTCGACAAGTATTGGGCTCGGATTACTGAGATCAAAGACGCCGGCGAAATGAAGCTCGCTCAGTTGAAACGAGGAGACGAGCTGCCGACAGGTGTTCTTGAGATGGTCAAGGTATATATCGCTGCCAAGCGCGTATTGGCCGTGGGCGACAAGATGGCCGGTCGACATGGCAACAAGGGTGTCATCGCCCGTATCATGCCCATTGAAGACATGCCCTTCCTGCCCGACGGTACTCCGGTGGACATCGTATTGAACCCGTTGGGCGTTCCCAGCCGTATGAACGTGGGTCAGATCCTTGAGACACACCTGGGCTGGGCGGCGAACAAACTGGGCTTCCGGGCCATCTCACCGGTCTTTGACGGGGCGACGGAAAAAGAGATCCGCGATTGTCTCCGCGAGGCGGGGCTGTCCGAAGAAGGCAAGACGGTGCTCCACGACGGTCGGACCGGCGAGTCATTCCGTGAGAAAGTCACCGTCGGTTATATGTATATGATGAAACTGCATCACCTGGTGGACGACAAGATTCACGCCCGCAGCACCGGCCCGTACAGCTTGATTACCCAGCAGCCTCTGGGCGGTAAGGCGCGGACCGGCGGCCAGCGGTTAGGGGAAATGGAAGTCTGGGGCCTCGAAGCCTATGGTGCAGCCCATGTGCTGCAGGAGATGCTGACCGTCAAGAGTGACGATGTCGAAGGGCGAACCAAGATTTACGAATCGATGGTCAAGGGCACTAATACGCTCGAAGCCGGTACCCCGGTCAGTTTTGAGGTGCTCTGTAACGAGATTCGAGGCTTGGCCCTGAATGTTCAACTGGAAAAGCGACGATTGATTTAGACCGCGACCAGTAATCCAGCCGCTCTGGTGCTGGTCGCTTGTTGGGTTGACAATGCTCTCGGTTTGAGAGGGAGTATAGAAAATGGCAGAAAGCGTATATGACAGAATCAACGATTACGGATCGGTGAAGATCTCGCTGGCGTCGCCGAACGACATTCGGAGCTGGTCGTTTGGTGAGGTCAAGAAGCCGGAGACCATCAACTACCGTACCTATCGTGCGGAGAAGGATGGACTGTTCTGTGAGCGAATCTTCGGTCCGGAACGTGACTGGGAATGCTTCTGCGGCAAGTATAAAGGCACCAAGCACAAGGGAATGATCTGCGACCGCTGCGGGGTGAAGGTGACTCACAGCCGGGTTCGCCGGAAACGCATGGGGCATATCAATCTGGCCGCCCCCGTTGTTCATATCTGGTTCTTCAAGTCGATGCCTTCGCGCATCGGAAATCTGCTGGCCATGAAGACCAACGACCTGGAAAAGGTTGTGTATTTCCAGGATTATGTGGTGGTCGATCCGGGTGAAACGCCTCTGAAGTATAAGCAACTCCTGACGGAAGAAGACTACCGCTCCGCCTTGGAGAAATACGGTCATGGGTCGTTCAAGGCGGCGATGGGTGCCGAGGCGGTCAAGGCCATGTTGGAAAACCTTGACCTTGAGGCCCTTTCCCGTGAGTTGAAAGAGGGCCTGGCCAAGACGTCCAGCAAGCAGAAGATCAAAGATCTGACCAAGCGGCTCAAGATTGTCGAATCGCTGCGCCAAAGCGAGAATTCCGCTTCGTGGATGGTGCTTGAGGTTATTCCGGTGATTCCGCCGGATCTTCGTCCGTTGGTCTTGCTTGAAAGCGGCAACTTTGCGACCAGTGATTTGAACGATCTATATCGGCGTATCATCAACCGCAACAACCGGCTTAAGAAACTGATGGACTTGAACGCGCCGGACGTGATCATTCGCAATGAAAAGCGGATGCTCCAGCAGGCGGTCGATGCGCTGTTCGACAACAACCGTTGCCGCCGGCCCGTGTTGGGCTCGTCGGGTCGGCCTCTCAAGAGCTTGACGGATATGATCAAGGGCAAGCAGGGTCGATTCCGCGAAAACCTGTTGGGCAAGCGCGTCGATTATTCGGCTCGATCGGTGATCGTCGTGGGTCCGGAGCTGAAGCTTAATCAGTGCGGTCTGCCCAAGCGGATCGCTTTGGAGCTTTTTCAGCCGTTTATCGTTCGCAAACTCCGCGAGCGCGGCCTGGCGGATACGATCAAGTCGGCCAAGCGCATGCTGGAACGGAAAGACGACGAGGTCTGGGACATTCTCGAAGAGGTGATTCACCAGCATCCGGTTCTGCTGAATCGTGCCCCGACGCTGCATCGCATTGGTATTCAGGCATTTGAGCCGGTGCTGGTTGAAGGCAACGCGATCAAGATTCATCCGCTGGTTTGCAAGGGCTTTAATGCCGACTTCGACGGCGACCAGATGGCGGTGCATCTGCCGCTTTCGATTGAAGCCCAGACGGAAGCTCATGTGTTGATGATGTCGACAAACAATATCTTCAGCCCGCAGTCTGGCCAGCCGATCATGTCGCCCAGCCAGGACATCGTTCTGGGCGTTTACTATTTGACCATCATGCGGGACGACGTGCCGGGTGCGGGGATGTCCTTCAGCTCGCCGTTCGAGGCGCTGATGGCCTATTCTGTGGGTAAATTATCGCTTCACGCCAAGATCAAGGTTCGTCTTGAAGAATATGAGCAGGTGATTAACGCCAAATTGGCGACGCCCGAACCGATGCCCGCCAACAAGATTATCGAGACCACCGTAGGCCGGTGCATGCTCAATGATGTCGTTGCGAAAGGCATGCCGTTCTACAACTTCCTGATCGATCAGAAGGGCTGCTCGCGTATCATTGCCGAATGTCACAATCGGCTGGGCCGAGCCGTCACCATCGACCTTCTGGACGGCATCAAGGAACTGGGCTTCAAGCAGTCGACCCTGGCCGGTCTGAGCATTTCCAGTTCGGATATGGTGGTGCCCGCTAACAAGTGGAAGATCATCGAAGCCGCCCAAAAGGTGGTCGCCCAGATCGAACGAGGGTACAAGCAGGGCGCGATTACCGAGACGGAGCGATACAATCAGTTGATCGACCTGTGGATCCACGCCAGTACCCAGGTCAGTAAAGAAATGATGGACTCGCTGCAAAACGACACCCGCAATGGGCAGCGCTATCTGAACCCGATCTTCATGATGGCCGATTCCGGTGCGCGAGGCAGTAAAGACCAGATCCGGCAGTTGGCGGGCATGCGCGGTTTGATGGCCAAGCCATCCGGCGAAATCATTGAAACGCCGATTCTGGCCAATTTCCGCGAAGGGTTGAGCGTTCTTGAATATTTCACCACAACCCACGGAGCCCGCAAAGGTCTGGCCGATACGGCACTCAAGACGGCGGACTCCGGCTACCTGACCCGCAAGTTGGCCGATGTGGCTCAGAACGTGATTGTCAGAGAGTTGGATTGCCATACGATCCAGGGCGTGACCAAGAACGCAATCTATCGCGGTGAAACTCTCGACGTGCCGTTGAAGGAAAGCATCATCGGCCGGGGTGCCCGCGACACCATTGTCAACCCCATTACCGACGCGATCATTGTCCGCGAGAACGACATTATCACCGAGGAAATCGCCGACAAGATCGAGAACGAGCTTCGGCTTGAAAGCATCCGGGTGCGCAGTGCGTTGACGTGCGAGTCGCCGTTGGGCGTTTGCGCCAAGTGCTACGGCGTGGACCTCTCGACCGGGCGTCTGGTCGAAGAAGGCATGGCTGTCGGCATTATCGCCGCCCAGAGCATCGGCGAGCCGGGCACCCAGTTGACGATGCGTACATTCCATATCGGCGGTGTGGCTTCACGCGTGGTGCTGCAGTCCGAGATCAACGCCCGGCAGGGCGGTATTGTCAAATATCATGACCTCATGCCCGTTCCAGTTCCTCTCGAAGACGGCACGACGATCACGGTCGCATTGAAACGCAACGGCGAAGTTATCCTTGTCGATCAGAAGAACCGGGAAATCGAGCGATACCGCATTCCTTACGGAGCGACGATCCGAGTGACCGACGGGCAGACCATCACCGCCCAGACGTGCCTGTGCGACTGGGACCCCCACCTGCTGCCGATCTTGGCCGAAGCCGGGGGCATCGTCAGGTTCCAGGACGTTCAAGAAGGCGAAACCGTCCGAATTGAGGGTGAAGGCGAGCAAAGGCGGCTCGTCGTTGTCCAGCACAAAGGAGCGCTCAATCCGCGGATCGTTATCGAAGACAAGGACGGCAAGATTCTCGACTTCCATTATCTGCCCGCCAAGGCCCGTATCCAGGTTAAAGAGGGGCAAAAGGTGCTTCCGGGCCAGTTGCTGGCCCGCCAGCCTCGAGAAATCGCGGGCACCGAAGATATCACCGGCGGATTGCCTCGCGTGACCGAACTCTTTGAAGCGCGCAAGCCCAAGGAACCGGCCGTCATGGCTGAAATTTCCGGTAGCGTCGAGCTGCGGTCGGACCGCCGTCGGGGTAAGATGACCATCAGCGTACGAAGCGAATCGGGCATGGAAAAGGAGCACCACGTGCCTCAGGACCGACACCTGCTGGTCCACGCGGGCGACTATGTCGATGCGGGTGATCCGCTGATCGACGGGCCGCTCGTGCCTCATGATATTCTGAGGATCAAAGGTGAAGAAGAACTGCAGCGGTATCTGTTGGGTGAGGTTCAGATTGTCTACCGCACGCAGAACGTCGTCATCAACGATAAGCATGTCGAGATCATCGTCGGTCAGATGCTTCGAAAGGTCCGAATTGAATCCGTGGGCGACAGCAAGTTCCTGCCCGGTGCCGTGGTCGACAAATTCGCTTTCCGCCAGGAAAACCAACGGCTGGCCCAATCGATCAGGATCTCCGAGCCGGGTGATACCGGCTTGCAGGAAGGCCAGGTAATCTCCAAGTCGGAGCTGGAAGAGATCAACGAAACGACCGAAGCAACGGCCGGAGCGCCCGCAAAAGGCAAGCGTCCTCGACCGGCAACGGCCAAAACGCTGCTGCTGGGTATCACCAAGGCCTCACTGCAGAGTGAATCCTGGATTGCCGCCGCGAGCTTCCAGGAGACAACCAAGGTTCTGACCGAAGCGGCCCTCGCCAGCAAAATCGACCGGTTGGTCGGGTTGAAGGAAAATGTGATCCTCGGCCATCTGATCCCGGCGGGCACCGGCTTCAAGCCGTACGTCGAGATGAAGATCAAGAAAGTCTTGCCGGTCTTGCCGGAAGAAGAGCTGCCACTGGAAGAACGGGTCCGGGCCGAGATCGAACAGGACCGCGAACGCCTGCTGCGGATTTGATCGCGGCGAAGTGAATGGGCTTTTGTTTGAGCGTGGAAAGACTTTGCTCTGGACAGCAGAGCGGGTATATTGTTAAAATTCACGTTTTACGTATTTTCGGCGCAGTAAGAGGAAAAACCAGATGCCGACAATTAATCAATTGGTGCGCAAAGGGCGTAGGCCGGAAACGCAGAAGTCAAAAAGTCCTGCGTTGGGCAACAGTCCTCAAAAGCGCGGTGTATGCCTGCAGGTGAAGACCATGACGCCCAAGAAGCCAAACTCCGCGTTGCGGAAGGTGGCTCGGGTTCGGCTGAGCAACGGCAAAGAGATCACTGTATACATTCCCGGGGTCGATCATAACCTTCAGGAGCACAGCATCGTGCTGGTTCGCGGAGGCAGGGTTCGAGACTTGCCGGGTGTGCGATATCACGTGGTTCGCGGCGTGCTCGATACGGCCGGCGTCGATGGTCGAAAGCAAGGACGATCAAAATACGGAGCCAAGAAGGGAAAGTAGGTAAATCTCGCAACTGAGAAAAGGGTTGAGGTTTCACAATGGCGTATAAGAAATTCACGGCCTCTCTAAAGACTCTCAAACCGGACGCGCGCTTTGATTCAAGACTTGTGAGCAAGTTTGTCAACAGCCTGATGAACGACGGCAATAAATGTGCAGCGATTCGAGTTTTTTATGAGGCGATGGATATCGTCGCCGGAAAAATCAAGGACGTACCACCCCTCGAGGTGTTCGAAACCGCGCTGTCGAATGTCAAGCCCGAGGTCGAAGTGCGGTCGAAGCGGGTTGGCGGTGCCAACTATCAGGTTCCGATGTCGGTCCGAAACAAGCGCGCCCAGTCATTGGCCATTCGCTGGCTTATCCAGGCGTCGAGGGCGAAGACGGGCCGACCGATGGCACAACGTCTGGCTGAAGAGTTCATGGCCGCCTATCGCCGTGAAGGTACGGCCATGACGACCCGGGACAATGTGCACCGGATGGCTGAGGCGAACAAGGCGTTTGCCCACTTCGCCTGGTAAGAATTACATAGTAGATATGTTTGGGCCGGTAGAGAGCAAGTACCGGCCCAAACCTTATATAGATCGGCTTGCGACTCGGTGGAAAAATCGTCGTTGGTTCGCGTGTCCTTTCCACGGGCTTTGACCAGTCGTTGGCTGCCGGTCAAGCAACGGCACCCTGTCATTGGCCACAATGAGTTCAGAATACGACATTACGAAGATTCGCAACATCGGTATTGCCGCTCATATCGATGCCGGCAAGACGACGGTGACCGAACGCGTGCTATTTTACGCGGGCAAAACCTACAAAATGGGCGAGGTTCACGAAGGCACGGCGGTCATGGACTACTTGCCGGAGGAGCAGGAGCGGGGGATCACCATCACGAGTGCAGCCACCACATTTCAGTGGCTCGATTACACGATCAATCTGATCGACACGCCCGGCCATGTCGATTTCACCGCGGAGGTCGAACGATCGTTGCGGGTGCTGGATGGGGCCGTCATTGTTTTTGACGGAAAAGAGGGCGTGGAGGCCCAGTCGGAGACCGTCTGGCGGCAGGCGGACAAATACCGTGTTCCCCGGCTGTGCCTTATCAACAAGATGGACAAGCTTGGGGCGAATTTCTTCACGTCGCTTCGGTCGATCAACGATAGACTTCCGGCGAACCCGGTGGCGGTGCAGATACCCATTGGAGCGGAAGGCAGTTTCCAGGGCCTGATCGATCTGGTCACCATGAAGGCGGTATACTGGAAGGGCGAAACTCTGGGCAAGACTCTCTTCGAGAGCGATATTCCGCCGGAGCTGGTTGATGAAGCTGAAGAACATCGTCATATCCTCATCGAAAAGGTGGCGGAAGTGGACGATGCGGTGATGGAAAAATATGCCCACGATGAGCCGATCAGTGTGGAAGATCTGCATAGAGGAATTCGTAAAGGCACGCTGGCGGGTGAGCTGCACCCGGTTCTTTGCGGCTCTGCCCTGAAATATCAGGGCATTCAAAAAATGCTCGACGCTGTCTGCCTTTATCTTCCTTCGCCGGCAGATATGCCGCCGGTCGAGGGCTGGGATCCGAAGAAACCCGGGCACAAGATCGCCCGCAAGCCCGATCCGAAAGAGCCGCTTGCGGCGCTGGTGTTCAAGATCGTTTCCGATCAGCACGGCGACTTGAGTTTTATTCGAATCTATTCCGGCACGCTGAAGACCTCGACGAGGGTATTCAATCCCGAACGCAACAAGAAAGAAAACATTTCGCGTATCTGGCGGATGCACGCCAAGGAACGGGCGAAGGAAGATATTGTCCAGGCGGGCGACATTGTGGCCGTTGTCGGATTGAGGGCCTCGCTCACCGGCGATACGTTGTGCGAGACTCACCATCCGATCGTCCTCGAACAGATCGAGTTTCCCGAAACCGTTATCAGCATGGCCATCGAGCCGATGACCAACGCGGACAAGGATCGGCTCATTCAGGCCCTCGATATATTGTCTCGGGAAGATCCGACGTTCCGTTATCGGCTGGACCCTGAAACCGGCCAGACGATCATCTCCGGCATGGGCGAACTGCATCTTGAGATCATTCGCAACAAGATCCAGCGCGATATGCGCATTAATGTCCGCGTCGGCAAACAGCGGGTAAGTTACCGGGAAATGGTGACCCAGGCGGCGGAAGCCGAGGGGAAATTTGCCCGACAAGTGGGCGGGCGAAATCACTTCGCCGCGGTCAAGGTGCGGGTTGAACCGTTTATCCCCACGGGCAACGAACCCAACGTCAAGATCGAACGGGCCATCCCTGACGAGGCGATTTCAGCTCAGTTTGTGCCTTTGATTGAGCAAGGCATTCGCGAAGCCGCTCAGTCGGGTATTCTGATGGATTATCCGGTGATCAATCTGAAGGCGACGATCCTTGGCGGCGAAGAGCGCCCGGACGAAAGCAGCGAACTGGCCTTTGAAAATGCCGCCAGTATCGCCTTTCGAGAAGCGGCAAAAACGGCCAGGCCGGTTTTGCTCGAACCGATCATGAAGCTCGAAGTCAGCACTCCGGAAGAATATTTCGGTGCGGTCACCAACGATCTTACTCAACGTCGTGCCCTCGTTGCGGGCACAACACATCGCGGCAACACGTATGTCATCGAAGCCAGAGTACCGCTTTCGGAAATGTTCGGCTACGCCACGACGTTACGGAGCCTGACTCAAGGGCGAGCCAACCCGACAAACTTCGAACCGTGTGGGTATGAATCCGTGCCCCAGGAAATCGCCGATAGAGTACTTGGCGCCTCGTATTGACGTCCACCACGATACAGAGCAGCGACCGCCGGTCGCTGCTTTATAACACAGACGTTATGACGGAATAACAATGCCGCGCACGATCGGTTATCATGTCGTGATCGGGGCGTATGGCCAATGGCTGCCGGGAGACGACCGCGGGTCGTGGTCGCAAGGGTGGGATGACGAGATCGGATTCTTCGGGCCGCACTCCCTGCACGCGGGCGATGCTGTCTGTTGCCGAGAGGCGGCTGAACGCATGAAACATCCGCCGGTTCGGCTCGATGCCGCCATGATCGACGCCGTTTCGCGAACGCTCGACCGCTGCGCCGCCCGATCCGACTGGTCGTTGGCCGCCGTGTCGATTTGTCCGACCCATACCCATTTGCTGATTACTTTCACGCCAGGCGACATTGACCACGCGATCAAATGGATTAAGGACCGGACCACCAAGGCCGTTCATCGCGAGACCGCCCATCGCGGACCGGTCTGGTGCAAGGGCAAGTGGCGATCATTTGTCTTCGATCAGATCGTTTGGCAGAACACGATCACGTATATCGAACGACACAACCGCCGCGATCATCGCCGGTAATCCACCCCCACCATGTAAAAAGCAGCGACCGGCGGTCGCTGCTTTATTGACGGAAGCGCCCGCCGATCGCATTTCTTCTCATCGCACGGTTGAGAACGGTTTGCCGCCCGCAACTCTTGAGTTCATCAGAGGGTCCCACGAACTTGGCGCGTTCTTCCTCCAACCCAAAGCCCAAAGTCCAAGGCCCAAAGTCTACTCTTCCCCTCCTCTCCGCCGACGCAGCAGAGCCAGCCCGCCCAATGCGAGAATCGCTATCGTTGCGGGCTCAGGAACCTCAGCAACACGGAACCCCGTTTCAACGCCGTACTCGTATGTCGGGAAGTCGAACCCGATGAAGTCGCGATCCGATGCACGCAGGTTGCCGAAGGCGACCCCATCGTCGAACGACCCACCCCGCAAAACGCGATACTGAAACGAAGGGGAAAGCAAGGTCTCATACTAAGTCTAGTTAGAATATGCGGATTGTATCCACGAGAAATTGCATAAGGATTGGGCAGTAATAGGATCTTGAGTGAAGCGAT
>Ga0315281_10005256_pt1 | contig 18583 bp, 16 predicted proteins | sample YL17G07_0_MG_FD_204540 | JGI IMG/M metagenome (GOLD analysis project Ga0315281, IMG submission 204540) | Sediment microbial communities from Yellowstone Lake, YNP, Wyoming, USA - YL17G07_0 | ecosystem: Environmental > Aquatic > Freshwater > Lake > Sediment | place: USA: Wyoming | collected...
ACGGTCGGTCTCGGTGGCGGTACCGGTACCGGCGTTGCTCCTGTGGTGGCAAAGGCCGCCAGAGAGGAGGGAGCTCTCACGATCGCGATCGTCACCCTGCCGTTCGCTGCGGAAGGTGCCATCCGCATGGAGAATGCAGAAGCAGGTCTGGAGCGCCTGCGGGATGTGGCGGACACGGTCATTGTTGTGCCCAATGACCGGCTGCTCGAAGTTGTGCCCAAGCTCCCCCTCTATGCAGCGTTCAAGGTTGCCGATGAAGTCCTGATGCGTGCGGTCAAGGGGATCACCGAACTGATCACCATGCCCGGTCTTGTCAACCTCGACTTTGCCGATGTGCGCACGGTGATGGAACGCGGAGGCGTTGCCATGATCGGCATGGGTGAGAGTGACAGCGAGGATAAAGCGGCAGACTCGGTGAAAAAAGCGATCCGTTCCCCGCTTCTTGACGTGGATATATCCGGGGCAACCGCTGCGCTTGTCAATGTGGTCGGTGGTCCGGATATGACCATGGAAGAAGCCGAAGGCGTGGTGCAGGAAGTCTACAACCGTGTGGACCCGAACGCCCGGATCATCTGGGGTGCACAGATCGACCCCGCCATGCAGAACAAGATGCGGACCCTGCTTGTGATCACGGGCGTACGGTCGCCACAAATATATGGTCGGAGCGAGAAGCTTACCCCCAAAGTACAGAAACAGTTTGAGATCGATTTTCTCAAGTGAGCCAATATGGAAATATCAAAACCTGATTTCAAAACAGACGTGTTACATGAGGAATTGTTCCGCAAGTACCTGCGGGTCTTAAAACTCGCGCGCACACCTACACGGGAAGAATTTGGAAAGATTGCAACGGTCGCTGCCGCAGGTGTGCTCCTCATCGGGCTGATCGGGTTTATCATCTACGTATTCTTCGAACACCAGAAACTGCTGGGATTCTGATACTGATGGCTCAGACTCCCCAGGCTCCCCCCGCAGCGCCATTGGTTCCCGCAGCCCCGGAAGTCTTTGTCAACCGGATCTTTGCGATAAAGACTACCTCCAAACAGGAGAGAACGGTAGCGGATAATATCTTAAAAGCTATCGACACCAAGGCGACTGATGTAAAGGTGACTGCAATCATTGTTCCCAATGAACTGCAGGGTTACGTGCTCGTAGAGACACCGGAGAAGGCGAACCGTATCGAGCAGCTCGTGGAGCTGATCGCGCACGCGCGCACGGTCATCAAAGGCGAGACAAGCCTTGCAGAAGTTGGTCACTTCCTGATCCCCAAGCCGGTTGTCGCCGGTATAGAAGAAGGCACGATTGTCGAACTGATTGCCGGACCGTTCAAAGGCGAGAAGGCAGTTGTCAAGCGGGTTGATGCCGCAAAGGAAGAGATAACAGTCGAGCTCTACGAGAGCGTTGTTCCGATCCCGATCACGGTCCGCGGCGACAATGTCCGTGTGGTCGAGAAGTTTTCCGACCGGTAATTTTTTCAACGCTTTTTTTTAATATAAATCCAAAATCCTGCTGAAACAGCGGTGGCTATTGATTTGATTTTTGGCTTCGTTGAAACCCTCTTTTTTCCGCCATTCGCTTATTCTCTGTGGCAACTAGGAGGGTGACCCCCTCTCTCCCCCAGACGGGGAAGCAGCATGCGGGGAGCATCCCCTCCCTCTTTTGTCGGGTTTTTTTCATCAACCGTCTGATGGTTATCGCACTATCGGGGGATGTCCGGGCGGCGGGGGCTCAAAGCACGATGTAATAAAGAGCCCCCAAGAGCGACTGCGTGTCTCTCTCTCGGATCTTAGCAGGGCCGATTTCGCAAAAATGGGGGGGGTCACAGTGGGTCATGGCGTGCTTTCGATTGCAAATACGGATCCGGATCTCTCTAAGGCTGTTACGTTTGTATAACCGACAATTGTTTTCATAATTGACAACCTAATTGACAACCTAATTGACAACCTAATTGACAACCTAATTGACAACCTAATTGACAACCTAATTGACAACCTAATTGACAACCACTACTTCAGAACGTAATGAGCTCCCCGACGGACACCCATCATCTGGATCAACTCTTTTTCCATCATCTGCGATAGTTCTTTTAAGGCTGCCTGCCGGGAAATATGAAACAGGGTGACAAGATCTGAGGTCTTTATCGATCCATAGGCATGGATGTACTCAATAATCTTCATCTGCCGCCCGGACAGCGCCACCTGCCCCCCCGATGCTTTCCGGTGCTCATCGGACGAGAGCAGCAGCACCCGCTCTTTCACCCGGTGCAGCGAGATCTCCACGCCTTCCGTGAAGTACTCCAGCCAGACGGTTGAGTCCGGATAGGTCTTGTTCACCGCTTTGAGCACTTCGTAGTACGCGGGCCGGTCGCTGTCGTAGAAATCATCCAGCGTAAAGAACCGCTTGATATCAAATTCCCGCATCGCAAGGATCAGGGTGGCGAGCGCCCGGGCAGTCCGCCCGTTGCCATCTACGAACGGGTGGATCCGCACGAGCTCGTAATGCGCAATCCCGGCAATGAGCACCGGGTGCATCTGGTGCGCAGCATCAGAATTCAGCCAGGTGATGAGAGCGGTCATCAGCGGGGCAATGTCTTTTGGAGGCGGCGGGGAATAGACAACTTCCTTTGTGTGCCGGTTCCCGACCACGACCCGGACCTTACGGAACGCCCCTTCGGTTGCCGTGTCATCGAGGGTACTCTGCGTGATGTCATGGTGGAGCGCGAGGATATGTTCCTCCGAGATCTGACCCACGTTCTGGTATGCGTCGATATGTTCCAGCACCCTCAGGTAGTTGAGGACCTCGTCTTTTGCCCGCCTTGCTGCCATCACGTCCCGGCCTTCAGCCAGCCGGCTCACTTCTTCGAGCGTGAGCGGGTTTCCTTCAATCGCGGTGGAGGCGTGTGCAGCCCGGACCAGCTGCTCCCTGCGGATCGACACTTCCCATTTCGGAACGAGATGCGCATGAAGGATGACTTCCCGGGCTGCAGCAATTGCAGCAACTCGTTTCACCATCGCATGGGTGTAGGTAAATTCCGGTGAAAAGGTACGGGACTCCTTCATGCTCTTCTCCCTTTTGTTCTCTTTTGAACTCCGGTCTTCATGGTTATTGCGGTTCGGATCCCGATCTGGTGGCAGGAACATTCTTTGTAAAGGGGTTGCCAGGGTCCCGGGGGTTGGGAATCATTCTGAAACGGTTGCAGCCATTCCTGTTCTGGCACCTGCCCGAAATTATTTATAGTCAACATCCTAATGTTGACGCATGCACCTGACCACAAACGACAAACAGTTCGGGTTCTGGACACTGCGGAGAAGCGGCGTGCCCAATATCGCGATTGCCAACCGGCTCGGCATCTCCCGCCAGGCGGTATCGCGTGCGCTCCTTCTCATGGACGAGAAGATCGATTCAACACTGCGCGGGATGGCGCAGTCAAACCAGATCGCGATCGAAAAGATCAATGCCGAGCGGGGTATCCTGATCGGCAGATCGATTCCCTTCCAGGCCACTGCAATCATATTCGTTTCCGAAAAGTACGGGGTGCAGGTCTGGTACGAGCATGACGGTAACTGCCGCACGTGCCAGCGGTACACCGAATGTATCGAACTGCTCTGGGATTATGCAGCCGAGCTCGGTATCAGGATCGAGAAGACCGCTGATCCTACGAAGATGGCAGAAGAACTGTTTTTAAAAGTGAAGGCGATGGTATGACATTGACACACATATCAGAAATTATTCATGAATGGATGGGCTGGTGCCCGAATGTACCTGCTCTGCGAACCTCGTCAACGGGACTCACAACCCTGCCGTTTACGGCAAATCCTTGGGAACCGGATGGCGGGGCCGGGGGATCGGGACGGATTGACCGGGGGATCAGACTTGCTCTGGCAAGCACAAAAATCCTGGCCAGAAACAAACAGCTTCTCTGGTTCTCGTTCCTGACCGGTCTTGTGATGGCTTTTATGTTCATCACCCAGTACGGGCTCCATCTTCTTGGGACCTATCCGTACAATGTAATTGATTTTCCGCGCTGGCTTGTCCTGACGTTTGTTATCGACCTCATAAGTGTATTTTTCCTAACCGTCCTGATGGCCGGCCTGGTCCTGAACATATCTCCAAAAGCAGGCAAGCCCGTCTCCTTCCTTAAAGGACTATTACGGACGAAGGGCTGCCTGCGAGCTCTCACGAACTGGTCGGTACTCATCGCGCTCCTTGGTACTGCAATCTATGCCCCCCTCCATTATTTCGGATACATGCGTTTTACCCTGTATCCTGTCCTTGATCAGTTCCCTTTCAACTTCATACTTTTTCCGGAAGTTTATAGCACAGGCCCAATCGGTGGCACGTATGCCATTCTGTCAGCGGTCACCTCGATAGTTGTCGTATCGGGTATCAACATCGTCCTGTTAATACTGACCCTGTTTGTTATCCCCCTGCTCGTCCTTGAAAACAGGCGCCTTCCCGAGGCCGTTCTAGGATCGGTTACCCTGATGAAAAATGTCTGGGGCGAGTTGTTTGCCTGTTTCGTCCTCCTCGTCATGGTCGTATCTGCTGCGGCGATGACATCACTGCTCTTCCGTGTTGTCTACAGGGTGATTGCACCCGATATGCTGCTCTTTTGGTACCCGGGAGATACGTGGATCGCAGCTGCGGTGCTGTACATGCTCATATTGTGTGGAATCATATTGGTCGTATCAACGATAGCGGGGATCGCTGCTGTGAACCTCTATACATACGGGAAGACCGGCCGGATGACCGGGATGCCTGAGATACCCTGAAAAGAGATGATACGGAAGCACTCACTCTGCGGTGATACGGTAGGTAGAAGACTGCTAATTCTTACGGTAACCGGGGGATGAAACAGGGCCGGAATTGGGGGGGGTGGGACGACCCCCTCATGTGAGTGGTGAGTTTGCCCCATTCCCGGATGGCGGTTTGAGCTATGCCCTATGCACCACTTCATTGCTTTAGTCCCCCCGATCAATTTGTTTTTAGCCTCCCACAAGCACAACACAACCTGTATATCCTCACCGGATATAAATCCAGCAATAGGAGACCCCGAATGCATCCCCGCATCACACCGTTAATACTCCTCATTTTGATTCTGGCGTTAACCTTACCGGTCTTTACTGAAGCCGCTCCCGCCACGGGCAATGCCCGTCAAGGCCTGACTGCACCGCCGACGACCACTACTGCCGCACCCGTGACGACAGTTGCCTGTACTGCACCCTGCCAGTGCCTTGCCTATGCAGATGCGGTCAGCCAGTGGGGTGCATCCGGGTTCACCCAGTGCGCCGAACATCCCTGCGAGGTCACGCGTTCGGCAACCGGGGCTCCGGTCGAGAAGTTCTGCTACAAGCAAAAACTGGCGGCTGCATCTGCATCTACAACCACGGCACTGGTTCGCATGGACCGGACACTGCCAGCAACCGTAAAGACCACACCTCCACAGGTTGCCGTTACCCGGACACTTCCAATGACTACGACGACCACTGCGCAGTTTGCGGATCTCCAGGCCCATTCTCTCAAAACATTTACCTGGGGAACCTTCCGACCGCTGGTCATCAATGTGGGAGCAACTGAAAAATATCCTTCCCTTGATACATCCTCCCCGTATTTTGCCGGCCGGTTCGGATCACAGGAAAAAAACAGTGCCGTAATCACCTTTTCCTCCCTTGAAGTTGACGAGATCAACGACGATCTGGCCGGCTATTTTTCCGGGACCACCGTGCACACCAATCCCCTGTGGGGCGAGACTGATACGAGTATAATCAACCGGAATGCGACAAAGAAATATGTCAACTTCCGGTGGACAACTGCAGAGAAGGATGTAAAAGGAGCACTTTTCCAGATCTCGCGGTACCCGTTCCCTGCAGACCCCGTTCACTGGCAGAACCAGTACGTCCCGGGCATAGTGGGATCCGGGCAGGTCAAGGTGGAGCGTACCCAGTATGATGAAAATATCGCAACTGATTATCGTTATTTCCGGATCAATTTCGCCAAAGCCGCAAACCGGAACCCCGGCCTTCCCCCCTACTTCGACGGCACTGCCTCCATAACCCAGGACAGCCAGGGAATCGGCGAAGCACAGCAGATGACAAAGATTCCGCTGCTGAATACCGCAATGGTCATGACGGATTATTCGGTTGGCTCATTCAACTTCGGACTGCCTTCGGCGTTTGTTCCTATGGCCTCCGATGATATGACCCCGTTTGAACTGGGCAACCCGAATGAGAACCTGCAGCTCAGCTGTGCTGACTGCTTCAGTCTCCGCCCCTTCACCGCTCTCGAAACAAGCATATCCGGCCTGGAACAGACCTACTATGTCAGGGTTGTACCGATCCATGCCGATGGGAAAGCCGGCTTACCCACCCTGCCGGTCACGGTCACCGTACAACGCCCCAAGGCGTGCCCGAATGGCGTGACAAACGTACAGATCAACCCTCCTTCCGTAAAAATCCTGTCCTTTACCCCGACCCTCTTTGCCCCGCATGACCGGTTCCCGGGAGGTCCCCAGTATTTTGTTGCGATCAAGGACCCGGACAACTGTACCCAGAAGACACAGTCCCCGGTCAACACTCCCACCACGTATGTTGTTGGCTCACCCTGTTACGATTTCATGACTTTTGCCCACGGGCAGGCCGGCTGGCACTGGTTTATCCCCCCGGCAGACGAGTCGCACTGGTACGATTTCCTGCCCGGGTTCCTCGTGGATATCATCAGTGCACTCAATGATACCTACACCATTATATCCCAGACCTGGAATGACGCCCAGGACTTTGCTGCCGAGATGACGGCAAAAGGGTGGTCAATCCTGCTCACAGCGGGAATCTACCAGTGCGAAGACCATAAAGAATGTTTAAACGCTGTCCGGTCCGGACAGTCGGCAGCCCTTTCTGCAATCGGCATCCCGCCCAATCTCCCGACGTACGATCAAATGATGGACGCCGGGGCGGACTACCTCATACAGGTGACAGCAGACGAACTCGGGGCGGGTGAGGCGTACGAAGGAATGCCTGAGGAAGTAAAAGCCAAAATCAGGTCAGAATCCAAAACCTTTGCAAAAGAGTTAGTCGGGGCCCAGAGTTCCTCCCGCAAAGACCAACTCTCCAGTGCGGTAGGCACCTGGTTCATGCCGGACCCGTTGTATAATTCGCCGCACCCGGCAACCGTGATGGTGAGAGCCTATAACCCGGCAGGAAACCCCCGGTCCACGAGCAGGGTAACGATAACGGTTACGGATTCGGCCGGACTTTACAAGCCCCGCCAGATGGCTGTCCCGCTGCTTGCACCCGGGGAAGGTGTTGCGATCCCGGTGGTTCTTTCAGAGGATTATGCGCCATTCAAAGGTGGTACCAACTGCCCGAATGATTACCCGGACGATTCTTCAAAATATCCCTGTTATATGTGGAAGTGGCTGGTCCACCGGGACAACGATCATCCATCCGACACCTTCAGCGTCTCGGTGCAGTACGCGTATCCCATGTCTACGGGTCAGGATTCATTCACCCTAAGTAATCTCGGGCCGGACTCCAGTGGTAAAACGCTCACCGGGCTGCTCCAGATGGATCCCGGAACCCAGAACTGTCCTGCTACCAGTTCCGTCATCATCTATCCCCAGGGCTGGACCATGAAACTCGATGGTAAGAAGGTGGATCCAGAATCTATGGATCCCGGTTTCCTTACCGTCGGGGCCGCTGACGGCGTCATCAGGACTACCTGTACATTACCCGAGGTGTGCTGACTGGGTGTACGGGGAAAAGTCATTGTGGTTATTGTCTGAGGCATCCCCCTTACACTTCGGGTACTGGGGGGTCGGACGGGTCGGGACTGATATCCTGCGCAAGGGCTTGTCCGGGAAGATTACGTCAGAAATGTATTGGTTTGCATGATTGCTTCTGGTCCTCGTTTTACAAAGTATACTGCCCGACCCCCCCTGCTTTTTTGGCAGATATTTTGCATATTTTCGAGCAGTTTTCCGAAGTAAATCTTGTACGTGGGGGAGGTATAAGCGGGCTGCAGCAATTGCAGCAAGTCGTTTCACCATCGCATGGGTGTAGGTAAATTCCGGTGAAAAGGTACGGGACTCCTTCATGCTCTTCTCCCTTTTGTTCTCTTTTGAACTCCGGCCTCCATGGTTATTGCGGTTCGGATCCCGATTAAGGAATCCTGTGAATGCGAGGGGGTGGGCCGGATAGGATCCTGCATGTTATGAGGGGCCTCCCTACATATTTTCCAATCCTCCGGAACCATAACGCAACCTGTATTACCTCTCCGGATATAATTCCAAGAACAGGAGATCCCGCATGCACCCCCGTTCCACCCGCTGTATCCTCATCCTTTTCCTCCTCCTTATTACGATGCCGGGTTTTGCCGCAGCCGCCCCCGCTCCGGGCAATGCCCGTCTTGCCCTGACTGCATTGCCCACGAGCTCAACTACGGCACCCGTTACTACGGTTGCCTGTGCTGCGCCCTGCCAGTGCCTTGCCTATGCAGATGCGATCAGCCTGTGGGGCACAAGCGGATTTACCCAGTGCGCCGAGCTGCCCTGCGAAGTCACGCGTTCGGTAACCGGGGCTCAGCTCGAAAAGTTCTGCTATAAACAGAAAGCGGCAGTCACTCCCGCAACCACGACTCCTGCGCAGGTTTTTATCCCCCGTGAGAAGTTAACCCCCATCCCGACGACGGTTGTTCAGGTGTTCGTACCCGTAAGCATGGCTACGGTGACTACGGTACCGGTGCAGTCCAGGGCAACTATTCCTGCCGATTCTTCCCTCCATCAGCTCCAGGTGCCGCCGGACCTCTGCCATTACGATCCTGCGAAAAACCAGTGCAGCGGGATCTGCCCGCAGACCGGGAAAACCTGCGTGCAGATCAACGAGAGTACATGCGGCGATGGTGCGGGTCCGGGTCCCGTGAAGTGCGGGTGCGTTGATAAGAAATCTCCCGCCTCCCTTGCGGCATCCGGCCTTGCCCGGGCTGTCGTGGTCTCACAGGCCGGTTATCGCCCCTATTCTGCCCCCCAGAAGGGCATAGTGGATACGGTGTTCCAGCTGGTTACCGGTATAGTAAAGAAAAAACCGGATCTCAGTTCAGCCGATCCGCGAGCATATACTATGGATACGAGCCCGGCCGTAGGAGTCAAAGCCTCAAACGTATGCCCTGCCGACCTCTTCCGCACAACTCTCGCGTTTGCAGACCGGGACACGGCGTTCATCAGCACCGATACGGGTTCCCAGAAAGGTTCTTTTTCCTGGAACTCCGCAGATCCCCGGGTCAGGAGTGCGGTCTGGCAGGTGTCGGTCCTCCCCTACCCGGTGAGCCGGGAGAACTGGTCCAATGTGCCGGGTCTCCTTGCGCAGGGAAACCTCGAAGGCGATGAACGCACCTTCACCATAGATTTTTCAAAGAACGTGCCTACTGCTGCTGAGGCTGCCTCGGTCTGGGTAGACCGGAAATCATTCCTGGTTGTAGAGAAAAGTGCCCTGACCCGGGTCAGGACCGATCTGAGTGCCGGGCAGGCCGATACCCTCGGAATAAACCCTGCAATCTTCGCTGCAAACCGCCAGAAAATGGCATCTGGACTCGATACAGCACTGGCAACAATTGACAACCGCATTGCCGCTCCTGCTGCGTATACGCTGGTCCCCGGGGCAAAAACCGGCATAGTTAACGGTTTCACCAAGGATCTGAGCGGTTCTGCTGGCCCGGGATCACAGGCAGCAGCCGGCCATACCGGCACCTATCTTGCTAAGGCCGGTGTGTACGCCCCATCCCTTCAGGTTCCTGCGCTTACGAAAGCAGGAGTTGCCGGCACCCTGCCCCAGAACCAGCGTACGCTCTTTGTCCGGGTGGTGCCGTTTGACCAGAACGGGAATTACACGAACAATCCATCCAACACGAAAGAGGTTGTGATCGGTTCGCCCCGGTTCAATGTGACGAGCCCATGGTCCGGGTGGGATGCCCTGCCCGAGCTTGATCAGACTGGTTTTACCGGCGTGCCGGAGATGGTCAATTTCGGGGATCGGCTCTACTTCTTCAATGTCCGTCCGGATCACATCGTTTACATGAATTCGGTGGACCGGAACGGAGCGGTATCCGGATGGACTGCGGTGCCCGGGTCTGCCCGGACAGGTGAAAAACCCTCGGTAGTTGCCTACCCGAACAGCTTCCCGGCCAGCCCCGGCACCCAAAAGCTGTACATTTTTGTCTCCAACTTAAATACCCAGACCATCTGGTACACAAAAATGGAGGGGTCCGGTTCCTTTGACAGCGACTGGAAAGAAGTTGCACATCAGGATGTTCCTTACGTCCAGCACTTCACCTCCCCAATCGCTTATGCGGACGACTCTTCCCTCTATCTCCTGTTAAACGGGGCGGATTTTTACATGTACTCCCTCGTCATGACCACAAAGGGAACCGGCGAATCATGGTCGGCTAAACCCAATTCGGAATCCTATATGGGAGGTTCCACCCTTCACTTCAGCTATATTGGTAATTCTGCGGATTCGAGCCTGTACCCCCTTGTTCGTTACGCAAAATTTGACTCTCCATATGCCGGTCATGTTGGGTACTTTTCGGTTTTATCAACACCCCGTGGTCTTGTCCATGCCAATGATCCGATGAGTTCGAATTCCATCCACGAGATCGGTGGTCCTTTCTATATCCCGACCGAAATTGTTGACGGAATACCGGGTGTTAACGATGTGGCGGCGGCCCGGTATCATGATCGGCAGTACTTCTTTGTGCGGGGAAAGAACGGCCACATCTTCATGAACTGGGTAACTACCTCGAGCCAGATGAGCCTGTCCAAACGCTTAGGCCAGCTCCATGGATGGGAGGATATCTCCCCGGGCCAGAACGCTCTTGGAACCGGAATCACAAGCCTCTCCTCCCCGCAGGGGGATAGGCTGGACGTTTTTGCCAACGATATCCAGAGAACCGGAGCCCAGAGTGCGGGAGGATCTGGCAATTTCATCAGTCTCCTCTTCCCGCCAAAAGCAACGGGGCTTCATCGTAATTCCCTGGGGGGCGCTCCTGAAAACCCCCAGGTGCTCTCATCGGTTACCGGTAATCAAAAAACGACTGTTGTTGACAGCGGTTCACAATTTATCTATCGCCTGATGGATCTCAATATCAGCTCGAGCCGGACAACCCCGGTCTGGTTTGCCTGGAACAGCTCCCGGCCCGACTTGTACTATGCCGAGTGGCAGGTCTCTGCGGCACCCTTTGACGAGGTCAATCCCAAATTCAACGACAAGGGCATTGTCTCACGGGGCAGGCTGAACATCAATAATGCCGATCCTGACTTTATTACCGGCTATTCCCTTCCGGAATATACCGATATGGTTCACCTGTTCCCGGTCAACTTCCCCGGGTTTGGCACAGCACCCGATCCCGCGAACCCCACGGTAACCCCGTATTATCTCCGGGTGATTGCTGTTGCACCGACAACCGGGCCGGGCAGCTATACCGCGTATGCATCCGAACAGACCGAGGTTGACTGGGGTAAGCAGGATGAGTTCGTACCGAAATTCTGCACGGCTCCGACATTTTATTACTATAAATATCCGCTGCCCCAGGTCCGCATCACCGGCTACACCCCGATACACCCCAGGGATGCCGATGCCGATTGCCATGTGATCGCAACAACGGGCCACACGTACTGGAAAGAACAGTACCTGAAAAACCCGACTCCCTGGGTGCTGGCGGGTACGGCAACGAACGATGTCAACAAAGATGCGGACGCGTTCGCCTACATGATGGTAAAAGATGTCGATTACGGGTGGACCAAGAATGTCTGCGACCCGCCTGCTGACAAATCATGGTGGGAGAAGGTCATACAGGGTTTCAAGGACCTTTTCGAGCTTATCGCCTCGCTCGTGAACAACATCGCCGATGCCTATAACGGTACAAAACAGATCCTCATTGCAACCATCTGCGGAAATGACAAAGACTGCGAAACCGTGGTCTCGGCCGGTGTCGATATCGGTCTTGCAGCGCTCGGCGTGCCCCCGACACTCCCGAACTTCGACAAGCTGATGGACGAAGGAGCCGATTACCTGGCAGCAACCCTTGCAGAAGAGTCAGGCATACCCGGCTCTGAAATAGCGCTCAAGGCCGGGATGCACGAGATGGCAAGCAGCATGAAGAATGTCCCCAGTCCCCACGATGCGTACGGGCTCCAGCCTGATCCGGATTTCCAGTACCGGCCGGCCCGCCTCTCGATAGAGCTGAGGAACAACGACCCGGTCAACACCACACCCCCCGGATCCTTCCGGTTCGAAGATGACTGGGGACTCTTTAAGACCACGCAGCCCGACACCCCGTTCCCCTCACTGGCACCCGGGAAGGTCATGACATTCCCCCTCATTCTCAAGGAGGACCAGTGGAAGGGTGTCACCTGCACGGAGAACCTTGCGGGAGGCAGCGAGGTCTGGACCGTTCCCTGCGACGAGGAGTTCCCCGGCCAGATCAACAAGGGCTGGTGGGAGAAGTACCAGCAGGCTGCCAATGGCGGGGACTCGTTTACCCTGTATTACGATGGGATGTCATCGAATTTCACCAGCAGTATCACGAGCCAGATGGAGGCACAATATGGTGTCCCGCTGGATACCTACAAGGGAGATGGCTGGATGCAGGACTACAAGTCGCCCGACTGCTTTGCGGACAAACACCAGCTGGTGTTCCAGGCAACGGATAATACCGGGAAGAGGATCTCCTCTGATCCGATCACCCGGCTTAACGTGGATTCCCTTGCGTGGGAATGGCATGCATGATGACGGCAGATGAGGGGCCTGAATCTCTATTTTTTGTGTGTGACCTTCACTGCTCAAGCCGGAAATTTTCATGAGTGGAGCGGGGGTCGGGGGGTGTACGTTGAGGGACAGGCCAGCCCCACTCTGAAATTATGGCGAGTTGGCCTGTCACAGATGGGGGTCGCCCGGCTGCTCATATGTTCGACAATTTCTCTTAATTGACAACCGAATTGACAACCACTCCTTCAGAATGTAATGAGCTCCCCTGCCGGATATCCTTTTGAGAGAACCTAGGTGACTCCTGCTGAATTCTTACTTGAAACTCCAAAGGAAATTCGCGGGTGGCCCTGATTTTCCTCCCCTCCCCAAGATCACCTTTATGTCCCTTGCCATCAATATTTACAGACCCAAGCTTGGAGCCCGCTAATACGGGACGGCATGGTGCAAAGACTATGGCAGAAGTGGTCGAGGTTTTAGTACCCGGCGGAAAGGCTACCGCTGGTCCCCCCTTGGGACCTTCGCTCGGACCACTCGGTATCAACGTGAAAGCGGTTGTCGATGAGATCAACGCAAAGACCGCCTCATTCAATGGAATGCAGGTCCCGGTCAAGATTATCGTTGACGACAAAAAGAAATTCACGATCACGGTGGGTATCCCACCGGTGACGGCCCTCATAAAAAAAGAGGCCAATATCGAGAAGGGATCCGCAGAGCCCAACGTCAAAGTGGTAGGTAATCTACCATTCGAGGCCGCTGTAAGAATTGCCAACATGAAACTCGAAAGCATGCTCTCATACGAGTTAAAGACCGCAGTACGTGAGGTCATCGGCACGTGTGTCAGCATGGGAGTTACCATTGACGGCAAGAAACCCAAAGAGGTTCTTGTCCTCATTGCACAAGGCAAGTACGACAGCGTTCTCGTGAAGTAATATGAGAAAACCATAGGAGATCGAATAAGTCGGTCGCAGAACTATGGAGGAATCTGATGGTTGATAGGGCCAAAATTTTGGAAGCCGTAAACGCGGCTGTAGAAAAAGCGCCAGAGCGTAAGTTCTCTGAGAGCATCGATATTACCATCAATCTCAAGAATATCGATATGGCGCAGCCGAAAAATCGTATCGACGAGACGATCATGCTTCCCCACGGCACAGGTGAAAAGATCAAAATCTGTGTTATCGGGAAAGGAGACATCGTCACGCAGGCAAAAGAAGCCAAGGTTGATCTGATTATCGGCCCTGAAGAAGTTGAACGGCTCGGCGGTCAGCCCCGCGAAGCACGGAGAGTTGCCAGTACATACCGGTACTTCCTTGCAGAGATGGGTGTCATGGCTGGCGTAGGCCGGTATTTAGGTCCCCGGCTCGGTCCGCGGGGCAGAATGCCGCTGCCGATTCCTGCACAGCAGGATATCCGCCCGATTGTCGAGCGTCTGCGAAACTCCGTGAAGATCCGTACCAAGGATAAGACGGTCTTCTCTTCAAAGGTCGGTACAACGGCAATGAAGCCGGAACAGGTAGCCGAGAACATTGAAACGATCGTAAAAAGGATCGAATCTGTCCTTGAACAGGGTCCGTTAAACGTTCGTTCCATCTTTGTCAAGACCACGATGGGTCCCGCAGTGAGGCTGGAATAATGGCGTTGTATACCCACCACCTGCCCTCCTGGAAAAAGGACGAAGTCGCAGAGATTAAGAAGAATCAAAAACAGTTCACCTTAATCGGGCTTGTGGACATGTACGGTATCCCGGCACAGCAGGTGCAGCAGATCCGCAGGAACCTGCGGGGAAAAGCTGTCATCAAAGTGACGAGGAACACGCTCATCAAACACGCGTTTGAGGATATTGGCGGCGACGTCAAGACCCTCTCGAAGTACATTTCCGGTCACTCGGCGATCATCTTCACCAACGACAACCCGTTCAAGCTCTTCAAGCAGCTGGAAAAGACCAAGACCAGGATGTCGGCAAAGGCCGGTGATAAAGCACCGGAGGATATCGTCATCGAAAAGGGTCCGACCAGTTTCAAACCGGGTCCGATTGTCGGGGAACTCCAGCAGGCAGGCATACCCGCAGCGATTGAAGGCGGCAAAGTCAAGATCAGAGAGACCAAGACCGTTGTTAAGAAAGGCGCAGTCATCTCGGCAAAACTTGCCGCGGTTCTCGTTAAACTTGACATCAAGCCGATGGACGTAGGACTTGCATTGCAGGTTGCGTACCACGAAGGCGGTATCTTTGAACCGTCCGTTCTCGCGGTAGATCAGACAGTCATCCTAGGACAGATCCAGCTCGCGGGCATGCAGGCATTTAACCTGTCGGTCAACGCAGCGATCCCGACGAAAGACACTATGGATGCTATCCTGACCAAGGCGGTCCGGGATGCCCGCGGTCTTGCGGTTGAGGCAGCGATCTACGAAAAAGACGTTGTCGATGCGATAATTGGTAAAGCGTACAGAGAAAGCCAGGCGATCAAGGGCCTGGTAAAATAATATTTGAGATAGTTGAGGTGAATTAAGATGGAGTATATCTATGCAGCACTTCTCCTGCACAAAGCAGGCAAGAAAGTCGATGAGAATGGCGTCAAGGCAGTCCTTACTGCCGCCGGTGTAGCAGCAAATGAATCACGGATCAAGGCACTCGTTGCAGCGCTCGATGGCGTGAACATTGAAGAGGCAATCAGCAAGGCAGCAGTCGCCCCGGTTGCCGCTGCAGCAGCACCCGCAGCAGCAGGCCACGCAGCAGCACCTGCCAAGGAAGAGCACAAGGAAGAGGACAAGAAAGCGGAAGAAGAGAGCGGTATGGCAGGGCTCGGTGCCCTGTTCGGCTAATCTCTTTTTCTTTTCTTTTTCTTGTTCGTTAAAACCTGTTTTTTTGTCCTGTTCACCGCCCGAACAGCACCTTCCCCGTCCGCAGCGCCGTCTGCACGAGCGGGTTATCCAGCCCATCGACGGTATAGGAAAATACATCGGCCGCGATGCCGAGCTCGGAAAAAATATCAAGATAGTCCTGTATCCGGTCGATAAACCTCCGTGAATCTGATTGCAGCACGAGGAGAATATCCACATCGTTCCCAGGGACTGCACGGTCTTTGGCAAAAGAACCAAACAGGACGATCTTCACCACATTCGGGTCAGCCCGGAGAGAATCGACCGCCGTACCGAGCTGACGGTTGATGTAATCCCGGTCAAGCCAGAAGGTCTTCACAGAACCGTAGGACTTCTCCCGCACTGCGGATCGCGTCATCTGCATCCTCCCTGTCGAAATGATCTGCCGGCGTTCCCTCTGCCATCCCGTCCGGGTACCGCGAGGGGATGTAATGGTCGTCTAACTCCTTTCAGCCTTTAACGTCCCTTCGGGAACTACCACCCTCTCCACCTTGAGTCCACGGAGCAGAAATCCGATTCCGTGACCAATAGCAGAACCGCCCTTTGCGTGGTATACTGCCTTAACCCCTTTCTCCGCTGCCTGTTGCGCGATAAAACATGCCCATTCGTAAAAGCCGGACTCGCGGGCTTTTGCTGCCATCTCCAGATCCCGTTTCGCCTGCTTCATCCAGCCAGCGCTTCATTCGGTCATCACATTTCACTCAGGGCATTGTTTCGTATGTTTCTCTTATCACATATCATGGACCGGGGATAATAAAATCATGGTGAATGCAGCCGGGTTTGTGCCGCCTTCCCGGAATCATCGCATCATCCACAGGTTCACAACCGGGAAAAATTTGCCCAGGTACTCCATACCCGGAATCCCCGTGGCAAGATGGAGCAGAACAACCAGGGACAACAAGCCAAGCTCTGCCCAGAGCAGGTAGCTCTTGCCGGAAAATGATCGCTTGAATGTATTGATCCGCCATGCCGAAAAGATCCCTTCGCACGTGGCTGCAATCCAGCACCCGAAATACAAGAGTGTATGGTACTGGCTCCCCCCGAAACCCCCGAAAGATACGAGCAGGAATGCACAAAAGAATTCCACACCTTTGAGCGTGTCACCATTATAGAATTGTGCCAGCCCGACTCCGGTAATGGCCAGCACGGCAGAAACAGAGATCCTCCGGAGTCCGACAACATACGTTTCCGGTGTATGGGTTGAGGGCGCATCCAGCTGGTCCTGATCGGTCAGCCGCTTGTGGCAGGCGCGGCAGAAATACTCGTCGTACGTGACTATTGCGCCGCAGTACGGGCAGTTTCGTCCTATCTGCTCCTTTTTGCTGCCCATTTAAGAAATATCAAAGATGCAACAATATAGAGTTTCGTATGGAAATGTCGGTAGGGATGTCCCCGGACCTCGCTCATTCTTTCGCGGTGCGGAGCCGGTAGCCAATCCAGTTCCCGCGTTCACATGCGGGTTTTGGATTCTCCATCCGCTCAAAAACAAACTCGAACGCTTCCTGCTCAATCACGCGTCTCCCGCTCCGGGTGCAGAACTCCACAAACGCCTCATACATCGCGGTGCAGGGCACATGGGCCAAAGGATCTGCCACCAGCACTTCTTCGTGGAAACTCCAGATGCCCTCGAATTCGAGTTCATCTTCCATGAGAGGTTTGACGATCCCATCATCGATCTCCAAGGATGCGAGCTGTTGTTTCGAGGCGGTCTTAAGATCCCTATAGTAATCCGTAACTACGGCAAGCCCCTGGCGGAGATCGTTTAAGTCCTGCTCAAGGTTTTTTATCTTCTGCTCTTTATCAGTGACTGGTTCAGATGGTTCCATCGCAGTTATGTTCCTTTTTATGTCTCCCAACGGATAAAGTGCTCGAACGGGCGGAAGAATCGGCTCAACTCATTCACTTCCGCTTTCCCATAACCTTTCCCGCGTACACGCACTGCCCGTACGAGACACAGCCATCGCCCAGCGGGTAGTCGGCATTGATGACGCAGGTAAGCCCCGCTTTTATAATCTCATTCCTTATCGTCTCGCGGATCGCATGGTTTATCGCAACCCCGCCGCTGATCGCAATATTCTGCATGCCGTCGCGTTCAGCAGCCCGGATGGCAAGCGCTGCTATGCCCCGTGAGAGATTATACTGGAACGATGCCGCGATATCCCGCACAGCCCGGTGATCTCTCTGCGGTGCTGCCTGAACACGGGCAAGTGCAGTCTCCATGAGGGAACGGGTGGAGAGCAGCACGCATCCGGCATGGGAACCATATACCAGTTCCCATGGTTCGGCATGCCCGCCATATGCTGCAGATTCGAGTTTCATCGCCGGCTCACCGTCATAGGTCTTCTCCCGGCAGATGCCAAGCAGTGCTGCGGCGGCATCGAGCACCCTGCCGGTGCTGCTCGTCTGGGTGACATTGAATCCCGTGGCCACCTGTTTTCGCATCACGTTAAGTTCGATATCCGACCACCCGCGCCCGGCCAGCAGGGAGAGGATCCGCTCATCGGGCAGGATGCCATAGAGCATCCGCTCCGGGAACCGGGTGGCAATATCCCCACCGGGCATCGGCACCGGTTCGAGATGGGCTACGCGCCGGAGCACCGGTACCTGACCGGAGAAGATCTCGCCTCCCCATACGGTACCGTCATCGCCGTATCCTACTCCATCGATCGCTATGCCGACGCAGGGCTCCGTTGTCGCTGCCGCGATATGCGCCCGGTGGTGTTGCACCGGGACCAGTTCGAGCGCATGTTCAGCCGCCAGCTCGCGGGCGAACCGTGTCGAGAGGAACTGCGGGTGGAGATCATGGGCGATCATCTCGAACTTTGCCCCCAGTACCCGCTGGAGGTTCTGTACAGTCTCCTGCAGGTACTCTAAGGTAGCCGGGTTCCGCACGTTGCCCACATGGGCCGAGGTGACGGCAAACCCGTTCCGGTAGATCGTTGCGTTCGCATTCAGTTCCG
>Ga0315281_10005257_pt1 | contig 18578 bp, 15 predicted proteins | sample YL17G07_0_MG_FD_204540 | JGI IMG/M metagenome (GOLD analysis project Ga0315281, IMG submission 204540) | Sediment microbial communities from Yellowstone Lake, YNP, Wyoming, USA - YL17G07_0 | ecosystem: Environmental > Aquatic > Freshwater > Lake > Sediment | place: USA: Wyoming | collected...
TGTCGCGCTCCGGGGCGCGCAGGGGCGCCTGCGGGACCATCTCGATGGCCTTCTGCCGCGGATTCAGCTTGTCCCTGGCGGGGCAGACTTCGACGCAAAGCGCGCAGCCGGTGCAGTCCTCGGGCGCCACCTGCACGGTGTACTTTTCGCCCTTGCAAAACGGTCCCTTGAAATCGCAGGACTGGAAGGTGAGCGGCGAGCCATCGAGTGCTGCCGGCGGATAGATCTTCACGCGTATGGCCGCATGCGGGCAGACCATCGCGCACTTGTTGCACTGGGAGCAGACGACCGGGTGCCACTGCGGGATTTCGTACGCCAGATTTCGCTTCTCCCACTTCGCCGTCGCCGTGGGCCAGGTGCCGTCGACTGGAAACGCGCTCACCGGCAGCGCATCGCCCTTGCCCGCGAGCATGACTGCAGTCACCCGCTTCACGAAGTCGGGCGCCTTGTCGGAGACGATCGGCGGCAGGCGGATCTCGGAGGTCGCCCTGGCCGGCACCCCGACCTCGTGCAGATGTGCCAGTGAATCATCGACCACGGCGTAGTTCCTGCTCACCACGTCCTCGCCCTTGGCGGCGTAGGTCTTCTTGATCTGGCGCTTGATGTACCCGATCGCCTCCTCGCGCGGGAAAATGTTGGCGAGCGCGAAGAAGCAGGTCTGCATGACCGTATTCACGCGGCCGCCCATTCCGGCGCGGCGGGCAACGTCGTGGGCGTCGATCGTGTACACCTTCAGCCCCAGGTCAATGATCTGCTGCTGAATCTCGCGCGGCAGTTCGACCCAAAGCTTCTCAGGAGGGAAAACCGAATTGATGAGCAGCGTGCCGCCGGGCGCCGCCATCTCCAGGACGTCGTAGCGCTCGAAGAAACTCCACTGATGCACGGCGATGAAGCCTGTGCGCCGGATCAGGTAACTCGATTGAATCGGCCGCGGGCCGAAGCGCAGGTGCGAGATGGTGATCGCCCCCGACTTCTTGGAGTCGTAGACAAAGTATCCCTGGGCGAACTGGTCCGTTTCCTCGCCGATGATCTTGATCGAGTTCTTGTTGGCGCCCACCGTGCCGTCGGCGCCGAGTCCATAGAAGACAGCGCGCACCACGTCCCTCGGTTCGATGTCGAAGGACGAATCTACCGGCAGCGAGAGGCCGGTCACATCGTCGACGATGCCGACGGTGAAGCGGCGGCGCGGCTTCTCCTTCGCGAGCTCTTCGAAGACGGCCCGCACCATCGCCGGCGTGAACTCCTTGGACGAAAGTCCGTAGCGCCCGCCCACGACGCGCGCCCGCACTTTGATCGCGCCGTCCTCTTCGGCGTCGCGCAGCGCCCCGACAACGTCGAGGTAGAGCGGATCGCCGATCGCGCCCGGTTCCTTGGTGCGATCGAGCACCGCGATGGCCCGTGCGGCCTGCGGAATCGCCCTGACGAAGTCATCCACGGCGAAGGGGCGGAACAGGCGCACCTTGAGCAGGCCCACCTTTTCGCCGCGGGCGACCATCCAGTCGACGAGTTCATGCGCAGTCTCCGCGCCCGAGCCCATCATGACGATCACGCGCTCGGCCTCGGGGTGGCCGACGTAATCGAAGAGGCGATAGTGGCGTCCGGTGACCCGGGCGAAACGGTCCATCGCGGTCCTCACCGTCCCGGGACAGGCGGCATAGAATGGATTGCAGGCTTCGCGCGCCTGAAAGAACACGTCCGGGTTCTGGGCCGTGCCCCGCATCACCGGGTGGTCGGGCGAGAGCGCACGGCGGCGGTGGGCAGCGATTGCCGCGTCGTCCACGAGCGAGCGCAGGTCGTCGTCGGAGAGAATCGCGATCTTGGCCACCTCGTGCGAAGTGCGAAAACCATCGAAGAAGTGGAGAAAGGGAATGCGCGCCTCGAGCGTTGCGGCGTGGGCGATGGCGGCGAAGTCCTGCGCCTCCTGGACCGAACCCGCGGCGAGCATGGCGAATCCCGTGGACCGGCAGGCCATCACGTCCGAGTGGTCCCCGAAAATAGACAGGGCGTGCGTGGCGACGGTGCGCGCGGATACATGCATCGCGAAGGGCGTAAGTTCACCGGCGATCTTGAACATGTTGGGGATCATGAGCAGCAGGCCCTGCGACGCTGTGAACGTCGTCGCCAGCGCCCCGGCCTGGATGGCGCCGTGGACCGCGCCGGCGGCGCCGCCCTCGGACTGCATCTCCGAGACCTGCGGCACGGTCCCCCAAAGGTTGAGCGCGCCGTGGGCCGCCCACTCGTCGGAGTGCTCGCCCATGTTCGAGGAGGGCGTGATCGGGTAGATGGCGATTACCTCGCTCAACCGGTAGGCGACCGAGGCAACCGCCTGGCTCCCGTCAAGGGTTTGCATCGTGGAGGCGTTCATCGAAGGATCCTTGAAACAAACCGCATGGCAGCATTCCGTCCAAGAAAAAGGGTGCGCCCATCCTATTGCGGAACGGGGCAGGACGCGTTTGACCTAGGTTAAAGATTCCGGTACGCGCGCCGTCAGCGCTCGATCGGCACGCCGACCATGCTGCCCCATTCGGTCCATGAGCCATCGTAGACGCGCGCTTTCTGATAACCGAGCAATACCGTCATGGCAAAGTAGAGCACCGTCGCGCGGTGGCTCATCCGGCAGTAGGCAATGACGGGGTCATGCGCATCAGCGCCGCGCGCTTCGAACAGCGCGCGCAATTCGGACCGGGGCCTGAAGCGCTCGTCGGCGCCGAGGAGTTCCCGGTACTCGAGGTGGCGCGCACCGGGGATGCGCCCGTATCGCACGGCCCCCACGTCAGGCGCGCCCGGTGCGCCGACACGCTCCCCGCGATACTCCGGCGGCGAGCGTGCATCCAGAATCAGCGTCCGTGGTTGACCGATCGCCGCGAGCACATGTTCGCGTCCCGCGCGCATGTTTTCGTTGCGCGCGGCGCGTGTATGCACCACGGGGGCCGGTGCCGGCGTGCCGGTCCCATCCGCGGTTACCAGCGGATGGCCATCGGCGATCCAGCGGCGGCGCCCGCCGTCGAGCACGCACACCCGCTCATGCCCGCAATAGTGAAGCACCCACCACGCGTAGGCGCCGAACTGCATGGGCTCGCCGTAGACCACGACGGTCGTGTCATTGCCGATGCCGGCTGCACTCATGCGCTGGGCGAATACCTCGGGCGAGGGGAAGTCGCGTATATGGCTGTCCCACAGCATGGGCTTCCAGTTCCAGCACGTCGCACCCGGGATGTGTCCGGCCTGATAGGCCGTCCGGTCGTCCTGGCCGATGCCGGCGATCTCGATGATGCGGACATCCCGGGCGTCCAGGCGCGCTGCGAGCCAGGCCGAATCGACGAGTGCAGGAGGCTTGATTTCTGTCATGAGCGCGCGGTTTCGGCCTCGGATGCTTCGAGGTTGGTCCCGATTTTGCCTGAACCAGCGAGTCGGGAACATCGCGCCTCGCCGGCCTTTGGTCGGCCCACGTAGCGGATTCCGGCACGCCGCATTGCTCCGCGACAGGCGGGCATGACTCAGGCGAATAAAATAAAAATGCTCTTAATGAACTACATATGTGCTTGAAGACAAAAGCTAATGTCGATTTCCTGCGGGATTGATGTACAAGAAAAATGTACTTCAGGCCGGTCGCTGGAGCCTTGAAAGACGCCTGCAGCCGGTCCAATTTGCGCCGTAAGGTATTGAACGAACGCGTTGTTATTCCGCTTGGACCGCTCCTGGTACGGACGTTGCTCAGACGAGACAGAGAGAACTGCACATTGCGAGGTGGCCAAAATGAGCGAAAAAACCAAAGTGCTGATCGTCGACGATGAAGAGATCGTGTGCCTTAGTTTCCTCAGATCGCTCACTGGCGCGCACTGCAGCGTGGAAATTGCCTGGAACGGCGCGGAGGCGCTGCTTGCGATGGAGCAGCATCGATTTGACCTGGTGCTGCTCGACCTTCGCATGCCGGGAATGGACGGCATGACGGTACTCAAAACGATCAAGCAGAAATGGCCGGAAACCCAGGTAGTCGTTATCACGGGATACCCCAATGTCGAGACCGCCAAGGAGGCGGTGCGGCTGGGCGCGTACGGCTATCTTGCCAAGCCGGTCGGTCCGGATGAAATCATCCACGCGGCGAACGATGCCGTGATGCAGAAGAAGTGGACCCTGCAAAGGGAACGTGCAGGGCAGGACATGGGCACTGCTTCGAGCACCGGGGCCCTGGGAAAAACCCGCAGTCTCGCTTGTTGAGAGTAGCGGGTGAAACGGGAAATTGATTCAAGGAGAAAACAATGAGTGCGTTACGCAAAGTGCTGGTCGTTGACGATGATCCGGTGATCCGAAAGAGCTTCGACCGGGTCCTTTCCGCGAGGGGCTACGCGGTGATCACTGCCGAAAGCGGGCAGGAAGCGCTGAACAAGCTCAGCCGCGAAGACTATGACGTGGTCTTCACCGACATCAGGATGCCGGGTATGAACGGGCTGGAGGTGGCCGAGCGGGTCAAGGCGAGTCAACCTTGGCTGCCGGTTGTGATCGTCACCGGCTACGGCACCGAGGCCAATGAAGCCAGGGCCGAGGCTGCCGGCGTCTGCGGATTCCTGCGCAAGCCGCTTTCGCCGGAGTTGATCGAATACAGCGCGCGGCAAGCCGTGCGCGAACGAGATACGGCTGCAGCGCTGCCGGAAGCGTCAGTAGCGATCGAGGCCGGTGCCGCGCTCCAGTCTGTGGCGGCCGGCAGGGACGGCGTACTGAAGAACATCGCCCTTTTCATCGCAGCGCCTTTCGTCGGGCTCGCCTATCTCCTTGTGTTTCCGTTCGTCGGGCTCGGCATGATCGTCTGGATGGGCGCGACGGCGGTTGCCAAGCGCAAGCTGGCGAGGAAATTCGGCCTGGTCGCCAAGAACGTCGGTCTGGTGATCGCCTCGCCGTTCATGGGGCTCGCCTACGTCCTGTTGTTTCCGTTCATCGGCCTTGCATTGCTGGCCTGGATGGGCGTACGGGCGTTGGTGAAGCGATCCGGACCGGAGTAACCGCGCGGCCCCAGCGCTCCGGTCGTGGCCGAGGTCGCGTCGTTTAGGCGCGATCTCGCGGCCAGACCTTGGCGCGCCGCTTGATCCAAATCAAGCCCTCCTGGACGGCGGCGGCTTACGTTACGCGGTGAAGGCCGGGAGGGGAGGGCATGAGGGCATGAATGCTAAGTTCCCGGAGAAAAAGCACGGCGACAAGAGCGAAGTTCCGCGCGGGCGAGTTGCGCGCGCATGGTCTGCTTCTCCAGCGTCTTGATCGTATCCCAGTCGAGGTTGCGTTCCTGGGCAACACGCACTTTGGGCTGCTGGCGAGAACCCGGCAAACGCGTATGCGTCCCACGGCCGCCGCCGTGTCCCCGCTGAGTTGGCCAGACAAGGACGCCTGCCAGATTCAATCAGCTTGCGAAATGCCTGAAGGCTAATACCCATGCGGCTTCCAGCCATGCTTACACCCTTGATTTACACAAACGACCGCCCGAAGACCCATTCAATCTTTCAGTTCATTGGCAGGCAAGTATTTTACGGGGGCAAAAAATGGTCCTATTGATTGTAGTTGTCACGATTATCATTTTTATCATAGTTGATTTCGCGCTACGGGTATTCCTTCAGAAAAGGCATGAGTTAAAGCTCAGAAAAGAGCGAGAAGCGGCTCTTGATATTGGATTGAAGCTGGACGTTTCTGAGGAAGCAAAAACTCTGAAAAGGGTGGAGGTGAAGGAACCCAAAGCAAAGATATTAGCTGTTGACGATGAGGCAATTATTCTGGATAGCTTCAGGAAGATCCTCGTTGTAGCAGGCTACAGCATCGATACCGTAGAAAAAGGACGGGAAGCGCTGGGGCTTATCCTAAAGAACGATTACGACTTCGTTTTCACTGACCTGAAAATGCCGGAAATGGATGGGCTGGAAGTAACCAAGGCAGTGAAACACTTACGCCCGGATATAGATGTGATCGTAATAACCGGCTATGCGTCGATCGAGACTGCCGTTGAAACAATGAAATACGGTGCAATGGACTATGTACAGAAACCGTTTACCGAGGATGAGTTGATCGCGTTCTTCAATAAGTCTCTTATCAGGCGCAAGGACAGGCTTGAACGGCAAATGAAACCGACAGTCCGCCTGATTACGCCATCCACCAAAGAATCCGATTCGAAGCACGAGTTCAACGTGCCCGCGGGGATCTTCGTTTCCCAGAATCATACCTGGATCAATATTGAAATGAACGGCACTGCACGAGTTGGAATTGATGACTTTGCCCGGAAGATAATCAGCAAGATTGATGCAGTTGAGTTGCCCAAGCTAAATAAGGAAATCAAGAAGGGTGAACTGCTTTTTTCAATAAGGACGAATTCTCGCGCCATCAATATTTCCTCCCCGATAAGCGGAAAGGTCACCTTGGTAAATACGGAACACATTGAGCATCCGGAATGGATTGCTTCAAAGCCCTTCGAGCTGAGCTGGATGTGCTGTATTGAGCCGTCAAATCTCGCCGAAGAATTGCATTCCCTGAAGATTGGCGCGGATTCCATCAGCTGGTACAGGAAGGAAATTGACAAGTACGGCGAAATTGTAAGAGGAATGGAAAAGGAAGGCCGTGGAATCCAGTCATCGGGCCAGGGGAGTGACCAGACAGAGAAACAGCAGCCGGATGAGAAGTTCCTGGCAGAGTTTGCGAATGCTTTTCTCCTCAAATAGATAACAAACGTCAGGCAGCTACTCTTCTATCGAATATCCAAGAACGAGGTAGTTATGATCAGATATGTTCTTGCAGCGGTTTCAGTAATCATTCTCGTTGCTGCCTGTTTGCCTTCTTACGCAGCGCCCTCGACGGCAGCACCTTCCAAGACAGTGGCTACCAAGGCAGTATTTTCCAAGGCAGCAACGCTGGAGATACCATCGGAAATAAATATTCCTTCCTCAGTAGGTGAAGTTGTATTTCGCCATCAGATGCACATAAAAGATCTGGGGATCAAGTGTGTTGACTGTCACCATCAGATAAATGCCAAGCCATTAAGCACGCCTCATCCGGATTATTTTGGCTCTACCTGGATCAATTGCAAAACTTGCCATGATGAATCCGCAAAGATTGCACAGAAAGTTTACATGTGTTCGGAATGCCATCAGACCAGACCAAAAAATATTGTGGATGAAACACTCAGTGCAAAAGTAGTAATTCACAAACAATGCTGGAAGTGCCACGCAGTGAGTACTGGTAAGGAAGCAAGCAATGGTTGTGCAACGTGTCACTCGGGCAAGAAACGGTCCTGATCGATGCCATTCAGCTGCTAAGCAGTCTCTAAATAGGACACATCATGGATAGAAGACAGTTTTTCGCCGCCACCGCCACCGTTGGGGCAGCAGTTCTACCCATTAGGAATTCACAAGCTGCCAACGCAAGAGAGACCAAAGAATTTGTCGGCGTGCTTGTCGATACAACCAGGTGTATCGGGTGCCGGTCCTGCGAAGTTGCCTGTTCGGAAGCGAACGGCAATTTTGTTCCGGATGTAAAGAATGACGGCGCACTTGCACAAGTCAGAGATACAAGTGACAAACAGTACACGGTTGTCAATCGTTTCAAGACTGAAAAGGGCGAGGTATTTGTCAAAAGGCAATGCATGCATTGCTGGCAGGCGGCTTGCGTAGCGATGTGCCTTGTGAACGCAATGTACAAGACCAAGGAGGGACCGGTTACCTGGAATGGGGACAAATGCCTGGGGTGCAGATTCTGCATGGTCGCCTGTCCCTTTGATATTCCAAAAGCCGAGTACCTCTCGTGGAATCCAAGAATCATGAAGTGCACCATGTGCTATGAGAGGCTGCAGGAAGGGAAAAGGCCTGCGTGCGTGGAAGCCTGCCCAACAGATACTTTGATGTTTGGGCAAAAGAGGGAATTGATGGAAATTGCACGGCATCGTGTATATAACCACCCGGACAAATATGTGCATCAAATTTACGGAGAGCACGAAGCTGGTGGAACCGGCTGGCTATACCTCTCCGCCGTTCCATTCGAGCAGCTCGGGTTTAGAACCGACCTCGGTACAACGCCTTATCCTGAATACACAAAACCATTTCTGGTTTCTGTTCCGCTTATTCTTTTCGGTGTCCCGGCACTGCTACTGGGGCTGAGCGAGCTAACGGACAGAAAAAAGGAAGTAAGTGAAAACGAAGGGTGGGAAGAACCAGAGGTGACCAAATGACTGCCACCGCAGTTGTCACAGATGAACTCAGCAGGGTTATCAAGTTCTTCTGGCAGGAACTGAAACCGAGAGGTAAGTGGCTTACACCATTCAATGTCATCTCTATTCCAATCATATTGATTGGCCTTGTAATCCTGTATTTCCGTTTCGTATACGGGATCGGATCAGTCACTAATCTCAACCAGTACTACCCATTGGGGATCTGGATCGGATTCGATGTCGTAACCGGTGTGGCCCTCGCCGGGGGCGCCTACGTCATCACCTTCGTCGTCTACGTGATGAGGATGGACAAGTATCACTCTATTGTCAGAGTGACCGTTTTGAACGGGTTGTTGGCATATATCTTTTATGCAGGAGCCTTGACGCTGGACTTGGGACGGCCCTGGCACATGATCAATCCGATAATCGGGAACTCATTCGGATACAACTCTGTCCTGTTCCTGGTTTCGTGGCACTTTCTGCTCTATATGCTCACGATGGCTGTGGAATTTTCGCCGGTAGTCGCCGAATGGGCGCGACTGGAAAAAGTTCGAAAATTCCTTGCGGGTCTGACGCTGGGCGCAGTGATCCTCGGTATTACCCTTTCCATCCTCCATCAGTCCGGTCTTGGCGCGCTGTTCCTGATGGCCAAGCCGAAGATACATCCACTCTGGTATTCCGAATTCATACCGATCATGTTCTTTGTATCGAGCATTTATGCAGGCTTATCGATGATCATTTTCGAGGGAACGATAAGTCACAAGGTCTTCAAAGACCTGCTCGGCGGGCATGACCACCATCGATATGAAGAAATTGTCCTGGGCCTGGGCAAAGGCGCAGCCATTACAATGTTTGTCTACTATTTCTTTCAGGCATTGATCTTCATACATGAAAAGCGGTGGCAACTGATCACCGATGCCTGGGGTTACTGGTATCTCCTTGAAGTCATCGGTTTTCTGCTTGTACCTTGTTTCATGTACGCCTATGCAGTACGGAACAGAAACCTCGGAATAATAAGAGTGGCATCCGTTTTGGCTCTGCTGGGCATCATTCTCAACAGATTGAATGTAACCGTGATCGCCTATCGCTGGTACGACGTAAACAAATACTACCCGTCTTGGGAAGAGGTTGTGGTGACGCTCATGGTGGTGTTCACCGAAATATGGGTCTTCAGGTGGATAGTTACCCGTATGCCGGTTTTCAGCAAGAAATGACTGGAGGCACAATGGAGTTTTACACTCTTGTAAACATATTTGAGACAAAGGGCCTGGAATACCTCCTGTTGCTGTCTTTTTTCGTCCTCTTCATATTCCTGGTGAAATACCTCTCAGGTGCCGGAAAGGAGGATTCAGTACCTCGAGACAAAGGCTCAAGGACTTCCGGCTAGAAGACGGTGGTGGTCCAGGCTGCGAATCGAAAGCCAGGCGGAGCGCGGCGTCAATGGCGCGCGCGTCCCGGGCTCCACCATGAGTTCGTCGTTGCGCTTCAGCTCACTTTGCAACACCGCATGACCGCAAGATCTGTATTCCATGCCGGGCCTCCTTTTGTGCAGATCCTGTTTGCAGCTGAAGCGGACCCGCTCGCCCGGTTGAGTCAGCCTGCCTGATCGGCAACAAAATGAAATTGGATGACACGAAAATAGGCTTGAAACTGATAGTTGCAGTTGGCGTCATTACAATTGTCATTTTCGGCGTGTTTTCTTACCTCAGTATTGGTGCACAAAGTGACGCACTGTCGTCCCAGGCAGAAATACATGCAAACAAACTGAGCGAGGCAATCAAAAACAGCACGCTCACCGGTATGCTCGAAAATAAGAAGGAAGAAATACACGCGATCATTGATACGGTCTCGCATGAACCGAGCATTATGGAAATCCGGATATTGAACAAGGAGGGAGCGGTAACGTTTTCCTCCCGCAAGGATTCAATCGGCAAGATGGTCGATAAGCGTGCTGAAAGCTGCTATGCATGCCACACTGAAAATCAGCCATTGGAGAAACTTTCCATAAGCGAAAGAATGCGCATTTACAGAATCAGCCCGGATTCGCCGCGCATACTTGCCGTGATCAATCCAATCTACAACCAGCCTTCCTGCTATCAAGCGGCCTGTCACGCACACACAAAGGACCAGAGAGTGCTGGGAGTACTTGATATCAAGATGGACTTGAAAGATGTGGATCAGCAAATCGAGGACAGCAAGTTCAGATTGATCGTCTTTGCTGTCATTGCGATTCTCGCTCTGAGCTTCTTTATCGCCTACTTCGTTAGAAAGTGGATAGGCAAACCGGTCAGCGAATTGGTAAGAGCAACAAACGAGGTAAGTTCCGGCAATTTGGATTACACCATCGAGAATCCCGGCAAGGATGAACTCGGAAGTCTTGCAAAGTCATTCAACAAAATGACCAAGAGTTTGGCCGAGGCAAAGCTGCAGCTTTTCCAGGCCGACAAAATGGCTTCGCTGGGCAGGCTTGCGGCAGGAGTCGCGCACGAGATAAACAACCCGCTGACGGGCGTATTGACCTACAGCAGTTTTCTTCTTAAGAGGACAAAGGACGATCCCGAGCTGCAGGAAAGCCTCGGCGTCATAGTGAGAGAAACAATACGAAGCAGGGAAATTGTCAAGAGCTTGCTCGATTTTTCGCGCCAGTCGGTTCCCAAGAAACATAGTGCGGACATAAACAAGATTTTAAGAAGCGCGGTGGATGTGGTTGCGAATCAACTGACACTCAAGCATATAAGACTTGAAGAACATCTCGACGCTTCATTGCCGGAAATTACGGTTGACGCAAATCAGATTCAGCAAGTGTTCATAAACTTGCTGGTTAATGCCGCCGATGCAATTGGAGATGACGGTGGCAGGATTTCAGTCGATCACTCCTTGATTTCCCTTTCGCCGCATGGATTGGCACAAGTAAAGGCTGCCGTTTGCCCCAAGAGACATGACCTTATGGATAGCGAAATAAGGTGCTACGGCTTGCCAACGGTGAAAGTAAAGGCTGTTTCAAATGGTTTTGGTGGAGTCATAAACCTGGATCCTGTTTATGGAAAACACAGGCACCAGTATGGGATTGAAGTTGCGAGCGGAAATGAGTTACAGCTTTCATGCCCCCAATGCGACATCTCATTGATCAAGGAAGATGCCAAGTGTCCAAAGTGCGGATCGCCTATCTACACGTTTGAAGTCTTGCCGCATGGAATGCTGGAGGGCTGCACAAAGCCAGAATGTGATTGGCAAAGGTGGCCGGCAATGGATGAGGCGGGCCACAAAGATTACATAGAAGTGAAAATAACCGATACCGGGCAGGGAATTCCGAAAGAGGATTTGTCCAGAATATTTGAACCGTTTTACACTACAAAGGGGCAAAGCGGAAACGGGCTTGGGCTTGCGGTTACATGGGGGATCATAGACAACCATGGCGGAACGATTAACGTGGAAAGTGAACCTGGAAAGGGAACAACGTTTATCGTTCACTTACCTTTGCAAAAATAGGTTGGACAGCGGCGGAGACCAGACAAAATAGCAATCATCGCGGGTGAACTTGTAATGCTCGATGCCGTTGAGAAAGCGAGTCCTTCTGGAAGGAGGGAAATCTCTCGAGACGCTGGCGGTTTGATATGGGGGTTGATCTACCGCAATTACGGCTGATCGTCTTGAGGGAAAATTGCCTTTCTTGAGGTTCCCGCTGAATTTCGCCTTCCAGGATGCGGGTTGCACTTAACTGACTGGAAGGTGAAATGCTGCTCGAGATACCGAAGCCGGAATACACGTTTGAACGACACGCAATAATAGAGGCCTGAAATGGCGATTTGCCGGAGCAAACTCAAGATCATCGGAACGAAGTGCCACGCGGGCCTGATCATCGCTGCCAGGCTGGCATTGCTGGTGGTAGCAATGCTCGCAGTCACGAGCCTGACCGCCCGCGCCGCCGACGGCGCTCTTTCCCAACTGAATCAGCAATGTCTCGGCTGCCATTCCGTCAAGGGGCTCGAAAAAAAACTGGCGAACGGAGAAACACTCTCCTTGCACGTAGAGGCATCCGCGTTTGCGAAATCGGTCCATAACAAGATCGGATGCGCCGTCTGCCATGCCAACACTTCGTTCGAGAACCATCCTCCGCTCAAGGCAAAGATCGCCAGTACCCGTGAATATTCGCTCGAACGGACGAAGGTCTGCAACACTTGTCACGCCGCCATATTCAAGCTGTACGAGGGCAGTATTCATGCCGCCCTCGTCCGTGAGGGCAACCCGGGCGCGCCCGTCTGCACAGATTGCCACAGTCCTCATGCGGTGATTCCCAAAGCCGCCTTTGACGCAGCGACCGGAGCCCCGTGCAGCAATTGTCACTTTCCCATCTTCAAAGCGTATGCCGGCAGCGTGCATGGCCAGGCCTCCCTGGCCTGCTCCAATTGCCACCGCGCCCACGACGTGAGCGCCGCGACCAAGGGAGACCAGCTGAAGAGCGCCTGTCTTGAGTGCCATCAGGACGCACAGGCTAGCCATCAGAAATGGCTGCCGAATGCAAAACGGCATTTCGATGCGGTATCGTGCCCCGCCTGCCATTCGCCGGCGGCCAAGCGCAAGGTCGACCTCAGGCTTTACGATAGCGTGGCACAGCAGCGCATCGCCGAAAAGGAGGGCGTGCCGCAGTTCGAAAGCCGGGCCCGCTCAGCCGACGCGAAGGGCGCCGGCCTGGATGCGATGGCACTGCACAGCCTGCTGCGCGAATTCAACCGCGAGGGAATAGACAACAAGACGACGCTGCGGGGCCGCCTGGAGGTCAGCACGGGTGTCGAGGCGCATCAACTCGGGAGAAGCACCCAGGCGATCCGGGATTGCGCCAAATGCCACCAGCAAGGCGCCGATCCGTTCCAGAGCGTCACAGTTTCCATCGTCGGCCCCGACGGCAGGCCAGTGCGCTATGGCGCGCAACCGGAAGTCCTGAACTCCATAATATCGGTGGATTCGCTGGGCGGCTTTTACGCGATCGGCGGCACCCGGATCAAGTTGCTGGATTGGCTTCTCGTCCTCGCGGTGCTGGGCGGCATCGGCGTGCCGGCCGGCCATTTGACGCTCAACTGGCTCTTTAAGAGATACGCGAAGAAAATCGGCGGGAAGGAGGACTCCTGAAACGCCTGGACCCAGGGTCGGCCGGGTTCCCCGGTCGTCCCGCCGATGCCCCTAAGTTAAAGGAACAACGCAATGCCAAGCATTTACGTTCACCCGCTCCCCGTCAGGATCTGGCACTGGATCAACGCGCTCGGATTCGTGGCGATGATCGTCACCGGCCTTCAGATACGTTACATCGGATTGTTCGATCTGATGTCGTTCCGGACGGCGGTCGTCCTGCATGAATGGATAGGTTTTGTGCTCATCGGCAATTTTTTCATCTGGTTACTCTTCTACCTGATTTCGGACAAGATCCGGGTGTATCACCCCGAATTGAGCCCGCTGAAACATTTCCGCGCGAGCTTCCGCCAGGCCCTCTATTACGGCTACGGCATTTTCAAAGGCGAACCCAATCCGCACCACGTCAGCGTCTACCAGAAGTTCAACTCAATGCAGAGCATGAGTTACCAGGTCATCATGATGCTGCTGGTGCCGCTGCAATTCTATACGGGGGTGCTGCTGTGGGACGTCAAGCGCTTCTCCGGCATGATCGATATGCTCGGGGGAGTGAGGGTGGTGGACACGGCCCACGTGCTTATTACCATCTTCTTCGCGGGATTCCTTCCCGTCCACATCTATCTTGCGACCCTCGGCCACACCCGCATGGCTCACATCAAATCCATGTTCACCGGCTACGAGGAAATCGAGGAAGAGCACGGCGGCGGCAAGTGAAAAAAGCGCGCGCTGTGAGCGGGGTGACCGTAAAGGGCGAGCCCGATTACTACAGGAAATGACGGGTATTCGCCGGTTTGGGAAAAAGCGGGGATCTCCCCGCCTTGGCGCGCCGGCCAGCGTCAGGAAGCCCCGGATTCGTCGGTCCCCTGTTCCGTTCCCCGGATCCGGATATCGTATTTCTTCATGAGCGCCTGGAAATTGGCACGCTGCATGCCGGTTTCCTCGGCACTCCTGGTCACATTCCACGAATTCCTCTTGAGGGCCTCGAGTACAAAGAGCTTCTCGATGCCCTCCACCGACTTCTCCCGCGCGGCCTTCTTTATCCGCTTGAGTTCATCGCTCGTTCTGGGCACCTCGAGATCGAGCTGCGGCACCATGTCGACGATGTTCACCAGATGTGCCTGGCGGATGACCTTGTCCATGGCGAGTATCACTGCGCGGTGGATGGTGTTTTCCAGTTCCCGCACGTTGCCCGGCCAGCCATAGTTCGCCAGCACGCTCATCGCCCCTTCCGAAAACTCATCCACCTTCTTTCCAAGTTCTTCGCTGAAGACCCTCAGGAAGTGGAAGGCCAGGGGAGCGATATCGTCCTTGCGCTCCCGCAGCGGCGGCACGTGGATGGGGAAGATATTGATGCGATAGAACAGATCCTCGCGGAAAGCTCCTTCGGCCACCATGGCCTTGAGGTCCTTGTTGGTCGCCGTGATCAGCCTGAAGTTGGCTCCCTGGGTTCGCGTGTCTCCCACCGCCCTGAATTCGCGTTCCTGGATGACCCGCAGAAGCTTTGCCTGGGTCGCCAGGGAAATGTTCCCGATTTCGTCCAGGAAAAGCGTTCCGTTGTCTGCAAGCTCGAACATTCCTCTCTTGTTGGCCACCGCACCGGTAAACGAGCCCTTGACGTGCCCGAACATCTCGCTTTCCAGGAGATTTTCGCTCAGCGAGTTGCAGTCCACCGGAACGAACGGTTTGTCTTTGCGCAGGCTGTTGTAGTGAATGGCACGGGCGATCAGTTCCTTGCCGGTTCCGCTCTCTCCCGTGAGCAGTATGGTGCTGCTTGTCGGTGCGCACTTTGCGACCAGCCGATAGACGTTCTGCATCTGCGGGCTGGACCCTATGATGTTCTCGAAGCGGTACTTGGAGCTGACCTCGCTCTTGAGACTGACATTCTCCTGCAGCAGCCGTCGCCTCTCCAATGCCCGATGCACCACGAGCTTGAGCTCGTCCGGATCGAAGGGTTTGGGCAGGTAGTCGAAGGCACCGAGCTTCATCGCACGCACGGCAGTATCGATCTGTGAGAGGCCCGTGACCATGATCACGTCGACGTCCGGATGCGTCTCCTTCACGCGCTGGAGCACTTCCAGGCCGTCGATCTTCGGCATCATGATGTCCAGGATGATGACGTCGTAATTGCCATCCTCGATTTTTCTGAGGGCCTCCAGCCCGTCCTGGACGGCTTCCACGAAGTAATCGCCGCCGCCGAGTATGCGCAGGCAACTCCTGATGACGATTTCCTCGTCGTCGACGACCAGTATCCTGGCGCTCATAGCCTGCTCCCGCTGCTGTCAGTGCTTCCCGGCAGAGGCTGGACCGGGAGGAACACGCGGAAGGTGGATCCCTCGCCAACCTTGCTTTCCACCTCGATCGTCCCGCCGTGAGCCCTGACGATACCGTGGCTGACTGACAGCCCCAAGCCGGTCCCTCTTCCAACTTCCTTGGAGGTGAAGAACGGATCGAAGACGCGGGGGATGTTTTTCTCCGGGATTCCGCAGCCGGTATCGATGATCGAGATTTCCACCATGGGCACGGGCTCGGCGCCCGGTTCCGGGCGTCTTGCGCCGGGGCAACGGCGGCTACCAATCGTGATACTGCCTTTTTCCTCGATGGCGTGCTGGGCGTTGACCAGCATGTTCATCACGACCTGCTTGATCAGGTCCGCGTCGACCCAGACCGGCGGCAGCCCAGGGTCGAGGTCCATGGTGACCTCGATGTCGCGCAGATGCGCGGGCCGCTCGACAATACGCGCCGTGTCTTCGATGATCTGGTTCAGGTCCGCAAATTTCTTTTCAGGCGTCTTCTCGCGGGCGAAATCGAGCAGCCTTCGGATGATCGCTGCGCACCTCTTGGTTTCCCGGATCACCAGGTCCAGATCTTCCGCGTCCGGGCTTCCATCCGGCATCTTTTGGCGGATGAGGTGGGAAAAGGTCAGGATTCCGGTCAATGGATTGTTCAGCTCATGAGCGATGCCGGCGGCCAGAAGCCCGACCGAGGCCAGTTTTTCGCCGCGCACGGCCTCGGCCTGGGCAAGGCGAAGCTCCTGGGTCCTTTTTTCCACCTTCTCCTCCAGGGTGCGCCCCCACTCCTGCAGTTCCTGCCGGGAGTTCTTGAGCGCCGTTGTCATGGCGTTGAAGGAGGCCGCCAGCTGGCCGAATTCGTCCGCGCTGCGCACCGGGATAGCCTGCTCCAGATCCCCGGACGCAAGTTTTCGCGCCCCATTTTCCAGGTCGTTCAGGGGAACCTGAACCAGGCGATGAACGAAGAAGCTGACAGCGAGCGAGGCCACGACGACGAAGCACAGGGAGAAGATGCCGATGGTGATTGCGTTGATCCGCATCGCGTGCTCAATCTCGTCAAGCGAGTAGACGATATCCAGGACCCCAAGGACGGACGTGGCCTTGGAGTGTTGATGACAGGCCGCGGTGTAACACGAACGCTCGTTGCGGATCACTTCCATGCTGCCGAGCATTCGCCTGCCGTCGGTTGTCGTAAATGTCCATGTCCGCTCGCTCCTGGGAACCTGTTCCAGAGGCTGCTCACTCTGATGGCAATGGGAGCAGGCCTCAGCCTTGCGGTCCAGCGTCTTACCGATTTCAGCCGGATTGGTGGAGTGGGTAATTTTCCCGTCCTTGCTCAGGATCCTGACCTTGTCAATGCTCTCCTGGTTACCGACGTCATGGATGATTCTTTCCACATAATCGGGCTGATTCTGGAGCATGGCGTAACGCGTGCTCTTGGTGATCACCTCGGAGATCTGTGTGACGCGTTCGGCGACGTTGGCAAGGAGTTCCTGCCGCTGATGCCAGACGACCAGCGCCGTAAATGCGATCATCGCCACCGTCAGGGCGATCGTCAGGTACAGGGCGACCTTGAATCGGAGGGTTTTCGGATGCATGCTCGAATTCGCCTGGGTTCAGGGATCAGGGGTTCAGAAGGGACCGCAATCTGCCTTCGCGTCGGGGGACAGCTGTGACACCATCTACGGACAGGGACGTGCCAAGCAACGATCAACCCGGCTGCCCGGGCCAGCGAGGAGGCTAGCATTATCGCAATGGCGACTATTGACCGGCGTCAAACCGGGAGACACTTCGACGATTTTGTTCACGCTGGACCACGAGCGTATGATTTTCAAGTCGCCTTTGGGCTATCGGCAGTTAATCGGGGGTATCTATGAAAGCAGCTTTCTACCGAAGACAGGGGCCCGCACGGGAGGTATTCGAAATCGGGGAATTCCCGGACCCGCATCCGGCGCCGGGCGAAGTGCGCGTCCGGATACGGGCCTCGGGCGTCAACCCTACCGACACGTACACGCGCAGCGGTCTGCGTCGCCGTGGCATGCCCTTCGAGACCATTGTGCCTAACCAGGATGGCGCTGGGGTGATCGACGAGGTGGGCGAGGGTATCGCTCCCGAGCGCGTGGGCGAACGCGTATTCGTCACGATGGCGCAGTGGCAACGGCCCTGGGGCACGGCCAGCGCATACGTGGCACTGCCCGCGGACCGGGCGATTCCGCTGGCAAACGAGGCAAGCTTCGAGGAGGGAGCGTGCCTGGGTGTGCCGATACTGACTGCCCATTACGCGCTCGCTCTCTATGGTGGTGTCGCGGGGCAGACGGTGCTCGTGCAGGGTGGCGCGGGCGCGGTCGGATTCTACGCCATCCAGTTCGCAAAGTTCATGGGTGCGACAGTTATCGCGACGGTGAGCGGCGACAAGAAAGCGCAAATTGCGCTCTCAGCAGGCGCGGACCACGTCATCAATTACAGGACCGAGGACCTCGGGGCGCGCATCGAGGCAATCACTTCCGGCCGCGGCGCGCAGCGCCTGCTCGAAGTCAATTTCGCAGCGAACGCAGCGAAATGGCCCCGGATTCTGGGGAAAAGCGGGACCGCAATCGTTTACGGCTCCAGCGCGCCCGAAGCTGCGATTGCCGCGACGTGGGGAATCCAGAACCAGCCGACCATCCGTTTCATCTACATGTACGAACTGCCGGCCGATGCCTACGGCGCCGCATACGCAGACCTCGCCGGCTGGATGGCCCACGGAAAATTGAAGCACCTGCCGGTCAGAACATTCCCGCTGGAGGAGATCGGCGCCGCGCATGAAATGGTCGAGCGGGGCACCGACGGCGTGCGCGCCGTGGTGACCCTGTAACAGCGGATCCGTGGCCCGACGGCGACGCCGGGCCGGGCGTTGCGGGGCCTTGCTCAGCCAGCCGGTGCTGGCTTTTTCGGTGCCGGCTTCCGGCCTTTCGACTCCTTGCGCTTGTCTCGTCCCTTGGCCATGTTTTCAC
>Ga0315281_10005258_pt1 | contig 18576 bp, 15 predicted proteins | sample YL17G07_0_MG_FD_204540 | JGI IMG/M metagenome (GOLD analysis project Ga0315281, IMG submission 204540) | Sediment microbial communities from Yellowstone Lake, YNP, Wyoming, USA - YL17G07_0 | ecosystem: Environmental > Aquatic > Freshwater > Lake > Sediment | place: USA: Wyoming | collected...
CGGAATCGCTCAGATCGCCGTAGTGCAGGAAAAACCTGGCCCCGGCTTCGTGCGGGTCCACGTACAGGTGGTCGATGCGCCGGGTATTGAAGGTGCTGGAGCGGCGCACCAGGCCGTGCACCTCGTAGCCCTTGGCCAGAAGTAACTCCGCCAGATAACTGCCGTCCTGCCCGGTGATCCCGGTGATCAGGGCCTTCTTAGGTGTCCCCATTTACTCCTTCCTTAATCCTGAGATGTTCTCCCGGGAAGGGTCATTTATTTATTCTTTTAACCGAAAACCGGAAACTGAAAACTGGAAACTGAAAACTGAAAACTGAAAACTAAAAACTAAAAACTAAAAACTGCCTTTAATAGGCGTGACTATCCGTCAGGCTGCGAAAAATGGTGAGCCAGATGATCTTCAGGTCGAACCACAGAGACCAGCGCCGCAGATAGTCCAGGTCGAACTCCACCCGTTTTTCCATCTTTTCCAGGGTCTCGGTCTCCCCCCGCCAGCCGTTGACCTGGGCCCACCCGGTGAGGCCCGGACGCACCTTATGGCGCAGCATGTAGCCGGGGATGAGGCGCCGGTAATACTCGTTGTGGGCCACCGCATGGGGCCGGGGTCCGACGATGGACATGGTTCCCTGGAGCACGTTGATAAACTGGGGCAGTTCATCCAGGCTGGTGCGCCGCAGAAAGTGGCCCAAGGCCGTTACGCGCTGGTCGTCGGCGGTGGCCTGCCGGATCTGCGGCCCGTCCTCGCAAACCCGCATGGTGCGGAATTTATACACCGTAATCTCATGGCCGTCCAGGCCGTAACGCCGCTGCTTAAAGATTATCGGTCCCGGCGAAGATAGCTTCACCCCCAGGGCGACCAACAGCATGACGGGGGAGACGATGAACAGGATCAGGCTGGCCAGGACCAGGTCCTCGACCCGTTTGACCCACCCGTTGAGGCCGAAAAAGGGGGTTTCCCACAGCGAAATGAGGGGGATGCCCCGTAAATCCGTGAACCCGGCCGTCAACAGAGAGAAGGTGAAGACGTCCGGGACGTAATAGACCGAGGCGGTGGTATCCCGGAGAGCCTCCACCACCTCCCGGAGGCGCTCCTCCGCCCGCAGCGGCAGGGCCAGATAGACCATGTGCACCTGGTTTTCCTGGATGTAGGCGATCATGTCGTCCAGGTTGCCCAGGATGGGATAACCTTTATCAGGTTTACTCCCCGGTCGGAGTTCCACCTCACCGCACCGGCGATCGTCGAAGAAACCGGTGAGACGCATTCCCAACCAGGGGGTCTCCGCCATGTTCCAGGCCAGGCGCCGGCCCAGGTCGCCGGCCCCGGCAATCACCACGCGGCGCGTGTTGCGGCCTTGCTGCCGCAGCCAGCGCAACCCCACATACATTTGCAGGCGCAGGGCCACCAGGGCCGCCGGCGCCGCCGCCATCCAGGTGAGGACCACCTTCCGGGAGAAGAACACCGAAGTTTTGGTCACGTAACCCATGACCGAGAGAATGGCGATGACCACGATCCAACTGAGGAAGACCCGGCGCACCAAACCCGCCAGGTTGGCGCCCCGCCAGGGCTGGTGAAGATTGGCCGCCTGAAAGACCATGATGGTCAACAGGAAGGTGGCCAGACCCAGCACTTGGAAGCGCAGGCGGAAAGGCTCATCGAAGAGCCAGCACAGGGAAAAGAGCAGCAAGACTACCACCAGGCCGTCCAAAATCCACTGAATCCGGGAGAGGAGCCAGCGATACTGATCGAATATTCCCTGGTTGTGGTCGCCGAACATGCGAGTCTCTCTAGTTATTATCCCAGCCTGGCTTCACCGGCCATATTATCATCAATTTAAAAGTCTTGCCATCGTCAAACCTTAACCAGGCCCTGGAGCAAATCTTCCCATTGCCTCGAGATGTGCTCCCGGTCCCAAAAGGCCTCGGCATATTTCCGGCCCCGGCCCGACATCTGCTTCCTGAGGGTTGGGTCTCCGGCCAGCCTCAGAACCGCTTGGGCCAGGGAGCCGGCATCTGCCGGCGGCACCAGCAGTCCCGCCCGGGACTCGATCGTGACCCGGGCCAATTCCGTCCCTTCAGTGGTCGTGGCGATGAAAGGCCGGCCGGCGGCCAGAATGTTGGTCAACTTGGACGGCATCACCAGGTCCGCGGCCTTTTGCCGCTGCACCACCAGATGGAGGTCAGCCGCCGCCAGCAATAGTGGAAACCGGCTAGTCGATTGTAATGGTAAAAAGATCAAATTATCAAGCCCCAGGCTTTGGGCCAGCCACATTAACCGGGCCCGGGCCGCGCCCTCTCCCGCCATGAGGTAGCGGATGGAGGAGTTCTCCCGGGTGAGCGCCGCGGCCTGGAGGACCACCTCCAGGCCCTGTTTTTCTCCCAGGTTGCCGGCATAGAGCACCACGGTCTCCGAGGTTAATCCCAACTCCCGGCGCATGAGGTTATGGCGCTCAGCGGGCCGGATGTTATCCAGGTCCGCCCAGTTAGGCAGCACGTGCAGACGCGGGGCCGGCACCCCTTTGGCCGCTAGGCGGGCCGCCATGGACCGGGAAATGGTGGTCACCGCCTGGGCCTGGCGGAACAAATGGCGCTCCAGCCGCGTCAGCCCGGCCAGCAGCAGCGGCTGTTGCAAGATTCCCAATTCCCGGGCCGCGTCCAATTGCAGGTCCTGGACGTGAATGACCAACGGCAGGGCGCGGCGCCGGGCCAGGAGCGCCGGCACCAGCCCGGAGGTCATGGGCGGGCACACCGCCACCACCGCGTCCCAGGGTTGCCGCAGCAGGTAAGTTGACCACCAGTACAGGCAACTAACGTCAAAGGAGATCTCCTGGAGCAGGCGGCCCCTGGCGGTGACCCGGGAAGGGACGTACTGGGGAGCCCGCAGCACTTCCACCCCATCCCGCCATTCCCGCCGCCAGCGCTGGGGCCGGTATTCCTCCTCGACCCGCCACTGCGGATAGTAGGGCGCCGCGGTGAGCACCGTGACCTGATGCCCCCGGGAGGCCAGCCAGGCCCCCAGCTCGCCGGTATACTTGCCGATGCCCACCAATTCCGGGGCATAATTCATGCCGTGAATCAGCAGCCGCAAGGTTCTTGCTCCAAACTGGCCGTGGTCAGCAGGCAATCCCCCCGCAGCCTCCGGTCGGCCCGGGAAAAGAACGGCAAGACCAGCAAGCGCGCCGCCAGCATCAGACCGGCCACCACCGGGGCCGAACGCATTAACCGATTGACTTTCCCGGCTCCTGCGCCTGGGCGAACACACATGGATTGGGCCAGCCACAGGGCCGGGGTGAAACTTTGCCTCGACGCCGGCCGGAAACCAGCCCGCTCCAGGACCGCCCGGAGAGTCTGGGCCGAAAAATGCCAGAGGTGAAAGGGCACGTGCCAGTTGATCCAGGCCCGCCCGAAAATCCCACGCCAGAGGCTGTCCGCGTTGGGGCAGGAGATCCAGACCTCGCCCCCGGGCTTGAGCAGGCGCCGCACCTCGGTCAGCATCGCCACCGGGTCCGGGGCGTGCTCCAGGACGTTGCTCAGGACCACCACCTCATAAGGCTCCGCCGGTGTAAAATCAGCCAGGGCCCCGGTGAATACCGTAAAGCCCCGCTGCCGGGCCAGGGCCGCGGCCTTCTCGTTGATCTCCAGACCTTCCGCGGTAAAGCCGTTGGCGGCATAGAGACTCAAACCCCGGCCTTCGTTGCACCCCAGGTCCAGCAGCCGGCCTCGGCCCCGGCGCAGGTGAAAGGTGAGGTCGCCGTCCCAGTGCAGCCACAGGCGGTACCAACCGGAGGCCAGGAAGCGTTCCCGCAGGAACTGGTAAGTCCCGCCGGGCTCGACCCCGGCGTTATAAAACCTTTCGTACAGGTCCTTTAGTTCCGCTTCCGTGGGCCGGGGCCAGGTCTGCTCCAGGCCGCAGCCGGAGCATCGGAGGATGTCATAAGTCCCGGGCGCCCCGAAGCGGTCGTCGCTCAGACCCTCCCATAAGACTCGGCAGTCCTGCCCGCAGAACCAACATTCCCTGGCTGCAGCCGGATTCCCCATCAGAGCAGGTCCCGGTATTTCTGGGCCAGGGGCGAATTGGGGTCCTGCAACTCCTCCAACTTGAGGCTGACCTGATACTCATAAAAGGTGTGGAGCAGGCAGTAACGGAAACCCAGGCGCCCATCCAAAAATCCCAGCTTGATCAGATACATCCAGATGAATTTAAACAGGGACCGGGCCGGCAGGAACCGGTAGGCCAGGTTTTTCAGAAACCGGCGGCGCTCCGGACCCTTGGCCCAGAGCAAGGCCGGCAAACTCTGAGCCGATTGGGGTGCAGTCAGGGTGCGGCTGGCCTCCACCGCCTCCAGGCTGGAATAGACGTTGTGGCGTTCGAAATAACGCTCCATGCCCTTATAGTCGTGATGGATCAGGGGATTCTCGAGATAGCCCGCCGGCCCGTCCAAAAGGACGTGCTCATGGACGAGGCGGGACTCATAGCGGCCCCGGCCCCGCTTGAGCAACCGCAGGTTATAGTCGGGATACCAGCCGCCGTGGCGGATCCATTGGCCGCAAAAGAAGTTTTTCCGGGCCAGATAATAGCCGCAAACCTCACCGGGCCGGGCCACCGCCGCGGCGATCTCCCGGGCCAGGGCCGGACTTACCCGCTCGTCCGCATCGACAATCAGGACCCAGTCGTGGGCGAATTCGAGGTGATCCAGGGCCCAGTTCTTGTGGGCCGAAAAATTGTCGAATTCCCGCTGCACCACCCGGGCCCCCAGCTGCCGGGCCAGGTTCACCGTGTCGTCGTCGCTGCAGGAATCAAACACGAAGAGGTCGCCGGCCCAGGCCACGCTCTCCAGGCAGCTCTTGAGGTTGCGCTCCTCGTTCCTGGTGCAGATCAGCACTGAAACGGGCGCTTTATTTAACTCAGGAATCGGCATTTTTCCAAAAATTATCCTGATATTACCAGAATTATCAAAAAAATTCCCCGGCTAAAGCCTGCGGCTGCCAAAGGGCAGCCGAGCCTCCCAGGACAGGCCCAGGCCCATCAAACATCGGGCCCACCACCAGATGAGCCCGGCGATGACCACCGGGGCGCTCCAGGGCAGGCCGATCAAGACTGCCAGGCTAAGGAGCGCCGGCCCGATTTCCTTGGCGAAAAACCAGCCGGAAAAGCGCGGCTGATACCGGCTGAGCAGGTACGGCACGAACCAGCAGGGCAGCAGCAGGTCGGCGGCGATCATGCCCAGGATCACCCCGGGCAGCCCCAGGCGCCGGCCCCCCAGATAGGCCAGCCCGATGCCCAGCAGAGAAGAGACCAGGATGGTTTTCGACAAGGCCCGGTGCCGGTTGGTGGCCATCAGGGGATGGCTGCAGGTGAGCCAGATCATGAACTGCCCCATGTAAATCAGGAAGAGATCCATCACCCGCTGTTGGTAAGTGACGGTCTTCCGCAACCAAAAATTATAGAGGCCCTCTCCCCAGAAATGAAAGATCGCCATGAAGATGACGGCGGCGATCAGGGTGGAGCGGAACATGGCCCGGAATAACAGAAAAAACTTCTCTTCGTCTTGCTGGGAATCCAGCCGGGTCAACTCCGGCCAGGCGGCGTGGGAGATCTGCTCAAAAAAAGAGCGGATCAGATTGATGATGGTGCGCATGGTGGCAAAGACCACCACCTGCACCGAGCCCAGGACCATGCCCACCACCAGGACGGTGCCCTGCACCGAGAAGGCCTGGGCCAGTTGAATGCCGAAAAAATGGAGGCTCGGCTTGATGAAGGACAGGCCGAAGGAGAGGTTGGTTTCCCGCAGCGACAATAATTGAAATTGCGGGAAACGCCGCTTCAGGTCGCGGCCGGCCACCAAGGCCACCGCCAGGTAAGGCAGCAACTGCAGGCAGGCGATGGCCACCAGGCCGACCCGCAGCCAGAGCCCCAGGGCCACCAGGATGATGGTCACCGCCTGCATGGTGTTGGTGAGCATCACCCCCCGGGGCAGCAGCCCCACGGCCCGGTAGACGCCCACCAGGATGCCCTGCGGCAGGGAGAAGACGAATTGAAAGGCCAGGATGGCCAGGACCAGAAAGACCACCTGCCGGCTGGTGATGGTGATTTGCAGCAGCGACCCGGGGGGAAATAAGAAAATGACGCCGAGAAACACCACGAAAATTGCCAGGGGCAGGATCAGAAACAGGCTGAGCCCGGTGTGCAGAATCTTGCGGAACAGCGGAGTATCACCTTGGGCATGGGCCTGGGTCAGGCGGTTGACGATATAGAGCTGGCCCCCCAGGTCTGTCAGGGACAGATAGGCGACGATGGAGCTGAGCAGGAGCCACTCCCCGTAAACCTTAACGCCCCAGGCGGTTAAAAACAGCGGCACCAGCAAGACCCGGGAGGCCAGGTTGATGATCTGGCCCAGGAAGTTGGCGCCGATGCCCTGAATCAACCGCTTCCGCATAGTCATCGCGGCCCTTCCGGTTTCTGCAGGATCAGCAGGTGCACCTTGATCAGCAAATCGTCCGCACCGCAGCGGCCGGCCTGCGCCTCGACCAGCGCCCTAAATTCCCCCGGGAATCGTTTTTTAAACTCCAGGGCCTGCTCGGAGACCTCCAGGATCAGCTCCTTCACGACCAATCCGGCCTCCCGGTAAATGGCCAGATATTCTCCGGTGGACAGGCGGGAAAACAGGTCCAGCTCCTGGTAGCGCACCCCATCCTGAAAATCCTCCACCTCCCCCCGGTGCGCCTCCAGGTAGCGCCGGTAGGCGGTTTGATCCAGCCGCAGATGGTTATAAGCGTGCTCCAGGCCCCCCCGGCCGGAAAAATGATCCCCTCCGGCGCAATAGTAGAGGGGCCCATAGGAGGCGTAGAGAGATCCGCCAGGGCGCAAAAGGCGGTGAGACTCCCGCATGACCCGGGGAAGATCCCGGCAGTGTTCGTAGACCGCGTCCGAGACGATGAGATCGACGCTGCCGGAGTCCAGAAAGCCGTGATCCTCCAGGGGCGCGGTGCCGAACTCCACCGGCACCCGGTGGCGGTCCCGACAATACCTGGCGATCTCCCGCCACGATTCCTCAAAGGAAAACATGTCGGTGGCGATGATGCGGCCGGGCCTGAGCCGCGCCCAACTGATGACATCCCAGCCGGTGCCGGTGCCCTGCACCAGCAGGGTGGCCTCCCGGAGGTTAGGGAGATAGCGGGCCCCCCAACGGCGCCGGGTCTCCAGGGGCATACCCCGGGAGCCCAGTACCCATCGGGGCCGGTACTTCTCAAGGGTCTCCGGGGACAGGCAGCGTGAGTAGCGCCGGGACAGGAGGGGGCGCAGAAAGAAGTAAATGGCCCTTTTCAGCCTCCCTTTACTCTGGCGGCGGTGCTGGGCCAGCCAATCCTGCGTGGCGAATTCGACCATCGAGACTTAAATGCCCCCTGCTTGCCGAGCCGCGCCCCCCCCTGCGCCCGGGGCCGAGGGTTCGTGGATAGGCCTTATTAGCGGCAATGACTGGAGAAAATTTACCAAACGGTCGCCGTAATCATCCCAGGTGTGGCCAATCTTTACCGCAAGAGAAGCGGCTTCACCCATTTCTTGCCCCAAATCCGGGTTTTCATAGAGAAACAGCAGCTTCTCTTTTAAGCTCTCCACGTCGCGTATGGGAATGACAAATCCGGTTTTCCCGGCCGTGACCAGATCTGCCGCCCCCACGTTCTCGGTAACAATCACGGGTAGGCTACAAGCCATGGCTTGCGGTACCACCATGCCGAAACCATCGGCAATGGATGCCAGAACGAACACCGAACCTTGCTGGTAGTATTTATATAACTGGTTTTGCGGCATTGATCCCTTAAAGTGAATATTCTCGGCGCGATACCGTTGGATAACAGACCGGAGGGAGGAATTTTCCAGACCGCCCCCGATGAACCACAGTTCCGCCTGGCGGAGCTTGAGTTCGCTGAAGGCCCGGAGCAGGTATTGGACTCCTTTGCGGGCCTGGATGCCGCCGCACTGAATAATCCGAAAGACCCGATCGTCCTTTTTCCCCGGCCTGAATTCCGAGAGATTTACCCCGCAGGGATTTACCAAGATCTTCCCGGCTGGAATCCCTTCCCCGACCATACTCCGCCTGGCTACCTGACTGAGGACCATCACCCGATCCGCCGCGTGAAATTCGGCGTCTTCCTTGTTAATCAGCCAGGAAGGGGGCAGCTGAGACTCCCCGGGTAAATGCCACAATTCCTTCTCTTCTAATAGCAGTTGTCTCTCGGTGCGCTGATGCAAACTGCCGTGGTCTACCACAGCCACCATGCCCAGCTCTTTGGCCCGCTGGATGGCTTCCAAACAAAAAGAGGACAGCCCGATGAAGATATCGGCCCCGGCCGGAAGATGCCTGGCCAGGCGGGCTGAAAAGAGATGATGAACCGAGGCTGCCAGATGCTCTTGGATGGCCGGCGGCAGCCAGCTTTCAACCCTTCTTACCAGCCTCCCGTAGAGGCCATTCGCCAGCAACGACACGACTTTATCATCCGGCAGGCCCCAGCGCCGGGTCATGAACCTGGGATAATCATTGATCAACTGCTGCAGGAGTCCATGCCGGTAAAGCTGGTAAGCCTGGTCAAAAATCCAAAACCTGCCATAGCACGAAGTCACTACCTTCATCTTAAGTTCGGGCCCCCGGCACAACTCCAAGACGAATTACCTGACCTGGTGAAAATTAGTCGAGTTATAGCTGCCTAGCCAAATTTTTGCCATCAATCTTTGTCCTTCAAGATTGAAATGTGCGTCACCAGTAATGTAATATTTGCCAATAATAATTTCCGGCTTCTCTCCGGTGAAAAAATAAGGATAACAATTGAGATAATTAATGTCCCGCTCTTGGCAAAACTTTTTCCATACCATCACATTCCTAGAGTTGACATTATGGTACTTTATTTCTTCCGGCCAGGGGTAGACGGCAATAGTCAATTTAATATTATTTTTTTTACACAACTCATTTAATTTATCCAGATTTTCCTCCGCCAGAGATAACCCCTTCCTGCCCCATTTGTGAAATATCTCTTCATTGTGGGTCCAGGCGGCCCGGTCTCTCAGATACTCGTCTTGATTTTCCCAGTACTTGGAAGACTCCAGGGGGCCATTTTTACCCTGATTTTCGCTCACATTACTAGTAATTTTCTTATCATCACGATACATTGTCCTAAATACAAGGTCTCTTCTTATTTTTATTATTTCTTTTATTACAACATTTCCAACTAATGAATTTCTCTTAATAATAAAAACCATTCGGTTATAAAAATTCCAATAATTTGCATCGGATGGAGTAAAATGTTCGTATTCAATTTCGTCTGTAATGTCTGAGATATCAATGTAAACAAATATCTCATCGACCTTCAAGCCTACTACGTCAATTAAATATTTTATCTTAAGATAATATAATTTTGGAGAGTAGCTTGAAACTCCCGCATTCAATACTTCATAAGTTGAATTATCTAATTTTTTAGCTATCATCCCCACAAAGGTATCGTCATAGGCAAAGCCGACGCCCTCCGCAAATGAATCTCCCATAAATAATATTCTATATTTATCATTAATCTTTGCGATGGTTCTATTGCTATGGTCTTTAAATCCTAATGAATTGGTTATAATCTCGTATTTATAAGGCCCGTATGCCAGGATACCCCGATAATTGGCCGCGAGATCGTGGTGATAGTAAGCATTTTTGATGTTGGGAATTCTCTCTGCCCAAAACTGCGCCAACCCCAGGTCTAGCGCGATAAATAAGAGAGCTCCCAGGAAAAATATCGTTTTCTTGGGATGGCGCTCGAAGCAACGCTTTTGACGATTGGGAGAGGGCGCAGCCATGTTTGCCGGAGAAGGGTTCATTTTTTCTAGCGCCGACCTTCCTTATAGAAGGAACCGCTGCTGGTTAAGCCCATGTGGGGGACACCATTGATAACCAATCACTCCTCCCACGGTCATGTCCCAGCTCGGAGTTCTCGCTCCTTTTTCAGTATGGCAAAGGTGCCCTGCCATTCGCCCCACTGGGCGGCCACCTGTTCCACGGCATAGGCATAGAAAAAGGGGAACAGGTCCGACATCCCTCTTTCGGAATAGCGGACGGCATTCAAACAAGTTCCCAGGGCCGGCGCTAAGGTGGCCAGCCAGACTACGGTCCTCACCGTCTTCAGGGTGTTCCACAGCAAAATCTTCCAGAAGGGCCAGCGGTCCAGGAAGCGGTGCACCTGGACCGAACCCGTGCCCCGGCCTTGGCGGTTGTGCCAAAACTCCCGGAAGGAAGCCGGGACGAGGTGCTCCACCCGGAGGCTCAGATCGATAACCTTCTTGGCCCCGATGCCGCGCAAGCCCTCGCCGAAAAAGCCGTCCTCTCCGGCGCAGATGGGCACCGGGAACCCGGTGGGAAATAACCCGGCCTTCAGGGCCGCCTCCTTGCGGCAGGAAAATCCCTCAGTCCACTCCATATTGTCAAAGTTGCAGTTGGCCCCCCGGCCATAAAAAACCTTGCTGACGCAGTCGACGTACCGGGCAAAAAGGTCTTGGCGGTTGGCCGCCTGGGCGTCCACCAGGACGTAATCCGCCCCCTGTCGATAATGACTGGCCAGCCTCTTAAGAAAATCGGCCGGGAGCCGGACGTCGGCATTGAGCAGGACCACCACCTCGCCGGCGGCCTCCCGGATGCCGATATTCCTGGCCTCGCAGCGGCCGCCGCCCCCCGGGTGAATGAGGCGCACCCCTTTATCGGCATACCGCCCGACAATCTCCGGGGTCCGGTCGGTGGAGTCGTCCACCACAATGATTTCCCGGTCGGCATAATCGAGACCGAAGAGGGCCTCCAGGGTATCCCCGATATCGTCTGCCTCGTTGTAAGTCGGAATGATGATGCTGAACTTCATATTCTCCCCACCACCGACTGGATGGCCTGCCTTAAGCCGGCCAGGTCTTCGGCGAAGCCCCAGTGGGAAATGATGGTCCGGCTCTTCGCCCCCATGGCGCGGCAGGTTTCGGGATCGGCCAGGACCTTTCCCAGGCCCGCGGCCAGGGCCGTGCTATCTCCGGCGGGAAAGATGTAGCCGTTCTCGCCATTTCTCACCAGATCCGGGCCGCAGCCCACTTGATCGCTGACAATGACGGCCCGGCCGGCGTTCATCACTTCGTTGACCACCAACCCCCAGGGCTCATGCACCGACGGCAGCACCAAGACGTCGCAGAGGTCGTAGTAGGCGGGCAATTCGGTCTGGTTCTTGAATCCCAGGAATCTCACCGCGTCCAAATTTTTTTCCCTGACGACCTCCTCCAGGGGTCGGCGCTGGTCGCCGTCGCCCACGAACAGCAGATAGGGGGCCCCGGCCACAGCAATGGTTTTGGTCAATTTGATATAAGCCGCCAGCAGGTCGGCCGGGCGTTTCCTGGGTTCTATCTTGCTGACGAACAGAATGACCGGCCGCCCCGGCGCCAAACCCAGCTCCCGCCGCAACTCCTCCCGGCCGGCCGCAGCGCGCTCGGCCCCGGCCTGGAAAAACTCGTTGTCCACCGCGTAGGGCACCGAAAATATTTTTTCGTCAGAGATCCCGTAATGGCGATAATATTCCCGGTTTAAAGTGCCGATGGCCAGGAAGCCGTCGGCCAGGCGTTTGAGTCCCGCAAAGAACCCTTTCTTCACCAGCCTTTTGGCGAAATTCCGCGGGGCGCTGATCAGGGTGGCTTCGTCCCGGACCAGGACCTTGAGGCCCCGGGCTTGGGCCCCCCACATGGCCAGCCAGTGGAACCAGCGGTTATAACCATGAATCCACAAGACCTCGAAGCGGCCCGCCGTCAGCCTCTGGCCCAGGCCGTAGTTAAAGGGCCGCAGGAACGACACCCGGTCCCGGCCGCCCAGCGCCGGCAGGACTTCATAGCGATAGCCTTCCAGCAAAGGAATATCCCAATCAATCACCTTGCCGAAGGCGGGGTCGAGGAATCTACTGGCGCTAAAATCACTGCAAAAAAAAACGGTCAGGTCGAGGCCCGGCTCCCGGGCCACCCGGCGCAACAGCGGGGCTTGGTACTGAATGGGATGAGTCACCAGGTAAGCTAAGCGAATCTTAGACATAAGGGATTTAACAAACGGAGATATCTCTTCCTGCGAGGCTCGGCTCCATGGCCTCCATTACTTCAGCCACTGTGATTGAGGTAAGGCCCTTTTTCTTCTGCTCTTCACAGATCTCCAACTTACCAACGAAGCATTCGGTTATGATGCACTACCTGGCAAGAGCGATGGCTCTCAACCTTCCTTCTCCAGCCGCTGCAGTTCATCCTGGCACATCATCCGGACTACCTCCGGCATATTGTAACGTGCCCGCCAGCCAAGAACGCCAGTGGCTTTTTCCGGGTTCCCCGCGCTGACGACAATCTCGGTGGGCCGGAATAATTCCGGATCAATGACCACGTGATCCTGCCAGTCGAGCCCCACCTGGGCGAAGGCCGCGGACACGAACTCCTCTAGGCTGTGGCTTTCTCCGGTGGCGATGACGTAATCGTCCGGCTTATCCTGCTGCAGCATCAGCCACATGGCTTCTACGTACTCCGGGGCCCAGCCCCAATCCCGCTTAATGTTGATGTTGCCCAGGCGCAGCTTCTCAGCGCTGCCCCGGGCGATGCGGCAGGCCGCGGCGATGATCTTCTTGGTGACAAACCGCTCTGGCCTGAGGGGCGATTCGTGGTTGAACAGGATGCCGGAGCAGGCAAAGATCTTATAGGCCTCCCGATAGTTAGCCACTTCCCAAAAGGCCGCGGCTTTAGCCACCGCGTATGGGCTCCGGGGGCGGAAGGGGGTGGTTTCGTCCGCGGCGTGGGGGACATCGCCGAAACACTCCCCGGAACAGGCATTGTAAAATTTGATGGGCTTGCCCAGGAACCTGACGGCCTCCAGAAGGTTTAAAGTGCCGATGCCGATGCTTTCCATAGTCTCCACCGGCTGTTGGAAGGATAGGCCCACCGAGCTTTGCCCCGCCAGGTTATAAACCTCGTCCGGTTCCACCTTGATGAGGGCCTGGAGGACGCTGCGGAAATCCGTAATGGCGACGGATTCCACCTCCACCTGCTGGCGCAGGTTCAGCCGGTGCAGATTGGCGAAAGTGGAGATCTGGGCGTCCCGGGAGCTGCCCGTCACCCGATAGCCCCGGCTCAACAGAAGTTGCGCCAGGTACGCGCCGTCCTGGCCGGAAATGCCGCAAATAAAAGCCTTTTTCATGAGCCTGGCTCAATCATCCTGTTTTATTATCCTCCGGATAATATCATGGCACCGCCGGTTAAAGTTTTCCAGGGAAAAGTAGCTTAATCCCGGGGGGACGACGCCCCTGGGTCTCCCGAGCACTTCCAGGAGGCCCTGCCACAAATCCTCCCGGTCATGGGGATCAACCAGTATCCCCAGCTCGCCGTCCCGTAAGGCCTCCCGGCTGCCGTCCAGCTTGCTGCCCAAGGCCGGGATGCCACAGGCCATGGCCTCCAAATAGACAAAGCCGAAGCCTTCGCCCCAGCCGGGCATGACATAAGCGTCGGCCAGGCGATAATGATCCGCTTTTTCTTCTTCCGGGATGAAGCCGGCAAACACCACCCGGTCGCCCACCCCCAAAGCCCGGGCCTTGGCTTCCAGACGCCCACGGTCGTCGCCCTCCCCCACGATGAGGTAGGCGATCTCGGGAATCCTCTCCGCCAGCGCCGGCAGCAGCTCCAAAACTTCATCGATTCCTTTGTAGTTGTCCGTGGCCCAGAGGCGGGTCAAGGTCAATAACACAGTCTTACCGGTCAGACCATAGCGTTGCAGCAAGTCCGGGTTCTTCTCGCCCACTCCGTAAAGCTGCTGTTCCACGGCATTGGGCAATAAAAATACCTTAGCCTCATCTACCCCGGCCCAGGCCAGGAACCGCCGGGTCGTCAAATCACTGATGGAAATTACCGCGTCCACCCTGGTCGCCAGCCTCGCCGCCAGGATGCTCCTGGGGGGCTGCCAGGCATCGAGGCCATAAATAAACAGGGCCAGCGGGGCCCCGGTCCTCCATTTGGCCATATAGGCCAGCGGCAGCAGATGAAGGTGGGTGCAAAGAATGATATCAAATTTCCCGGGGCTGACCAACCGGCGCAACATCGCCAGGAAGTAGGCGAATTTACTGTCGAGCCCAGTGGTGATATAGGTGAGCTTCGGGGGCAAGGGCTCCAGGGGCAGGGGGGCGCGGCGCGGCACGGCCACCACTTCCGCCACTCCGGGGTAAGTGCACAAGGCCCCGAGAAAATCCCGATTGAACTTGGCGATGCCGCCATGGCCGCCAAAGGCGTCACTGACCAGCACCAAGATCCTCATGCGGCTTCCCCGGCGTGACCGCGTTTAGCCCCTCGGGCCCGGCCTTCGGCAATGATCCTGGAATACAAATCCTCCAGAGCCAGGGCGATGCTGCCCCACTGAAAGCGCTCGGCCACCAGCTCCCGGCCCCGTTGGCCCATGGCCGCCGCCAGCTCGGGGGCCTCCAGCAACCGCTCCAGGGCACCGGCCAGAGCGGCCGAGTCGCACGGCGCCACCAAACCGGCGCCGGCCGCCGCCACCTCCCGCCAAATATTCACCTTATCGGAGATGACCACCGGCAACCCGCAAGCCAGGGCCTCGATGACCGCCAGGCCGAAATTCTCGGAATACGAGGGCAACACGAACGTCTGGGCATCTCGTAGCGCCGCCAGCTTTTCCTCCCCCAACAGCATCCCCGTGAAAGTGGCGCAGCCCAAAATGCCTTCCCCTTTAAGCCACTCCTTGACCCGGCCCCCCCAGCCGTCGTCATCCGGCCCAGCCACCACCAGATGCACGTCCTGCCGGTGGCGGACTACCCTGCCCATAGCCTGGGCCAGCAGGTCGAGCCCCTTTTTGAAATTAATCCGGCCCAGAAAAAGAATAATCCTCTTTTGGCCGATTTCCGGGAACCTTGCCCTGAACCGGCCCGGCTCCGGCAGGTCTTGAAACTCGCGGAGTTCCACGCCCAGGGGCACCACTGCCCCGGGGGTGTTGCCGGTGTATGGCGCCGCCAGGCGCATCTCCTCCTCGCTGGTAAAATGCAGGGCCGCGGCCTGCCGCAGATTTCGGTTTTCGAACCAGGCCTCCATGACGGTCTTCCGCCAGCGATGCCGCCGATGGATATAAGGGTCCAGGGTGCCGTGAGGCCGGATCAAGTAGGGGACGCCGTATTGCCGGCAGTAGTGCCCGGCCACCAGGTCGTGAAATAAATAAAGAGAATGAATGTGCAACAGGTCAAATTCTTTGATTTTTCGGCTCAGGGCCTGGGCCAGGGGCCAGGAAGTGCCCCAGAACCGGGGCGGCTGAATGGGAAAGTAACGGATTTCCACGCCATCTTTGCTGACGGGCCGGTCCAAAGGCACCGCCAGTTCCCCGGGGCCATCCTGGTTGGTGGTATAGATGCTCACTGCATGGCCCAGGCGGGCCACGGCCTGGGCCATTTCCACACAGGCCTTAGCCGGGCCGCCGTAGCGGGGCGCCAGGTTGGCGATGACATGGAGGATTTTCATGCCACTCCGGTATGATGGCGATACACCAGTTGAGCCCAACCCCGCAGGCCGCGTTGCCGCGAGAATTCTTTATGGTCTTCGGCCTCAGCCAGCCACTGCGGCACCGGGATGGAAAACCCGGTTTTGCCCCGGTGCAGCACCTCGGGCGGCATGGGCTGATCCGGAGTCCGGGCCATGTCCAGCTTGGAGGGCCGCTCCTTCAGGGCCAGCAACGGCGCCACCTGGCGCAGCAACTCCAGATCCACCAGGGGCACCCGAATCTCCAGGGAATGGGTCATGCCGGCCCAATCGGAGTCCCGGAGAAGCTGGTGGCGCATGTACCAGGTCATCTCCAGGGCGGAAACCCGCATATAGCTTCCCTTCAGCCCCCGCACCGTTTCCTCCAGGCGCACCAGGGGTTGCAGTTCCTGCCAGCCTTCTCGGGCCAGGTCCGGGTCCAGGACCTCCGGCAGTTCCCAGGGCATGAAGAGGCTGCGGCGCAGCAGGTAGGCCCCGGCGTAGGTGCCGCCGTACTCCAGCAGCCCGGCATATTTAGGGGAAGTCAGGTGCTGCATCAGCGGGGCCGACATGATCCGGAAGGCCCGCCCCAGCCGGGGGAATTTTGCCGCCCAGGCCAAGGCCCCGGCCAGACGAGGAATCTCCCGGAAACTGGGATAGCCCCCCAGGAGCTCGTCTCCCCCCAACCCCGACAGGGCCGCCTTCAACCCGGCGGCGACCGCCGCCTTGGCAACGAAATAGGTGTTCACCCCGTCCAGGGAGGGCTGGTCCATCCCTTGCAAAATCCTGGGCAAGTCCTGGTGGAAATCCTCCCGGGTGATCCACTGGCAATGATGCCGGGCCCCATAGCGCCGGGCAATCTGGCCGGCCAACAGGGTCTCGTCGGCAGCACTACCCTTAAGTTCCTGGAATCCCAGGGTAATGGCGTTCAAGCGGCCGCCCCTCTGGCAGGCCAGGGCCGTGACCGTGCTGGAATCCAGACCCGAAGAGAGGAAGACGCCCACCGGCACATCGGCGATGAGGTGATGACTGACGCTGTCCGTCAGGGCCTGCCGGAGGCGGGCCTTAACCTCCCCCGTATCGCAGTGCAGTCTTTCTCCGGCGGCCTCAGCCTGTCGCAGCTCCTCGGTAATGCTGCAAAACCGGTTGATCTTCGGCCGGCCATTGGCCTCCAACACCAGGATGGCGCCGGGCTCCAGGCTGCGAATCCCCCGGTAGAGGGTATAAGGTTCCGGCAGGCAACCCCAAAGAAAGAAACCCGCATGTCCGGCCGCCTCCGGGCCGGCGTCGATGCCGCCGCCCGCCAGTAACGCCTTGACCTGGGAGGCAAAGCGCAGGGTGGCGCCGTCGTCCGCATAATAAAGGGGTTTGATGCCAAAGGGGTCCCGGGCCAGCAGGCAGCTTTTGCCGGCCTCATCCCAGAGGGCGAAGGCGTACATGCCCCGCAGCCGGCTGACCATGCCCTGGCCATGCTGCCGGTATAAGTGGAGCAAGACCTCGGTGTCGCTGCTGGAACGGAAGCGATGCCCCTGCCCTTCTAACTCCCGGCGCAGCTCCCGGTAATTATAGATCTCCCCGTTGAACACCACCCGCAAGGAGCCGTCTGCGGTGGCCATGGGTTGGGCGCCCGCCTCGCTCAAATCGATGATGGACAGACGCCGGTGGGCCAGGGCCATGCGGCCGTCAGCCGCAACCCACAGGCCGGCCCCGTCAGGGCCACGTGGCCTCATGGCCTCGCGTATCTTGAGGATTGCCTCCGGGACCACCGGCGGAGCGGAGTCATTATAGGCAAAGATTCCGGCGATCCCGCACATTTATTTAACCGCAACGCAAAGCAGATTCTGGCTAAAGATCATGCCCGCATCGATCTGACCGGTCTCCACGGCGAGATAGAATCTCAATATTCCCCGGATAAATTTCCACATCAGCCAGCGGCTGCCACTCAGTATCCCATGCGGCACCAGGAGATCCTCATAGCAATGAATCTGCGAAAAGCCGCAGGCGTTAAGCAGTTGAGATAAGGACTCTCGGGTGAAAGCCAACTCATGGGTGAAGTCGGCATAGCGGACGCGTCCGCCAAAAGGAGACTCCCCATTGGGGACATGGATCAAGAATTTCCCCCCCGATTTCAACACCCGGGCTACCCGGTCCACCAAGACCAACAACTCATCCTTGGTAAAATGCTCCAGGATGTCGAAGGCGATCACCAGACCCTGGGATGCAGCTTTCAGGGTCTCCAGGACCTCCAGCACCTCGCCTTCCCGCACCCCGGTGAGTCCCAGACTCCTGGCCGCCGCCACCTGTTGGGGGGAACGGTCGATGCCGGTGATATTGCCAAATCCCTGCCGGCGGGCAAAATACTCCATGGCCCCCGCACCGCAGCCTAAATCCAGGATGGCGGTCTCCTTATTTTCCGGGAAGTGATCGCGAATCAGTCTCTCCAGATAGGGGGCCCGGTGCATGAACTCCGCGAGCTTATCCAAGGCCGGAGCGGTTGCCCCGGCTTCGAGGTAATGTTGATAGATCCTCTGGCGATAATCAGGCATATCCAGCCGGAGAGCCGTCTTGGCGGATTACCCCTTCCGGGTATTCCGGTTTGAGGTGAAATGGCCCGTTTTTACCGCAGCCCGGCCATGGTCTATCCTTGGAACCAGTCATCGATTTAAAGATAGCCCTGCCGTTGATACCAATCGATCGTGGTGGCGAGTCCTTGCTCGAAATGGACGCGCGGCGCGTAGCCTAAATCCCGTTCGGCTTTTTGGGAATCCAAATGCGGCCGGTGGCTGATGATGACGTCGACGCGATGCTGGGTGAGCAGCGGTTCCCGGTGCAGTATCCCGAAGATGAGCTCAAACAGAAAGGCAGCCAGGCGCGCCAATGGTATCGGAACGCCGAACCTGCTCGGTTTGACTCCCAGATCAACGGCAATTTGATTGATTATCTCACCCAAGGTCAGCATTTCCGGCCCGATAATTTCATAAACCTGGCCACTTGTCTGAAGGTTCGCGGCCCTTAGCAACACCTCGATCAGATCGTCTATGTATACCAAA
>Ga0315281_10005259_pt1 | contig 18576 bp, 13 predicted proteins | sample YL17G07_0_MG_FD_204540 | JGI IMG/M metagenome (GOLD analysis project Ga0315281, IMG submission 204540) | Sediment microbial communities from Yellowstone Lake, YNP, Wyoming, USA - YL17G07_0 | ecosystem: Environmental > Aquatic > Freshwater > Lake > Sediment | place: USA: Wyoming | collected...
ACTTTCCACTCATTCCGCCACAACCGCCAAAAGTGGACAGTTTCGCGTGGAACCGGTGGTAACTTTGCCGTGGAACGGGTGGAAAGTTTCCCGTGGAATCACTGGTAAGTTTGCCGTGGAATACCCAATTTCTTTGATAGTCGACAAACTAATGGCAAAGAATGCTGAAAACCGATACCAAAGCGCCGTCGGCGTCATACAAGATTTGGACGCGTGCATACGCGCGATTGCAACCGGCAAACAACTTGGGGAGTTTATACCCGGTTTGCAAGATGCGTCGGACAAATTTAACATTCCCTCCAAGCTTTACGGACGCGAAAAGGAGCTTGATGTCTTGAACGGCGTGTTTGACCGCGTTTGTTCCGGGCGGCAGGGGATTATGCTCGTGACCGGAGCCTCGGGTATCGGAAAGTCCACTTTGGTCAATGAAATTCACAAACCTATTGCCAGACAACGCGGTTGCTTTGCAACGGGGAAGTTTGACCAGTACCGGAGGAACATCCCATATAGTTCGTTCATTCAGGCCTTTCAGGATCTTCTACGACAAATTTTAACTGAGAGCGACGAGCGAATAACGACTTGGCGCGAACAGATACTCTCGGCCGTCGGATCAAACGGCCAGGTGCTCATGGAAGTGATACCGGAGCTTCGTCACATAATTGGAGACCAGCCCGATGTTACGCCGTTACCCCCGCAAGAATCAAAAAATCGATTTAATTATTATTTTAGGAATTTCGTGCGCGTTTTTGCCGGTACCGGTCAACCGCTTGTCCTTTTTCTGGACGACCTTCAGTGGGCCGACAATCCCTCGTTAAACCTTATCGAACTGTTGGCCTCCGATAGCACATGCGCCAATCTTTTGATAATAGGTGCATATAGGGAAAACGAAGTGGAGTCTTCCCATCCGCTTATGTTGGCGATAGACCGTTTAAAGAATGCGGGGCTTGAAATAGAGTCCATCTCGCTCCAAAACTTGTCGGAAGAAACGGTTTGTGAGATAACGGCGGACGCTCTTAATTGCAAGCCGTCGGAAGCGCGACCGCTCGCGTCCCTTATCCACAAAAGGACGGAAGGAACCCCGTTTTTCGTAAATCAGCTTCTCAAAAACCTACACGACAATCGGTTGGTGTCATACGATTACGACTCCGGTCGCTGGGTTTGGGATATTGTCAAGATTAAGCAAGTGTCGGTTTCCGACAACGTCGTCGAATTAATGGCGGGCAAAATAAAGAAGCTCCCCCCCCGAACGCAGGAACTTTTGAAATTGGCCGCTTGCATTGGCAACCAGTTTGCCTTGCATGATCTTTCGGTCGTCAGCTCCCTTTCCGCCGACGCGGTCGCCGACATAGTTAGTCCGGCGCTGAAGGAGGATCTGATTATCCCGATAGGGGAGGACTATAAATATCTTGAATATATGTCGTTCAAAGAAGGCTCTAACTCAAAAGACGCATTCCAAATCCTATACGGGTTTCTCCATGACAGGATTCAGCAGGCGGCGTACGGCATGTTAAGCGAGGAAGAAAAGACAAGAATCCATTTGAAAGTTGGCGAGGTGTTCCTCAACAACACGCCCGCGGATCTTTTGGATGAAAAAATATTTATCATAGCAAACCACTTTAACCGGGCCGTTGATTTAATTGACGACGAAGCTCTTCGCGTTCGTCTGGCCTCGCTAAACCTGCGGGCCGCCGTCAAGGCCAAAGCCTCGATAGCCTACCAGCCGGCCTTGGAACACATAAAGATGGCCCTGAATTTCTTAACGGGCCTTGAAGTGAATAATCGGGACCTTTCCTTTAGACTTCTAGTCGAGCGCGCCGAATGCGAATATCTAAACGGAAACGCGGGCGCGGCGAAGGAACTGTACGGTCGGGCTGTCAAACAATCTTCCAACCAAGAGGAGAAGGCGGAAGTTTTCGAGGCGATGATTCATTTTTACTCGAACATCGGCGATTTCAGGGGAGCCTACGACATAGGTCGTAAGGCGGTGAAGATGGCGGGAGTTACGCTACAAGCCGGGTTTGTTCCGCCGCTATTTCTGATGGATCTGGCAAAGTTAAAATGGAAGATGAGGGGTAAAAAAACGGCGGATTTACTCAACCTGCCGTTGTGCAAAGACGAAACCCACGCAACGGCGATGCGCCTTATAGTCGCGCTTCTGAAGGCGTCCTACCAGATAAGGCCGGAGCTATGCGTGGCTAACGCCGTAAAGGCAATGAACCTTAGCCTCGACCACGGAACCATCGAGGACAACGCGGTCGCCTACCTGGTGTTCGGCGGCATATTTATTGGCGGCGTTATAGGCAATCATAAGGCGGGTTACGAGTTCGGCAACCTGGCGCTGGCCATGAACAGCCGCTTCGACAACCTAAAACAACGGAGCGAGGTCAACTTTGTCTCCGGTTATTTCACCAACTTTTGGCTCGAACACGCCCGCAACACGGAGGAATATTATCGAACCGCCTACGAGAGCGGTCTTCAGACGGGAGATTTTTTTCACGTGTCGTGCGCATCCTGCACGTTGGTCGAAAGCCAGTTCATACGCGGAGTTCCATTGTCGGAGGTAAAAAAACTGGGCGAAGACTATCTGGCGTTTATGAAGCGGATAGACAGCAGGGAGGCGGCCGGGGCTATCACTGCGACCATTAGGGCCGTCTTAAATCTTGAGGGTCTCACTGAAAGTCCGTCCTCGTTTGGAGACGCGGGATTTGCCGAACAAGAGTTCGTAGACCGGATAAAAGGCTTTACGTCCCTTCACTTCACCCATTTTTACTTTGTTAATAAAATGATTTCCCTCCTTCTATGGGGAAAACATGAGGAGGCAATGAAGACGGCGGGGGACTCCGAAGGGTATTTAAAATATTCGTTGGCCATGCTTCATACGGCAGAACATCATTTTTGGCACGGGTTGATACTTTGCTCGGTTTATGATTTGAAGAAAAACGGAGCCCACTTAAAAAAGGCGGGGGCCAAATTAAAAAAATTGGAAAAGTGGGCGGAGCTAAACCCGGCCAATTTTAAACACAAGGCACTCCTGTTAAAAGCTGAGATTAAGCGCCGCAAGGGGGCCGGTTTGGCTGTGTCGGGCCTGTACACCGAGGCTATTCAATTGGCCGATGAAAATGGATTTTTAAACGTCAAGGCTCTGGGTAACGAGCTTGCCGGAAGATTTTATGCCGCCAACAACATCAACCTCTCCGCGCGCGATTACTTGCGCGAGGCTTGTTACTGTTACCAAATTTGGGGGGCGAAAGGAATCGCGGAAAAGTTGGAGAGGGAATTTTCGCAAATACTCAGCTTGGTTTATGGATTCCAATCCGATTCGACACGCAAAGGGAGCGCCGATATCGAAGACTCCACTTACACCAGAACAGGCTCCACAACGTCCGGCTCCAAGGAGCATTCGGGCTTTGATCTTGAAAGCATCATGAAATCAACCCAGGCCATATCGGGCGAGATTAGGCTTGCCTCGCTGTTGGAAAAGTTGATGAAGGTAATCATTGAAAATGCGGGCGCGGAGCGAGGGTGCTTCATTCGAGTTGACGAAGACAAATTGTTCTTGGAAGCCGAGGGCGCGATAAATGAAAAAGGGATGACGCGATTGGAGCACGTTCCCTTGGAGGAGGCGAGGGTTCCGATTTCAATTCTTAAGTATGTGATAAGAACTCGTGAAAGCGTGGTGTTGGGCGATGCGTCGTCCGACCTAAGTTTTGGAAAAGACCCCTATTTCTTGAGGGAAAATCAGAAGTCTGTGTTGTGCGCCCCGATAATTCACCAAGGCATGGTAGCTGGAATCGTTTATTTGGAAAACAATCTCGCCTCCCATATTTTTAACCCGAATCGCTTGCGGGTGATACAGGTGATAGCGGGCCAGGTAGCTTCGGCCGTCAATAACGCCCACCTTTACGCCGATATGGAGCAAAAGGTGCTCGAACGCACCGCCAGTCTGCAGAAGGCCAAGGAAGTCGCCGAAGAGGCCACAAAGATGAAAGACAAGTTTGTTTCGCTAGCCTCGCACGACTTGCGCGCGCCGCTCGGCAACATAGTCACCGCAATGCATATTTTGCGCTCTAAAGGAGAAAATGTAGATTCTTCAACCAGGACAAAATTCGAGGATATGGTGTCGAATAGCGCCAATGCGCTGTTGCGCTTGATTGAGCAGTTGCTGGACATAACGCGTCTGCAGACCGGCAAGATTGAACTTAAAAAACAATCCGTCGCACCCAAATACATCGCGGCCGAAATCGTGAGCGGTCTCGGTCAGTTAGCCGAGAAAAAGGGAATCCAAATTGAAAACAATCTGCCGGAGGATTTTCGGCTGATTGTTGATCCGATTCTTTTTCGCGAGGTCGTGCACAATTTGGTCTCTAATTCCATTAAATTTTCCAGAGTCGGGGACCAAATTACAATTTATCGCGGATTGCCGGGTGAAAACGTCCTTTATGTAAAGGATACTGGCGCGGGAATAAGCCCGAGAATCCTCAAAGATATTTTTAAAAGCGAAGTCAAAACTTCCACGCCGGGTACCGCCGGAGAGCTTGGGACGGGGCTTGGCCTGCCTTACTGTCAGGACATCATCAAAGCCCATGGAGGCGAAATAACCATCGAGTCGGAACCCGGCAAAGGTAGCATTTTTAAGGTATCCCTGAGACCTTTCGACGTCTTAATACTCATCGCGGACGATCAAGAGGCGCATCGGAAGATGATGAGGGAAATAATAATGACCTCCGTAAAGGCGGAGTTTATCGAAGCGGAAAACGGCATGGACGCCCTTGTTTTATTGAAAGACATCGCGCCGAACCTTATTGTCTCTGACATTAACATGCCCGTAATGGACGGTTACCAATTCACAGCCGAAGCAAGACAGATGGAACATCTTGGACGGGTGCCAATAATTATTGCGTCATCAATCGAGACATCGAACGGCATCTATGAGGCGGAGCGCACAAGAGTGCTCTCGCTTGGGGCCAACGACCTCATAGTCAAACCTGTTGTGGCCAAGGAATTTTTGTTCATGGTCAATAGGTTGTTGGCTGACAAATAAAACATAGGCTATGGCATATACAATTAACCACTATCAAATAATCCTTTCCACAAACACTTGTAAGAAAGTGCAGGGGCTTGATATTAATTCTTCCGTCACCCACCATTAGGATGTTTTTCTAATTAACATTTTTTTCATATTTTCTGTTTTGGGTGTTGTTTACAGAAATTCATCAAAAACCATCAAGTCGATTAACTGCAAATTCGCCACACAATCGAAGCTCACAAGAATTCGTTTCTGCGACAGTCTGCGACAAGTTTTTAAGGCCTTTCGGCCTTTAAAAATAAGGGGTTAATGGTGGAGCAGAGGGGGATCGAACCCCTGGCCTCCGCATTGCGAACGCGGCGCTCTCCCAGCTGAGCTACTGCCCCATATAATCAACATGGAGAAGAGAGAGTTTAACAGAAAAGGGCGAAAAATCCATAACTGAAAATTACCCCCCTTTTCGCAAAGGAGGGGGGAAAGGGGAGATGTTGATTTAGGGGGCTGAAATCCAAGCGTGAAGGTTGTCGTAAAACTTCTGCGCAAGCGGTTGCAACAGCGGCTTCCCGCGCCGCGTCTCGGCCATAATAAGCTCCATTCCCTTTTCACCGCGCTCCTGCTTAAGCTCCTCGATATACAGTTTGGACCATTCCTTTACGTCCTTCTCCCCGTCTATCTCCAAATGGAACTGAAGGCCGAGCGCGGTCCTGTAAATAAACGCCTGATTTGGGCATAGCTCCGAGCATGCGAGATGTTTCGCCCCCGCCGGGATGTCGAACGTGTCGCCGTGCCACTGGAACACCGAGAACTTTGCCGGCAACCCCTTGAACAGCGGGTCGTTGACGCCATCGTCGGTCAGTCTCAGGTCGTACCAGCCTATCTCTTTTTTGCGGTTTTTTTTCACCTTCGCGCCGAGCGCGCGCGCGAACATCTGCGCCCCGAGGCAAAGCCCGACCATCTTCACGCCCGCCATGAGACATTTTTCGATGAACTTCAGCTCGTCCCTCAAAAACGGGTGTTTGTCCTCATCGTAAACGTTCATGGGCCCGCCCATGAAAAGAATCAGCGAGTATCCTTCCGGCGAGGCGGGTAGCTTGTCCCCCTTGGCCAAATCCACATAGGTGATTTTGTGCCCTTTTTGCTTTAAAAAAACGCCGAGGGTTCCGGGCCCCTCAACGCTTATGTTTTTGATGGCCAGTACGTTCAACTTTTTTCCTCCCGTTTGAGCGAGTCTTCTTTTCAATTCCAGGCTTGACTCTCTTGTTTACCGCGCCGCTTACTGCGGATTTTCGCGGCGATTTGAAATTACTTTTTCGCGGAGTCTCTTTTGCCTCCGCGCCAAATTTTCGCGGAGCCGCGAAAGCGTCCCCCCTCGGCGTCTCCCTCGCCTCGGCGCCGGATTTGCGCGGCCCCGTGAAGCTATTCCTTCTCGGCCTATCCTTGGAGCCGGAGGCGGGCCTTCGTGTCGGCGCGGCGTCCCCCCTGCCCGTGTGGGAATGCCTGCCGGTGCGCGGAAGATAAACGCATTTTATAGGCGCGCCGGAAAAACCGTACTCCTCCCTTATCCTATTAACGAGATATCGCTCGTACGACTCGCCCACATGACCGGTTCTGCTCACGACGAAGTTAAATGTGGGCGGGGGGCTTTCGGCCTGCGACACGAAGAAAAACTTCACGCGGTGCCCCTTGACGATTGGCGGCGGCTGTTTTCCCGTCCAATGCTGTAGTTTGCGGTTAAGCGGCCCGGTGTCCAGATGTTTCCGGAACTCGTCCCGCACGTTCGCTATCTCCTCGAATATCTTGTTCATCCTCTGCCCCGTCAGCGCCGACACGAAAACGACCGGCGCCCAGGAAAGGAACTTCAGCTTATATTCGAGGTCCTGCTCGAACTTCACCGTGGAGTTGGAGTCCTTTTCCATCAGGTCCCACTTGTTCACGACGATGATGCACGCTCGCCGCTCGGCGAGGATGAGGCCGGCCACGCGCTCGTCCTGCGTGGTGATTCCCTGCGTGGCGTCCAGCACCAGCAGGGCCATCTGGGCGCGCTCGATGCTTTTTATGGACATGATGATGGAATATTTTTCGATTTTTTGGGAAACGCGGTTTTTCCGCCTGATGCCCGCGGTGTCTATGAAAACGAACTCCTTGCCGTGCCATTTGACCGAGGTGTCCACCGCGTCACGCGTGGTGCCCGGTATGTCCGAGACCATCAGCCGTTTTTCGCCCAGCACCCTGTTGATGAGGGACGACTTCCCGACGTTCGGCCTGCCCAGCACCGCGACGGTGAACGGCTGGTCGGCTTTTGCGACGACCTTCGCCTCCTCGTACGCCGGCTCGGTTCTCCCCTCTATCAACGCGCTTTCCAGTTCGTAAAACCCGTGCGAGTGTTCGGCTGAGATCGGGAGCACCTCCTTGAAGCCGAGGGAGAAAAATTCCGACATTTCGTGCTCTTGTTTTGGCGTGTCCAGTTTGTTGACCGCCACTATAACTCTCTTGCCGCTTTTCCGCAGTATTTCGCCTATCTGCCGGTCGACCGGGGTGACTCCGGCTTTCCCGTCCACAACGAGGCAGATCACGTCAGCCTCCTCGATTCCCAGGTGCGCCTGCTCCCTAATCTGTGAGGTGATTATGTCCTCCGGGGTCATGTCAATGCCGCCGGTGTCGATTATCAGAGACGGTATCCCGCGCAGGTCGGCCCTGCCGAACATCCTGTCGCGCGTCACGCCGGGCATGTCGTCCACTATCGCCTTGCGCGATTTGGTGAGTTTGTTGAAGAGAGTGGATTTCCCGACGTTGGGTCTTCCCACTATGCCGACCGTAAAAGTTTCCCTGTTTGCCATATTCGTTATCAGGCCGGTTTGGCCTTCCCTCCTATTATTGCGGCCACGGTGTTAAATAAAAACACGGCGATGGCTAGCGCGTTCAGCGCGCCGCCCCATGTGTGCGCCGTTTGAAAATCAAGCAGGTTGGAAACGACCCTGACGACGAGCGAAAGATGCAACAACGCCAGGTGTACGTAAAACGCGCCGGAGAACGGCAGGGCGAATTTGAGCACCGCCGGAAAAATTATCGGCGCGTGGCCGAATATCATGCTGAACGCGAACCCAAGGAAAAGCGAGTGGAGCGTCGCGTCGTAATAAAGGCCGTTCGGCCAGTCCTGCCGGACGGTCAGAAGAAACCCGGAGACCGCCAGCCAGAAATATCCGAGCAAAAGACTCACCGCCACAAACCGCGTCAGCCCTGTCTGGCGCACCGTCCTCCTGGGTATGTCGTACACAAACAGCCACGCCGCCAGCGCCATCATTCCCGCCCCGCACGCCTTTGCTCCGGTCGCGGGGTCGTAGGAGGCCAGCACCATTCCGGCAAGAAACGTCCCGAGTACCGCCGTGAAAATAACTCGCGCCCTTCGCGGCGGCTGGACGAACCGGCTTAACTCAAGCCTTTCCCCCGCTATCGTCAGAATCACGAACCCGCCCCACCACAATACGAAGCTTGAGACCGGGTATTGGAGAAGCCAGAACAGATTTCCAACCCCCCACGCCGCCGCGCCCATCGCCATCGTTATGTTGAACATTTCGGGTTGTCGTTTGATGATTACGCAATATATGGCGAACATCGCCGCGCTTGAAAGAATAAAAAAGATTATCCCGAGGCTTCCAGTCCGCCCGGCGACCAATAATATCCCGCCGAGCGCGGAAAACAGCGGCGCCAGATAACCCCAGAGCCTGCCAAGCGCGACGGCCCGTTCCAGCCCGATGACGGTGCCAAGAAAACCGGCGACCATCAAAGGCCCGTGGACGGACGCAAGTCCGGGGCTTTCCAAAAAGAGATTCAAATTCAGCCGCAACAGCCCCGCGGCGACGCCGGTCAGCAGACACAGCATTCCCGCTAACATCAGCGGAAACCGAATAGCCCTCTGCATTTCCATCGGTTACGAGACCCCCAGCTGTTTTTTGGCTTCGGGGGACATCAGAGTGGCGTTCCACGCCGGTTCCCAGACGAGGTCGACCTTCACGGTTTTCACAGCCGGGAACTTCGCGCGCAGAACGCTCTTCGCCTGGTCTACGATATGTTCCCCCAAGGGGCATGATTGAGTGGTCATGGTCATCGTCACGCTTATTAAGTCCGGCGACGGCTCGACCTTGTACACCAGGCCCAGGTCAACGATATTGACCCCGACCTCGGCGTCAATCACCTGTTTGAGAGTTTCAAGCACTTCGGATTCGAGCATATAAAAAATTCCGTCCATAATTAGGAGAACAATTTAGGTTCAACGATTCTGCGAATAAAGTATTATACGCCAACTTTAGCCATCCCCGCTTTATTACCGGCCCGTCCAACAAAGATATGTTATATATTTATAATGTGCCCTAGAAAGATAATCCACGTCGACATGGACGCTTTTTATGCCGCCGTCGAGATGCGGGACAACCCTGATTTGCGGGACAAGCCGTTGGCCGTGGGCGGAGACCCTTCCAGGCGCGGCGTTATCTGCACCGCCAACTATGTCGCCCGAAAGTACGGGGTGAAATCCGCCGTCGCCTCCGCGTCGGCGGTAAAGCTTTGCCCCGGCCTGATAATCCTTCGTCCCGACATGGAGAAGTACAAACGGGAGTCAAGGCGCATCCACGAGGTATTCGCCAGGTTTACCGGCAAGATAGAGTCGGTCGGTTTGGACGAGGCGTATCTGGACGTGAGCGACGTCACGGACTTCGACGGAAGCGGGACTCTTATAGCCAAGGAGATAAAGCGCCTTGTCCACGAGACGACGGCTCTTACGGCGTCGGCCGGAATCGCGTCGAACAAGTTCCTTGCCAAGGTGGCCAGCGATTATAAAAAGCCCGACGGTCTGTTTTGCATATCTCCTCGGATGGCGGACGAGTTCGTTAAAACGCTCGAAGTTAAAAGGATACCCGGGGTTGGAAAGGTAACGGCCCAAAAACTCGCCGCGATAAAAGTTAAGACTTGCGGCGACCTCCAATCCGTCCACAAGGAAACGCTTGTCCGTAACTTTGGAAAATTCGGCGCGGCGTTATACGACCTCTGCCGAGGGAACGACGACCGGGAGGTCGAGGTGGGTTGGGAGAGAAAGTCCCTGAGTATCGAGACCACCTTCGACGCCGACATCAACGGCGAAGAGTGTGTCGGGCGGCTTCCCGACCTGCATGAAAACTTCATGCGGAGACTGGCTCGGTATCAAGACAAGGGGAAAAGGCCGATTCATTCCATCCATGCAAAAATCAAGTTTAAGGATTTTTCCGCCACGACCATCGAAAGAGGGGGTGACGGAACAGGCATAGAACAGTTTCTCCCGCTTCTAAAGGACGGGCTGGGGCGCAAAGACCTTCCCGTCCGCCTTATAGGGATTGGCGTTAAATTCGCGGTGACAAAGCCCAGGGTTCAGAAAGCCAATCCCCTTCAGTTGTCATTCGGGTTTTAATTGAGACTCCCCGTACCATGACTTTTGTCAATTATAATCATTTCATATCTGGTAAAATGAACACATACATTTCTATGCGAATTTACACTTATCAGGAGGCGGCCGTTTGAACAACGTGAGAAAAGTTCTTTTTATCTTGATTCCGGCGGGTCTTTGCCTGCTCGCGTATCACGCGATGCTGGACAGCTTCGCCGAGCCGAGCGCTAAACCCAAGCCGGTAGGATGTTGCGATCACGGCCCAAATCAGACAAAGGTTCCCGCCGCCCAACTTGAAAAGGTCAAGGCGATGAAAAACCCGGTGCCGGCCAATGCGAACTCGCTGGCCATGGCCAAAATTATTTATAATGGAAAAGGCACATGCACCGGTTGTCACGGCCCACTGGGAAAAGGGGACGGCGAGCTCGGGGTTAGTCTGGACACCCCACCGCGCAACTTCACCGATCACGAATGGCAGAAAGCCAGAACCGACGGAGAGCTGTTTTGGATTATCGAAAACGGCACCGAAACGGGCATGATTTCGTTCGGCGGCATGATTTCGGACAGTGAAATCTGGGCCTTGGTCGGCTACGTAAGGTCGCTGGGCAAATAAACGGGGCTTCAATCGAGCCATTGCAAACGACCCGTTTTCTCAAATTGGGAAAGCGGGAAACCTTTTTCTCTTAACATTAGGGAGGATTCCAAAATGAAAAAATCGTGGGGTACGTTTAAAAAGATTTTCTTTTTCGCGCTATTCTCGCTGATGGCGTCGTTTGTTTACGCCGGTATCGCCGCCTCGGAGGAGAGAGCCGTTCTCGGCGTGGCGCCGATGGTTCCGTCGCCTATCACGCGGACGGAGCCTGCCATGGTGGTCGTCGAACTGGAGACGGTTGAGAAGATGGGCCAGCTAAAGCACCCGTTGTCGGGACAGGCGATGGACTATCAATTCTGGACTTTCGGCGGCACCGTGCCCGGCCCGTTCATAAGGGTCAGGGTGGGGGACACCGTGGAACTCCATCTTAAAAACAACAAATCCAGCAAAAATCTTCACTCGATAGACCTGCACGCCGTGTGGGGCCAGGGGGGTGGAGCCAAAGCCTCGCAGACCATTCCGGGAGGAGAGACAGGCTTCGCGTTCAAGGTCCTGAACCCTGGGCTTTTCGTTTACCACTGCGCGACCAGCGACATCCCGATGCACATAGCCAACGGGATGTACGGGCTTATTTTGGTCGAGCCGGAGGGCGGCCTGCCAAAAGTCGACCGGGAATATTACATAATGCAGGGGGAGTTTTATCCGGCCGGCAAGAGGGGGGACGCCTCCCTGACCGGAGTCCAGCCCTACTCGAAGGACAAGGCGCTCGACGAACACCCGGAATATGTTCTGTTTAACGCGATGTCGGACGGCGGAAAACTGGAGGCCAAGGTGGGCGAGACCGTCCGCATATTCGTCGGCAACGGCGGCCCGAACCTCACGTCCGGTTTCCATATAATAGGGGCGATTTTAGACAAGGTTTACCCCGAAGGGGATCTGTCTTCCCCGCATCTAAACGTGCAGACCACGGTGATCCCCCCGGGCGGCGCGGCGGTGGTCGAGATGCAGATTAGAACCGCCGCCAACTTCATAATGGTGGATCACGCAATCAACAGGGCGATGAGCAAAGGCGCCGTTTCCATCCTCGCCGTGCCCGGAGATGGAAATCCGGAAGTCTTCAAGCCGCTTAAATCCGGAGCCCCCGGCGGCCATTAGGCCGGGCCTCCATAACAGTTTCGACAATTTTTGCGGGCGCGGGGGCGGCACGGCCTCCCCCGCGTAATCGCATCGTCCGTTATTCAAACCGCTTCCCCGCCAACCCCCGTCGCCGCATTTCCGAAAAATGGGTTGACAAATATGATTTTTCTGATTATTCTGATAAATATGAATTGGAGGATTTTTGGCGAAAAAGAAAAGTAGTCCAGAGTGTTGCGACCCCGGAAACGGAATCCGTTTCGAGGCGGTGGTCACCGTGGACGAACGGGGCCAGATGGTGCTACCCAAGGAAATGCGCAAGGCCGCCGGAATCAAGGCGGGCGACAAGCTCGCGCTGGTGAGCTGGGAAAACGACGGGAAGGTTTGTTGCATGTCGTTGGTGAAAGTTGACGAAATGGCCGCGATGGTCGGCTCGTTTTTAAGGCCGTTCTTGAACGAAATTTCCGGGAAAAAGGAGAAATAAGATGGATTCAAAAGACAACAAAACCCACGCGCACAAACACCACGGTGAAAACGGAAAAAAAGAGGGTGGCTGTTGCGGCCCGTCCTGTTGCTCGACCAAAAAAACCTCTGAACAACCCGATGCTTCCGCAAAAGGTAAAAAGTAGCCCGGATAAAGAAGGACAAATAAATTGGACTCGAAAGACGGCGGGTATTGCGGCCCAGAATGCTGTCCGCCTAATAATGAGGACAACGCCCCAATCGTGGCCGCTTGCCGTACAAAAGTGACGACCGAATGGTCGCGCTCCGACCATGTCGGGCAAATCCTTTGCCGACTGTCAAATTCTTTTCGGATGAAATACTCGGTTCCACCCGGCTTGTACGCCCTTGGCGCGCCGGACAAACAATCGGACGTTTTTGCGAGCGCCAATTACAAGCTTAGTTTCGACATTCTTCGCCGTTCCTTGAAGGGGATTAACGCATGGATTCTCGTTTTGGACACGAAGGGGATAAACGTATGGTGCGCCGCGGGAGAGGGAACCTTCGGAACCGACGAGTTGGTGAAAAGAATCGATGAGAACCTGCAAAACGTCGTGGCGCATAAGAGAATCATCGTCCCGCAGTTGGGCGCGCCGGGAGTCGCCGCGCACGTCGTCAGAAAGAAAACGGGGTTCAACGTATATTTCGGGCCGGTTCGCGCCGAGGACATCCGGGCGTACGTGGAGGCGGGATACGAGGCCACGAAAGCAATGCGCGCCGTGGAGTTTGATTTTATCGACCGGTTGGTTCTTACGCCAATGGAAATAATCCCGTCGTTGAAGCTGTTTGTAGTCTACGCGCTTTCGATTCTTATAATATTCGGCCTTCAACCGGTCGGCCTGGTTTTTAACGAGGCCTGGGGTTACGGCCTGCCTTTTCTTGCGCTCGGCCTGCTGACGGTCTTGTCCGGGGCGTTGTTCACGCCGGTCTTTTTAAACCTGATTCCGTTCCGTTCCTTCGCGATAAAAGGGTGGTTGGCGGGGATGATTGCGCTGGCGGTCGCCGCGCCATATCTTGGCGTTTTTGAAATGGGAAAACCGCTGGCATGGTTCGCGTTTTTGTTCTTCCCGCTGGCGAGCTCGTATATCGCGCTCCAATTCACCGGGGCGAGCGTGTTCACCGGGATATCCGGCGTCAAAAAAGAATTGAAGTTCGCTATTCCTGTTTATGTGGCCGGGGCGTTTGTCTCCCTGGCCCTGCTTGTCGTATTTAAACTCGGACGGCTGGGGATGATATGAAATACCTGCACGATACGGCAAGCCTGGAGCTTTTCACCGAAAAATGCACCGGGTGCGGAGTCTGCGCGGAGGTCTGCCCGCGCGAGGTGTACGTTATCAGCGAGAAAAAAGCGGTGATAACCGACAAAGACCTTTGCATGGAGTGCGGGGCGTGCGCGTTGAATTGCGCCTATGACGCGATAAAGGTGAGCGCCGGGGTCGGTTGCGCCTCCGCCGTCATCAACGGGATGATAACGGGCGGCGAGCCTTCGTGCGGTTGCGGGGGCAAGACGGACAACGCAGGCTGTTGCTGACCCTGAGGCATTACGTATAGTTTTCCCTTTCCGAGGGGTGTAGGGGGAAACTTCCTTTTTCGTAAACGCCGGAGGGGACGGTTAAGTTCGGATACACCTTGCAGTCCGGGTAAAGCAGGCTGGCGGGGGAACAGACGGCATTGCACCCGACCTCGCAATAATCCCCCAGTATCGCCCCGAATTTCGACAGGCCGGTTTTGACCGTCCTCTTTTCGTGGATAAATGTTATCTCCGGGAACGACTCTTTTTTCTTCGCCTCCGCGCTCCTGAATTTCAGGTTCGCAAGCTTTGTCCCCGCCCCTAGGTTGACGTAGGAGCCGATGACGCAATCGCCGATGTAGTTGAAATGCCCCGCCTCGCTGTGGTTCATCAAAACCGAATTCTTTATTTCCGTGGCGTGCCCCAACGTGCATTTGTCGCCGGTTATCACGCCGCCGCGCAGATAGGCCCCCTGCCTGATTTCGCACCCCGCGCCTATTAGCGCCGGGCCTTTTATCAACGCGGACGGCTCGATTTTCGTCCCCTTGCCGATAAATATATTTAGCGGATGATACGCCATGTCGGATTTAAGAACCACCGGGGTCTCGCAGTACAACATGGAGTCCGCCCCGTCGAGACGCCTAAGTCCGGCGGGGAGTTTTGTCTTGGCGGCTTTTTTGAAAAAATCCGCGATGTAGTCGTTAATATTCGGGAGAACCTCCCAGGGCCGTTCCAGCCCCGAAAAAATCTTCTTGTGCGCGAAATGCCCCATCTCCGGAAAAAACTTTGCCAAATCAAACTTTTCCAAGCAACCCCTCCCCGATAGGCGTGATGGCGAACTTGCCGCCGCGCCTTGTTATAAGTTTTTGTTTCACCTCCATCTCGTGCGTCAACCGCTCGAAATCGACCCCGGGAAAAGATCCCGCGACGGGCTGGATGTTTTTTAAAAGTTGTTCCAGCACTCCGAGCCGGGCGGTCGCCATTGGATTCTCGTTGTCCGTCATTTTTTTCATAAGCCAGATTATGGCCGTGTCGCACGTCGTTTTTAGCAGGCCGTCCATCTCCTTCGAGCCGCGGGCGTTCACGCTTGTCTTGTTTTCCGTGCCGGAGTTTCGGACGAATATCGAGCCGACGCGCCCCGCGCTTTTTGAGGTTATCGTCATGTACAGCATGTCCGGCTCCCCGTCCATCTCCTCCTCCGCCAGCGAAAGACTTTTGTCCGCGCGTTTGTTAAAAATATCGCGCAACGTTTTTTCGACGCCTTTCCAAACCTCGCTCCCTCGGTGGAAGCGTTCTTTGACGATGTAATACGCATAGGCGGTGTGCCTGACCCCGGCCTCGAACGGCGCCCTCGCGACTTTTATCACGTCACTTTCGCCGGCCAGCCTGTGCAACGCCAATATGGTGTTGATAGCCCCCTTCAGCCCGTTTCCGGTGAGCACGCGTTTTTCCGCCCTGCATTTTATAGTGGTCACTCCCGCGCTTATGCTGTGCCCGCTTTCCTCCCCGCCGAGGCCGAACGATTCGCCGGACTCGTTAGCCAATTGCAAAATCCACTTGTCCCCCACGGCGGTTATAACCGGCTTGAACCCGAGCGACATGGCGTGGTGCGCAAGATTCACGTCGCTTTCCACCGTGAAGGCCATTATCCGCCCGCGCCATTTTTCCGGCTGGGCGCCGATTAGGTACGAGGCCTGGAGCGCGAGCGACTCGTCCCCGGAAAGAATTCTGACTGAGTCGTTTTCCTTGTCGTAAACGAGAACAAAGAACCTGTCCCCGTCCGCGTCGAAGGAAGCGCCGAGCGGCGGTTTTCGCGGGGCGTCGCCTTTGGCGGCAGACCGCCCCTCCTCGAACATTTTTTTCACCAGTTCGTGCCTGGCCCAGCCGGAGCCGGAATCGAACGCGCCCGCCGTTATCTCCGCCGTGCCCTCAAGGTGCGCCACGCCGGAGTCCTTGTTGACGTCCCCGTTTTGCTCGCCGGCCACCTCGATGACCCTTGCGAATCCAAGCTCGGAAAAAACCATCGCGGCGAGGCCGGCAAGCGCGCCGCGCGCAGGGTCGACTATTATCTCGGAGCCGGCAAAAGCTTTCTCGTTCCAGTCCATCCACGAGTTGCGCCCGTCGAGGTGAAAATGGATGAATCGTTCGCGCTCCCCCTTCGACTCGTCGAACGGGTGAAATTTTTCTTCCGCGTTCCTCACGGTCTCGTAATCGGTGGCGTAGATTCTTTCCGTGAGCCTGACGTCCTCCTCCGGCGTGAGCTTGGCGGCGTTCGGCCCCATGAATATCTTTATCCCGTTGTGGTCCTTCGGATTGTGCGACGCCGTTATCACAATCGCCGTAGCGGTCTCCAGACACACGAGCGAAATCGCGACGCCCGGCGTTGGCAGAACGCCCAACATAACCGGCCTGGCCCCCGCTTTGGCGATTCCCGATATGGCGGCGGAGACGTAAAAGTTTTCGACGTCCCTGGAATCCCACCCGATAAGCGCGTCGTCACCCTCCTGCATTTTTCCGGACTCTATCAGGCCGCGAATGTGGGCGTGACAGTAAAGCTCGAAAAACTGCTCCGTCATCACCCCGTGTTTAAGGAAGACCTCCAGCGGCCCCTCGGTAAAATCGCGCGCCGGACGAACCGGCCTTCTCACCCCGTCGGTTCCCTGAATGCGCGTCGGACGCGCGTCCCCGTGTGATTTTGTCATAAGTAAAATCCCTTCCGGCGCGAGTCGCCTCTCACGCCACGGTTACGGATTTCGCCAGGGAGCGCGGTTTGTCCACGTTGCGCTCCAGCGTTGTGGCAAGGAAATAAGAGAACAGCTGGCCCGCCACCAGCGCTATGAATGGGCTTACAAGCGGCGGGGCCGGCGGAAGCATAATCTGGTCCTCGAATAGTTTTGAGGCTCGCAACGACTTCGAGAAGTGAAAGCCGATGATTTTGCCCCCGCGCGCGTTTATCTCCTCCACCGAGCTCATCGTCATCCTATGCAAATCCTTCTCGTCCTCGCCGGGTATGAACATCGCCGACTTTAGGTTGTCGTCTATCAGCGCGAGCGCCCCGTGTTTTAGGAATCCGGCCGGCATCCCTTCCGCGTGGAGGTAGGCGACCTCCTTCACCTTAAGCGCGGTCTCGAGCGCGACCGGATAAAATTTTCCGCGCCCCATGAGAAGCCAGTTGTGGCGCGAGGCGTGCTTTTCGGCGACGGTGTGGAAAAACCCCGAATACTCGTTGAGGAACTTGGAGATTAGCGCCGGCAACGACTCCAGCTGTTTTATCTTCCGTTTTTTATCGGAGGGTGAAATGTGCCCGTTTATCGCCCCCGCCTCTATCGCCACGCGGACGAGTATTATCATCTGGGCCATGGCGGCCTTCGTGCTTATGACGCATATTTCCGGCCCGGAGCCCTGCATGACCACCTCGTCCACCAGTCTGCTAAGCGTGGAGCCTGCGACGTTGACTATCGCGGCCGTCTTCGCCCCCCTGTTTTTGGCCTCCTTCATCAGGCGAAGCGTGTCGTACGTCTCGCCGGACTGCGAGATGGCAAGAACGAAATCGCCGGCGGTCAAAGGGGAGTTTTCCAAAAACTCGTCGGAGCTTATCGCCGTGACGCCAAGCCCCGCCTCGGACGCCAGGTAACACTGCCCCATCTGCGCGGCGTAATAGGTTGTCCCTATTCCGGTCAGGTAGGCTCTTTTTGCTCCCAGAAGCCCTTTTGCGAGCGCGACGATAGATTTTTCGTCAACGGACATCGCCTTTTTAACTGTTTCCGGCTGTTCGTATATTTCTTTCAGCATGTAGTGCGGGAACCCGCCTTTTTTCGACATCTCGGCGTCCCAGTCGATAAGCATTATTTTTTTCTTCAACGGCCGCCCGTCCGAGATTTTTTTGACAACGTAGCCGGAGCTGGACACGACCGCGTATTCGCCGTCGTCCATTACTACCGCGTCCTTCGTGTATTCGATGAAGGCGTTGAAATCCGAGCCTATATAAAACTCGTCCTTGCCTATTCCGATAATAAGCGGGCTTTCGTGCTTGCCGCAGAATATTCTGTTCGGCTCCTCTACGGAGACCATGGCGATGGCGAAGGAGCCTTCCAGCGCCTTGAGCGTCGCGACAAACGCGCCCTCGAGCGGCAACCCTTTTTTTCTGAAGTCCTCTATAAGATGCGCGACGACCTCTGAGTCGGTGTCCGAGGCGAACTTGTGTCGTTTTTTAACAAGCGCGGCCTTGAGTTTGGCGTAGTTGGAAATAATCCCGTTGTGGACTATCGCCAGCGTTTTGTCGCAACTTAGATGCGGGTGCGCGTTTGCCGGAGTGACGCCGCCGTGCGTGGCCCACCTGGTGTGGGCTATCCCGGTCACGCCCTCAAGGGAAAGAAAAAGCTCCTTCTCCGCCACGTCCG
>Ga0315281_10005260_pt1 | contig 18571 bp, 15 predicted proteins | sample YL17G07_0_MG_FD_204540 | JGI IMG/M metagenome (GOLD analysis project Ga0315281, IMG submission 204540) | Sediment microbial communities from Yellowstone Lake, YNP, Wyoming, USA - YL17G07_0 | ecosystem: Environmental > Aquatic > Freshwater > Lake > Sediment | place: USA: Wyoming | collected...
CGGGAATTGCAGAGGTCGGCCGACCTCACGCTCACCCTAGAAAAATTCGACACGGGACTTCAGACGGCCAAGCTCGATTATTTCCACTCCATGACCGCGGAAGAAAATCACCACATCGAACGGATGGCGGAACAGCAATCCAGCCATTCCTCCGATATTCCGGCACCTATCACCGTCTAAAAGTCCACGGTCTCGCTCAATGCAATCCGTGCCGGGTGCCCTTTTTCATCTCGTAAATCGCCGTGATCGTTGTACCGATGCCGCCGCGGACGTTGAACTCGGCGACCACCTCCATCCAACGCGGGGAACAGGCGGCGACCAAGTCGTCCAGGATTTGGTTCGTCACTTTTTCGAAATAGACCCCTTCATTCCGGTAAGACCAGAGATAGAGCTTGAGGGACCTGAGTTCGATGCAGAGATTGTCCGGCACATACCGGATCTTGATCATGGCGAAGTCCGGCTGGCCGGTCTTCGGGCAGAGGCTGGTGAACTCGGGACACTCATTGTAAATCTCATAATCCCGGTCCGGGTACGGATTGGGAAAAGTTTCTAATGCCTTTGAAGGTTTCGTCAACATAAGGATTTCCTTCTTGCTGATGCATTCCGAGGCCCGCGTCAACAGGCAGCCGGCCCACCTCAGATCGCCGCCGCCGTATCGAGGTTGCATGATTTTTATGCTCTCTAGATCCTTGACTCCTACCCCTGTATCCCCTAGGTCTAAAAATCAACCACAATACGCAAATGTCATTTGTTCATTCGCTAAAAAAGTATTTCAAGGGCATCCGATGGCTTAAGCATGCCAAGAGGATTTTCGACGACAAACCGATTCACTGCAGTTTTTTCGTCACCGACCGATGCAACCTCGATTGCGCCTACTGCAACGAATACGACAACTCCCAGGCCCATCCCACGTTGGAGGATCTGAAGAGGAGGATCGATAAGGTGGCGGATCTTGGTGTGATCAAGACGGCGTTGGTCGGAGGAGAACCTCTCCTTCACCCACAGATCGATCAAGTGATCCGTCACGCCAAGAGCAAGGGGATGGCCACGAGCATCTCCACGAATGGCTATCTTTTGAATGAGAAGATGGTCGATCGGCTCGTGGCGGCGGGACTCGACACCGTCCAGATCTCTATCGATCGAAAAACCGCCTCATCGATCACGCGGAAGGCGATCGAAAAGATCCACCAGCATCTGGATTATCTTCTTCAGACGAATATGAAGGTTCATCTCTCGGGGATCATTTGCGAAGATACGGCCGATGAGTCGGAAGCCGTTCTCAATTACGGGTTGAATCGTGGAATACCGACTCAGCTTCGGCTTCTTCACGGGGACGCCGACGGAAGACTGCTCACCAAGGCAGCCCCAACGGAGAAAGGCAAGAGGCTGATCGACCTGCAGATCCGACTCAAAGAAGAGGGGAAACCAATCCATACGAGGCAAAGGATCCTCGATTATCAGAGGGAGACTTTGGAGGGCAAACAAACCGAGTGGACGTGTCTTGCCGGCTACAAGATTTTTTTCGTTTCGGCTCAGGGCGACTTTTGGCTCTGCTCCCAGGTCAGGACAAACAAGAAAATCGAGGAGGTCACACCGGAAGACCTTAAGTCTTATGACCATAAAAAAGACTGTCAGACTCATTGCGGGATTTACTGTGTGATCTCCAATTCACTCTTTGTTCAAAATCCTATTGCCTTCACGGCACGAGAGGTTCCTTGCAAGGTCAAACAGATCCTAAGAAAAATCCATGCATCGTGAAGATTGCCCTTGTCGTTGTGACGGAAAAAAACATCGATTTTCTGTCCATTCCAACGGGCGGGCTCTCCCTATACCAGAGAATGGTTTCTGAGATTTTGGAGTGCGGGGCAGACCGTGTCCTCTTGCTGGATCCTGCAGGGAACCTTCAGAGTGGGCCGGAGGAGATTTATTCGCCCATTCAGGTCAAGGCCTTGGTTGAAGGGATGGGGGCGGAAACGATTCTCCTTTTGAATGGAGACGTCTATCTTCACCCGGACGGCTTAAAACCGATCTTGCAGAGCGCTCCCCTGGACACGCCGATGGCTACGCCGGTCGATTTCTTCAAACAGGGCTCCAATCTTTGGGTGGCCTCTCTTTGGAGCCCGGGCCTCTTCGCAGAGGGAATCCATTCTTTGAGCCGTGGAGAATTTCTTGGCACCCCCAAATCCCCTAAATCCTATGTCGGGAGCACGATGGTTTATCCCTTGGATTCCTTCGACCCGGCCGGCTTTCTGGGCTATTTGCTGACACATCTCAGAAAGCCCACGGATGGCCTGGTCTCGCGGCACATCAATCGAAAGTGCTCCCTTTTCCTGACCAAATATCTTGTCCCTTTTCCTATCCATCCCCATGTCATCACATTGGCGCTCCTCTTGCTCGTTTCACTTCCCTGCTACTTTCTTTGGAAGGCAACTTATGCCGGCATCATCATGGCCAGCTTCATTTACCAGCTCCAATCGATCCTCGATGGAGTGGATGGCGAATTGGCGAGGCTAAAGCTAAAGCAGAGCAAGATGGGGAGTTATCTCGACACGCTTTGCGACAGGGTATTCGATATCAGTTTTATTTTCTTTCTGGGGAGGGCGCTGAGTATTTTAAAAGGGGTGCCGATCTGGTATCTCATGGGAATCGCATCGGCCGTCATCAGCACGCTTTTTACGATGAGGAGCTTTTATGTCCTCTATCGATCCGCAGGGAACGGGACATTCCATGTTTTCGGGGAGGGCTTGCAGGCGGCCGCCGGAGGCCTATCGCCCGCGCTGGGAAAACTCTTCCGTCTGTTGGATGTCCTCACCAAAAGAGATATGCGTATCCTTGGTTTCCTGATCTTTTCATTGGCCGGGCTGGCCCACATACCCTTTCTGATTTTTGCCCTGAAAGACAGCCTTCGAATAGTTATGATAGTCTCTTTTCGAGGAGGATTAAAAAATTACAGAAATTATTCCAGAGGTAGAACAGGAATCGCATAGAGAGACCTTGAGGGAAATCGCCCGGGGGAGTTTGGTGAACTTTCTCGGACTTCTGACCAAAGCGCTAAAACCCATTTTCTTTATCTTGGTGGCCAGGCTTTACGGCCAGTCGCTTTTTGCCCTCTATTACATCTCCTGGTGGTCTGTGGGGGAACTTCTCTCTCGGCTCGCTATTTTCGGCCTTCAGGAGGGCCTGATCCGGGAGGTGGCCTCCTATGATGAGACACCCGATCCGGAGCATGAGGAGCGGCTTTATCATTCGATCGCCACGGCGCTTCTTTGCACGACCCTCCTAAGCGCGATCCTGTGCTCGGGACTCTTCTTCCTGGCGCCCTGGATTGCCTCTTCCTTTTTTAAGAAGCCGGAGCTTATTCTTCCTTTGCAGTGGTCCTCCATGGGGATTTTCCTCCAGTCGTTCATCGTTATCTTTCTGGCGGCCCTGCGGGGAAAGCGGATCATGCGCTACGAGGTTTATGTGCGTAGCCTCCTTGAGTCGATCGCCCTCATCGGGTTTTGCCTCCTCTTTTTCTGGACGCTTCCGCATTCCGTAGAAGCGATCATGGCCGCGCAGGTCGGCTCCTTTGTCGTTGGGTTTGGGGCGGCATGGATCTTTCTGACACGTCATTTCGACTACCGGCGAATTCTGTCGGCGTTTAGGAATCTGACTTTAAACCGCCGCATGATCTCTTTTTCAATCCCGCAAGGGTTCTTCGAGCTTAGCAATTTCGGTGTTTTACAGCTCGATACGCTGATGCTTGCGTTTTTTATCCCGCAAGAAATGGTGGCCGCCTATGGAATCGCCAGCCAGATCGCATTTCATCTCCGAAAGATCCGCATGTCGTTCACTCAAATCTATGCGCCCATCGTTGCGCGATTAGAGTTTGATGGAGAGATTCAGAAGCTTTCGCGTACTTACACCCATGTGGCGCGCTGGAGTCTCGAGATCAACCTGGCGATTCTGGGGGGACTTTGGTTCTTCAAGGAACCGCTGCTGCGACTCTTTGGAGAGGGGTTCACCGTGGCGGCCTCCGTGCTGATGGTTCTTGGATTCGGGCAGTTCATCAACGGGGTCGTGGGGATCAGCGGCAATGTGCTTTTGATGAGCGGTTACTCCGGGATTAATCTCTTCAACAGCCTCCTAGTGGCGATCCTCAACGTCCTCCTCAACCTCGTCCTGATTCCCCGTTTTGGGATGATGGGGGCTGCCGCGGCCACGACCCTCTCCGTTTGCGCGGTCAGCTTTCTGAGTTATTGGCAACTCAAGCGTCTCATGAAAGTCTTTTTTATCTGGCGGGAATTTACAAGACCGGCCCTCTGGGGTGGAGTGGCCTTTGGTTCCGGACTTGTCAGTTTATGGCTGCTCAGCTTTGAAACTTTTAAACGGGGCACTCTTTGGAGCGGTCTCGTCTTCTTGGGCGTCTATGGACTCTTTTTTTGGAAGGGGGGCTTCTTGAAGCATCATCTCTCTTCAGAGTCACCCATTCAGGAAGCGTCATGAATCTGTTAAAGCGGCTTCTTCAAAGGTCCTCTTCCCGTTCACGACCTTGACCGTGAGGATAATAATATAGGCCAAGACCCCCAAACATAAGAAATGAAGGACCCATTCCGGCTTCCCGAAGAGCGGAAAGAAGATGAAAAGAAAGGCGTAGGTATCTCTCCTTAAAAGCTGAGTGAGGAAAAAAATCCCCTTTTTGACCATGGTTCTTCCTTGCAACTCTTCCGTAAAAGTCTTCCCGAAATCACTAAAATTGTATTTTCCATCTTCCTGCCTGGCGATCTTCGCCAGCGCCAAGACCATCAACAACATGAGAGAGGTGCTTAAGATGCCCTCCCAAAGATAAAAGGCGGCGGCCGTCTCGGTAAGACCAGGCTGGCGGGAAAGGCCTATCCCTAATGCTAAAACGAAGAGGTGATTGCAGACCTGATCCACCACGGTATCGGCTTTTTCGCCTAATTTTGAGTTCAAGAATTTCAGACGTGCAATCTCTCCATCACAACCGTCCAGCACATTGGCCAGATGAAAGAGGACGGTCCCGAGAACAAAACCCCACCACGTCCCCGTAGACAAGATCAGAAAAAAAAGGGGGGACAAGAGAAAGACAACAACCGTGTATTGATTCGGTGTCATCGGGCAATCGACAAGAAACCGGCTGATAAAAAGAGAAATGGGCCGATTCAGGTACCTGGAAACAAGGCCGTCTGTCGGTTTGCGGAGCGAGTTAAAGAGTCTCTTTTTCAAAGTGGAAAGATCGGAGTCTTGGTTCATGACGTCCCAAAAGACGCCGTCGTTTGAGTTCTCATCCGGTTTCTCAGAGACGCATTGATCAAAGATCTGGAAGAGGCCCTCCCAGGAACGATCGGTGAGTTCTTGAGGGAGAACGCTCAAAGATTCTATGAGTCTCGGGAGGGCCTTTCGACTCAGCAGCAGGGAGGTTTTGAGGATGAGGACGGGTTCGGTCTCTCCCTTCAAATAATTCACAACCTTGGATGTCAAATCGGTTTTTTCGTATATCAAGAGGGAAGGTGAGGCCGGTCCTTGCCACTCGGCAATATTCAACAGGATTCGTTGGACTTGTGTGAGCCCGCCGAACTTTCGATGGGCCCACTCATCGATGAGGAGAACGACTTTCATGAAAGTTTTTTTGAGGACCCTTTTCTAACCGCATAGCCCACTATAAATCAACCACTAACTCGTCGCTTTCTCACCATCACTACGGCGGGGACAAAGAGAATAGCCGCGACAAGACAAGTGATCTCACCGATAATTCCGATCCATCCGAATGAAACCAGGGCCTGGTTTCTCGCGATGATGAGGGTGAAGTAACCGATGATGGTGGTGATCGAGCACAAGACGACGGCGCCGCCGGTTGTTTCCAGAGCCTTTTTCATCGACTCTTCACTTTCCAGCTTGTAACGCTGGTAGATATTCACGGCGTAATCGATGCCGATGCCGAAGGTCGTCGGGATGGCGATAAAATTGAAGAAATTGATCTTAATATTGAAAATCGCGATGAGGCCGCCCATCCAAATGACGCCGACGATGAGGGTGCCGATCATAAAGGCGATGCCGCGCCGGTCCCGGAATATGAGTAGGACCACGGCGCAAATGGCGAGGAACGACAGGATCGTCAGGCGCGGACCGTCTTTGACGATTTCCCGGATCAAATCTGCGAAGATGACGTATTCTCCCGAGGCGGTGATGCGCTTTCCGTCCGGGAGGGTGTTGGAACGGATGATGTCGGTATATCGGAACAGGTTGGCTTTTTTCCAGAGTGAGAGTTTGTCCGCCGGGTATACATAGACCAGTTTCCCCAGATCGCCATTTGTCTCCCGGAACTTGGCGATGATATTCTCAGGCAGATCCGAAAGAGAAATGGGCTTACTGCCGGTAATCCCGGCTTTGAATCGGTCCGCTTCTGCCTTTTGTGCGGGTTTTAAAAAATCCAGGGCGTTGTCTTCAAGTAACCCGCGGATTTTTGAGAGAAGGGCGAGTTTTTCCTCCTGATGATCCGGAACATAGGAATGGATGGATTTGCAGCTGTCAATGATACGCTCTCCCGGGGGAAGGGCGTCGTTTTTGTGCGCGATGGCGTCGCACAAGGACGCTGTTTCCGCCATCGTATCGGTGACGATCACGGCGGGTGTCATCGACCCTCCGAGAATGCCGCGGATACGGGAATTGAGCGTCGCTTCCTGGCTGATGCTTTTCCCTTCGGCTTTGACTCGGAGTTTACTGAAATCATATTCCAGTGAATGGGGCAGAAAATGGATCATGAGCGGGATGGAGATTACGGTTGCAAGTCCGCCGATGGCGATGACCGTATACGGCTTCCGGGAGAGGAGCCGGGTGACGGGCGTCATCGGGGACAAACGAGACAGGCGTTTGGACAGGCGTCCGAACATTCCTAAAGATTGGCCTAAAGATCGGGAGACCGTGGGCCAAATTTCTTCTGAGATGCTCAAGAAAACCGGCAACACGGAGTACGTGGCGATCCAGCACAAGAACATGCCCAAGCCGCCGATAAAGCCAAACTGGGAGAAGCCGCGAACGTCGGTCGACATGAGGACGCCGAAGCCAACGCTTGTGGTGAGGCTCGAAGCGAGTGTGGCCCAAAACGTGGTAGGCATCGCGATATGGAGGGATTCCATGACCGAGGAGCCCTGATGCCGTTCTTCGAGATAGCGTGCCATGAGGATGAGCGAATAGTTGATGCCGTTGCCGATGATGATGGAGCCTAAGAATGCGGTTTGGGTGGTTAAGTAGCCGATTTCCCATTCCGCCAGTGCGAAAATCCAGGCCACACCGTTGAGGACCGCCCAAGCCATCAGTGCCGCCATGCGCAGCCTTCGGAAATAGATAAACACCACAAGGCCAACGAGTCCGATGCATAGAACAGCCGTCGAGACGATGTCGTTGATGAGGGTTTGATACTCAAAGAAAGTACGCAGGACATTGCCGGCGAGCCCCACGCGCATGGAGGGGTGATAGCGCTTCGGATCCAAGTCGGCGATTGTTTTTTCGACTTTTTCGATCAAGAGTTTGGAGAATTCGATCCCGGTGGCTGAACCCGGTGGGCGGATGATGAGCGCCATCAGCTTGCCGTTTTCACCGAAGAAGTAACCGTCGATGTAACCCTCGTAGGGGGGCATCTTGCTTTTGTATTTTGACTGAATGTCGTCGGCGCTGAATTCGGAATCCTTCTCCTCCTTGCTTTCGAAGTCGATAAAGAGGCCGCTTTTTTTAAGTTTCTCGCGTTGGATGCGGCGGTCGAGCCGATCGTGGATCTCCTGAAGATCGTCGATGTTCAAATAAAGGTATTTGTTCGCTTCAAAGAAGGCTTTGACGTCGGCGGTGTTGTAGTCGATGTGATTGATGGTTTCCGGGGGATAGGCTTTGAGTTTGGCGACGAGATCCTCGGCGAAACGGATCGAGGCCTTGGGATCGTCGGATTCGACGGCGACGAAGAGAGAGCCGGTGCCGCCGACGCGACCGATGATGCGATCGAGGTCTTTGACGCTTTGGAAATCCGACGGTAAGAGGGTCTTGAAGTCGCTTTTAAGTTTTAAGTGGCTCGCTTGGAAGGCGCTCGCGGCGAACAGTGCGACAAAGAAGATCGCGAGTGGCCAACGGGCACGATAGAGAAATCGGATATAAGCGGCAAAAGGCACCCGATTTATCTGGCATTTCAAGACGTTAATTGCAACTTTAGCCTTCTCTATGAGCCGATACTTCAATCTCAAATTCTGCTTTTTTATCCTTTTCTTCTGTCTGTCTTTGGTGGCCGTGGCGGAAGAGTCGAAACTCGAGAGGCTCCGAAACGGGGAGTTCATTACCGAAGGAGGACACGTCAAGAAAAGGGTTTGGGCCCATATGGAGGCCGTGATAGAGGCCCCGCCCGAGCTCATTTGGAAATTATGGATTGAAACCAATAATTGGGGCACCTATCGGATCCCTTTTCTCCGTGACAGCCGCACAGTCACCGAAGAGATCGCAACCGCGGTTGGTTCCACCCAACAGGCCGACAAATTTTACCAGATTTTGGATGGCCGCGTCTTTGATTCTAACGCAGATCGCCGGGAGGGGAAGGTCTGGTCTTCCTATTTCTTTCAGTATTATAACGTGAAATGGCCGTTCACCGACCGTTGGACGATCTGTAAGGTTTCGAATGACGAGAGGGAATCAGACAAAGGCATTTACAAGGCTCAATGGAGTCATGTCGCCGGCAATGTTCGAACGCTGGAAGGGACCCTTCTCCTAGAGCCTTTTGAGGGGAACCGGAAGCGAACTTACATGGACTACCGTCTGGAGTCCGATCCAGGCGGTTTTATCCCCAAGTTTCTCGTGAAAGTCGCCGTCGAAAAATCAATGCCCGCAGCCATCAAGGCAATTCGGCGCGAGGCGCTCAAAAGGAAATAAGGCGATGATCACTCAGGGATTGCGCAAGGAACGCCGGCAAATTCCCGACCCAAGTCGCCGTCCTCGATCTTTTCGTAGGAAAACGAGAAAATGCTGCGGCCTTCCTTCTTCCACTTATCCGCATAGAATGTCGTAAATTCGACGCCCTCCTCATGAAAAACGAACGACGCGACGAGACTTTGGAACACCTCCCGGATCTGCTCGACATAGTTCGGATCGTCGTGAGCTATATAGATCCGCCCCCCCGGCTTCAAGATTCTCAAGAGTTCGCGGACGAAAGGTTCTTGAAAGAGCCGGTGCTTGGCGTGCCGCTTCTTCGGCCAGGGATCGGAAAAGAGAATGAAGATCTGATCGAATTCGCCATCGGGGGCTTGAAGCACGAAGAGCCTCGCGTTGCCGAGGACCAGCTCGACGTTCGCCAGCCCGCGCTTTTCGCGCCTGACGGCAAGCTTGTCGAAACGTTTCTTCTTATATTCGACGCCGACAACGGTCGCCAGCAGATCTTGTGAGGCCAAGAAAAAGAGAAAATCTCCCCGTCCTGGGCCAATTTCTAGAATCTTAGACATCTTGAGACAAAAGATGGTAGATGTCTCGCTATCCGTCAAGGGCTATGGAATCACTTCTGCAACGTTATTTGGATCACCTGAAGGTTGAAAAGGGCCTATCGAAAAATTCGCTCTCGGCCTACGGCACCGACTTAAATGCCTTTCACACCGCCCTCAAAGACAAGAAGAACGCCCCTCAGAGTTGGAAACAGGTCCAGCCTCAGCATGTCTTGGACCATATCATGGCCCTCTCGGACCAGGCGCTGAAACCGCGGTCGCTCGCCAGACATCTGATCACCCTACGGGGTTTTTTTCGGTTTCTGGCGAAAGAACATGAAATCGAAAAGAATCCGACGAATTTGATCGAACTGCCCAAGGGCGGCCGGAAGCTCCCTCAATTTTTGACTCTCGATGAGGTGGACCGCATTCTGGAGGCCTCCAACGGAAAGCGCACAGATGATTCGCGGAACCGAACGATGCTCGAGCTCCTCTACGCCACGGGTCTGCGCGTCTCCGAACTCGTCCATCTCACCATCGACGACTTGAATCTCCAAAAAGGTTTCCTGAAGACAATGGGGAAGGGCAAAAAAGAGAGGCTCGTTCCCATCGGCAAGTCAGCCATTTCTTTTCTCAGGATTTATCTCGCCGAGGCCCGTGAAAAACTCCGCAAGAATCGGCCTTGTCAGACTTTGTTCCTCACACGTCTCGGGCGGGGCATGAGCCGGCAGATGTTTTGGAAGATCCTCAAATCACTCGCCGCGAAGGCCGGGATTCAGAAGAACATCAGTCCGCATACGCTCCGTCATTCCTTCGCAACTCATTTGATCCAGCGAGGGGCCGATCTCCGAAGCGTTCAAGCCATGCTCGGTCACTCGGACATCTCCACGACCCAGATCTACACCCACCTCAATCTGACTCACCTCAAGTCCATCACCGCTAAGCATCCAAGGGCCTAGCCTCGATTCGTTAAGTAAGCTTTACATTTTTTTAATTCAACTCTCCCTAACTCATTGATTTCACGCGATCTGCATGCTGGCTTCCTCTTTGCAGTACAGTGAGACATGAGGAGATTATGAAACTTGATGTAGACCTTTTTGGATACCATGATAGCTTCCACATCCCTTTCACGGGGAGTTTTGGAGAGGGCGGAGGCCCTCACGGTCCGCCGCCCACGGGAGGGGAATCTCCCTATCCCCCAGCGCCCGACTACTCCGACGCCATGATCGTCGAGTCGAAGAACAGCACGATGGTTGCCAATGCCCAAATCCTGTCGCAGGAATTCGCGATGCAGCAGGCGAGCATGGATCGGGACCTCCAAAGAACCGCCGATCTTGAAAAGAACCTTGAAACTCTCGATACGAAACTGGAGCTGGGGAAAATGGACTTTCTTCTAGCCATGACCTCCAACGAGAACCTGCACACGGAAAAACTCGCCCAATTGGCCGCCCAGAACAAGCTCCTCGAAAATGGGGGCCAGGCCCAGACCCAAGCCTCCTTCGATATTCCGGCTCCCGAAGGCTTCTGACCCAAGATTCTCACTTTGATAATATTCTCAAATTGATACGAAGGCGCTCCGGTGCCGCTATGAAATCCCGCATTATTCCAATGCATTAAGACGCCCTCTTGCCCCTGAACTTGGCATGGATTCTGCAGTAACCATGATGTGATGCGGAGATCCCTATCTTTAATAGTAATCCTGATGGGACTTTTGCTGTCGGGGTGCCCGCTCGGGTCCTCGGGTACGCAGGGCGTCGGGACACCCGGAGCGCCGACATCCATCACGGATTCTTCCGGGCCAGGCCCTTCCGGATTTCCCGACTCCAGCCGCGCCTCGGGAGGTCCGGATGTCGCTGCGGATTCTCAGACCGCGGACTCGCAGAAAGGGCCTCACGCACCTATGGGGGATTCGGAGGGAATTCACTGCGGGGAGGCGGAGCCCTCAAGAGTTTACTATGGATCCAATCTCTCCATGAAGGTCGATAAGACGACAGATCCTTTTCCTACGCTTGACTTGGGGGCAAACGGTCAATGGGATCTCCAATTCCTCGTCGAGACTCAGGTGGTCGAGTGCGGTATAAAAAGTTATTGGGTCGCACACCATCCCGGCATGAAGGTGCGCTTTATTCAGGACCCGGATAACTCACGGAGCGCCCGTTCCGAGTGCGATGTCCTCTTGGACCCTCCGAATATCGATCCAACCATGATGCCTGAAAACGACTTCCATCAACTTTCCGTATCAGCCGTTTCCGGAAAGCTCTCCATGTATTATGATCTCGACTGGGCCCATGTCGGGGGCCCCGACTGCAGCAATCACGTACTCGCGCCGATCACCGATCAGCAATACAACGAGGCCACCATGACCGCCACGCCCCTGGGATCCTTCAACCTTCACCTCCCTGCCACTAGCTCGGCCAGTCCGAGCAACCAAACCCAAACCAGGGTGCCCTCGCCCTAAATCTTATCCGACATATTTATCGACATACTCCTTGAGGCTCTTGAAATCCCGCGGCACGCCGAACTTCTCGAGCTTGGTGTAGAAATTCCGTCGCGACATCCCCAAGGTGCGCGCGGCGTTGGCGCGGTGGAAGCCCTCGTCCCGGATGACGCGCAGCATTTTCTCGAGCTCCTGGGGAATGGGCTTGTCCTGCGCCGACTTGGGTGACGCCGCTTTGGGAAGCGTATATTTTCCCAATAGTCCGGGTTTGAATTGAAGCGACTCGGGAACGATGATGCCTTTTTCGGAGAAGAGGGCGGCCGTCTCGATCGTGTTCTGCAACTCGCGGATATTTCCCGGCCAGTCATAGCCCATGAAGAGACGCATCACGTCCTGGGAGATGCGATGTTTCGGCTTCTTCTCCCGTTGCGACAGTTTTTCCAAGAAGTGATCCGCCAAGAGAGGCAGATCTTCCATTCGTTCGCGCAGGGGAGGGAGGGAGACCGTCACGCCGTTCAGGCGGAAAAAAAGATCTTCGCGGAACTTCCCGCGCTTCACCAGTTCGGCCAAAATCCTGTTGGAGGCCGAGACGACGCGGACGTCGACCTTGATCATTTGCGTGGAACCGACCGGCCGGATTTCCCCTTCCTGCAAAAATCGCAGTAGTTTCGCCTGCAGACCGAGGCTCATGTCGGCGATCTCATCGAGAAAGATCGTCCCGCCGTCGGCGTATTGGAGGATGCCCTTTTTATCTCCAACGGCGTGAGTGAAAGAGCCTTTCTTATGGCCGAAGAGTTCGGATTCCAGAAGATTCTCAGGCAGGGCGCTGCAATTCTCCGTGGCAAAGGGCTTGCCGACCCTCGGGCTGTTGAAATGAAGGGCCCGCGCGATGGACTCCTTGCCCGTCCCCGACTCGCCGTAGATCCACACGGCAATTTTCGCATCCGTGATCCGGTCCAAGAGCGCCAGGACGGAGACCATCTTGGGCGACCGCCCGACGATTTCGCTGTATTCGTTCTTGAGGACCATCCGGGATTTCTTGAGCTCGCGTTGCATGAGACCCATCTCGCTCGTCTTGATCTCGACCTCCTCGCTCAGGCTCCTATTAGAGGCCTTGAGCTCTTCGATCATTTGCCCCTTTTGAAGGGCCAACGCCGCGATGCCGGCAAAGGTCTTCAGCGCCGCCAAGGTCTCTCCTTCAAACAAACCCTTGGCGAAGCGATGGTCGAGATAAAAGATACCCAAGACTCCCTCGGTTCCAATGACGGGAAGGGCGAGTAGGGACTTCAGTTTTTGAAGATGAACGCTCTTGGCCTCCCGAAAGAGGGGATCTTCAACCGCATTGTCCGTCACCACGGGCAGGCCGGTCTGCATCGCCCGTTTTACCGCCGTAAGACTGGGCCGAAACTCCTCCTTTTCCAGCGCCTTTTTCGAAATGTTACGGGCGACCGCAACCGTAAAGCCCGGTAAAGGCCCGACCATCGCATCGCTTTTCAAGACAAGAAACCCGTTTTCCGCCTTGGCGAGCTCCAGGGCCCGGTCCATCAGACGCTTGAGGAGACGGTTCATGTCGGTTTCTTCCAAAAGCTCTCGGTTGATCTCCGTCAGATCGTCCAGAATTCCCACGATGTCCTCCGTTTTTTTCCGGGTTGCGCCGCCGGACTCGCCGGCGGTTTTCTCCAAGACCAACCTCTTGAAATCCTGTCTCTCGGCAAAGGTGAGCTGCAATTCCGGGGGCAATTTCGCGAAGAGATCGCGAAGCTTCGAGGGGTTGTCTTCCTCCCCGACGCCGTCGCGTACCTTCTCTAAAAAAACTTCGGTCTCCAAGACCAGTGCGTCCGACTCGGGCACTCCCGAAGCCAATTTTCTCAGTTCCTCGATTCGCTCCGATGCCTTCGCAAAGCGTCCTAAAGACGCTTCCGTCATTGCGAGGTGATAGAGGTTGCGGGAGAGGTCCCCGCGCCGGCCAAGGAGTTGAAAGATTTCCTGCGCTCGCTCCAGGAGCTTCAGGGCCTCCGCAAGATTTCCTATTTTTTGAGCGAGAATGCCGCGGTTGCTCTCCACGAGGGCCCCCTGGAGGTCGTTGTTACGCCGATCCGCAACCTCCTGTGCTTTCGCATAAGACGCCTCCGCCGTCTCAAGATCGTTATGCACAAGGGCGAGATTTCCCTCCTGAAGACGAACGGAGAATTCGCCCTCGTCGTAATGATCTTCCCGATAGTGCCGAATTGCGTCTTCAAAGAGCTTTCGTGCGCCCGTCCAATCGCCCCCTATAGAGACCGCCTCGGCGAGATTCCGGCAAAGTTCGGCACGCCGGCGCCCGGTGGGGCCCGCCAGATCCAATCCCTTTTTAAAATACTCCCTGGCCGCCTCGATCCGTCCCTGCGACATTTCGTGAGCGCCGAGTCGTGAATAGGCTCTGACCAAAAGAGGACGATGCGCATCGTTTGCGGGATCTCCTTCCGCCAGGCAACGTTTCAATCGCGCCTCCGACTCCGTCGGATTGCCGAGGTTCTGATGATTGAGTCCCGTGATGAACCAATACTTCACGGCGCGGAGCGGCTTAGGTTCGTCATGAGCCTCAAGCTCGAACCATTCGTCGCAAATCTCCAGGGCCGCCTCGAAGCGTCCCAGATCGTTCATGAGATTGATCTTGAGCCTGAGGAGGCGCGAGGTCTCATCGGTATTGCGAATGACGGCCAAGACCTTGTTGACCAGGACGAGAGCCTCCTCTCTGCGACCCTCCGAAGACAATGCTTCAACGGCAAGGCATGCCCCGCCTTGAACGCGATCTTCGTCTTTGAGGGCGATGGCATGATGGAGCTTTTGAAGACGATTGTCGGGTTCCTCTTGCAGCACGCTCATCCACGACCGATGGAGGCATTCGACTTCCGTCGAAGTGAGACTCTTCAGAACGGCTTCTTCTAATGAGGGGAGGGCGAGGCGATAGAGGCCCGTTCTGGACTCATGGAGCACCAGCTCTTTGCCGATCAGTCTCGAGAGCTTCGGTGCGAGGGCGTCATGGGATAGGATTTCGGATAGAACGGAAGAGAGTGCGCGAACGTCGACGGGTTCATGCGCCGCCGCAAGGAATCTCAGGATTCCATTCTCATCCTCATCAAGCCCGGACAGACGAAAACGGAGGACATCCTCGATGGATCGCAGGCCTTTGAGACCATCGAGCCACTGTTTGGAAAATGATTTTCCGGTCTCGACTCGTTTTTCCAATAAACAACGCGTGAGCTCGGTGAGAAGGGCGGGATTACCGGCGGTCTGCTGATAAAGGGATTCTACGGATTCTTTCGCCGCGCCCGATCCCAAAGCGCCTTCGAGAAACTTCAATGTGTCGCCAAGATCCAGATTTTTGAGATGAATGTCCTGAACAGGCGCCCAACCAAGCAGGCCTTGAAAAAATCGCTCACATTCCGGTTTGAGACCGTCGTCGTTCCATTCCAAGACGATCAATTCGCCGGGTCGGAGGGTTTGCAATTTGAGCAGCGGAACCAGTTCCTCGGGTAAGCGTTCCTCAAGCGACGTCATGAGTCGGATCTTGATGCCCGAGAGGGCACACTGAAAACTAATTTCCCTGACGAACCGGGATTTTCCGACTCCCGTAGCGCCGTGGACGCAGACAAGGGCCGGCGTTCTCTTCAAATTTTTCAGAATTCGAGAGATCCGGGCAAAGTGTTCATCGGCGCCGTACATCTTCGCCGAATGATAATCGGTCGCCGTCGGAGCAGGACCGATGCGACCGCCTCGCAAGGCCCCAAGGACTTCGCTAGCCTGCGCAAATCTCTCCGAGGTCTCGATACAAATCATCCGGTCGATGATCCGCTCAGCGAGTGAGTCTCCCAGAGGCTTGGGTTGTCGATGCATGAGTTCTTCCAGACTGCGGCAACCGGCACGCGGATGAACACCCGACATCGCCTGGTAGAAAATCGTCCCGAGGGAGTAGAGGTCGCTGGCGGGAGCCGCCTGTCCGTCGATCTTTTCGGGCGCCATGTAGGGGAGAGTGGCCGCGCCCGTCAATAATGCGGCATCGCTCTCCTGAAATCCGGCCACGCCAAAGTCGACCAGTTTCAGAAGGCCTTTGGAGTCGATCAGGACGTTTCCCGGAGAAAGGTCTCCGTGAAGAATGCCCTGGCCGTGTAGATACTGAAGGGCCTCCAGGGCCTGTGCCAGCCATACGATGATTTGATCCTTGGTCGCCTTCTTCGCCGCCGAGAGTACATCTTCGCCCTCGACGTATTCCATCCAATAGCAAGGCCCGCGGTCTTGACCGAAGATCTCATCGCTGTGCGCCGCATAGCCGAGAATCGCAACGATGGAAGGGTGACGGAGCTTGACCAGGAGACGGACCTCCTGCTGGAGGGACGAAAGCTTGACGGCGACGCGCTCTCCCTCCGGCGTTCGGGCCAGAAAGACATCGCCCATGCCTCCCGCCGCCAGCTTCTTCTCGATCCGCCACATCCAAGTAGTGTAGCTCAGACTGTGCGAGGCGCGAAGCCTTTTCTCTCCACACAGGCTGTGTGCATATGGTGTTCCTCTAAAATTTCGCCAATAAAATCAGCCGTTCTTTTTTGGCATCGCTCTTGCTCAATAGATCGTCATGATCGACCGCAGATTGGCTGCGGGAGATGAAATTTAACAGGAGGTTATTATGGCCGGTAAGATTGACGAAGCCCCAGTCGTTCATAGGTATGAAAAGGACTACACGATTATCGAATTGGACGAGACAACCATCCGCGCTGGTACTGTTATGGACCAGTTGGTCGGCTACATTAAAGACCATCTCAGATTTAAGATGTCTCCTCCGACCTTCGGAGAGCATTATCAAGCGACTCCACGACTGTCCGGTGGGTTTCCCGTGAAGTCGTCTGACAAGAAATAACGTCATGAATCCATCCCAGATCAAGATTGCTCAATGCAAACAGTCCATTCGAGGAACAGCGGCGGCGTTGGAACCGGCGATAGATCCGGAAGCTGCTCAGCTCGCGGAAATCAGGGCCTGTCGTGATGCGTACCTTGCAAGTGTACCCGGTGAATCGCCAAATATCCGCAATATCCGTACCCGCTGCATTCAACGAGGAAGCGCACCACCCAAATGATTGAAGACCTCATCAGGTGTTAGGAAGCCCAAACACTTTCTGGGTCGACTGTTCAGATGATTTTCTATTGTTTGAATATCATTCTCACGGATCTTCGCAAAGTCTGTTTTCTTGGGCAGAAATCTTCGTATAAGCCCGATGGTGTTTTCCACCGTTCCTTTCTCCCAGCTATGTTGAGGGCGGCAAAAGTAAGATTGTGTGCCTAGGATCCGATTCACAAACTGATGGTCGGTATTCTCCGGACCGTTGTCATAGGTGATCGTCTTTCTAAGGCGAGGGGGATAATCTTTCAGCCGATCGCAGATAGCCTGTCGGCTGAACCTGGCCGTTTTGTCCTTCAGCTTTGTAATCTTCACATAGCGGCTGCGTCTTTCACAAAGAACGCCGATTGAGACTTTATTGATTGCAGAAATAGCGAGATCAGCCTCCCAGTGCCCAATTTCTTGTCTTTTGTTCACGTTCACAGGTCGATGTTTGATGCTGACTCTATTGGGTATGTGGCACTTTCTCGATTTCCGTATCCATCCTCGACCATGCCGTTTCTTATATCGCCTCGGAAGGCATTGGATCAGATGAGGACACTCTTCATACACGTATTGGTAAATAGCTTCGTGACTGATTGTCGCTTGTGAACCATCAAGAGGCAGGCGCCCCGCAATTTGTTCGGGTGACCATCCGATCTTTAAATGGCTCTCAACATATTCCCTAATTCTGGAGTCTTTCAGTCGATCCCTTTGAGCGGAGATCTGCTTTCTACGTGTTGCTTTCTCGTTAGCATGATGAGGCAGATAGAGTCTCTGATTGCTGGAAGTGTTCCGCTTCATCTCCCTGGCAATAGTCGTGTGATGTCGTCCAAGAAGCTTTCCAATTTGGCGAGCCGTCTTACCTTGTGATCTAAAAAGAGAGATCTCTTCTCTCTCCTTAAGTCCTAACTGTTTATAGCTTGTTCCCATAACCACTTAGAATAGTTCCAACTTCTATCCAAGTGGTGCACTTCCTTATTGAACTCAGTCCCGGTACGCGTCGAAGTACTTAAAATATAACAAGAGAGGCGCGCCACCATGATCCGAAAACTCCCCTCCGGCCAATACCGCCTCTATTCCCGCAAGAAGAACCCAAAGAGCGGCCGGCGGCGGAACTTGGGCACCTTCCGGACGCGCGCGGCGGCCGTGAAGCATGAGAGGGCGGTGCGGTTCTTCAAGAGACGGTGATTTTTCTCCATCCAAAATCCAAACCCTTTCGGATGAACTGGCCGCAAAATGCGGCCACCTCAAAAACATAAAGTATTCCAGTGGGTTGTCGCTCATATTTCCGGGCTTGGGATTAGCTCCGCAACTTTTATATCGCAATCTGCGATAATAGGCTTGTCTCAATATCTCATTTTGCTATAGCCTTTGGGATGAAGCTGGTCGGGACCAATCTCATCGACGCGTTCATCAAGGATCATCCGGATGCCAAGAGCGCGCTGAGGCGGTGGCAGAAGCTGGTCATGGAAACGGACTTCAAGAGCATCGCCGCATTGAGGAAAACGTTTCCGACGGCCGATGCCGTCGAGGGGAAAACGGTATTCAATGTGGGCG
>Ga0315281_10005261_pt1 | contig 18564 bp, 17 predicted proteins | sample YL17G07_0_MG_FD_204540 | JGI IMG/M metagenome (GOLD analysis project Ga0315281, IMG submission 204540) | Sediment microbial communities from Yellowstone Lake, YNP, Wyoming, USA - YL17G07_0 | ecosystem: Environmental > Aquatic > Freshwater > Lake > Sediment | place: USA: Wyoming | collected...
GCCCGCGCCATCTCTGGCACACTCCACGCACACTCTCGATTCGCGGAGCACAACAGCATGGTTCGCATCCGGCATGTCGCACTCGTGGTCAAGGACCTCGAAGCCAGCGCCGACTTCTACCAGAAGGCCCTGGGACTCAGGCGCTCGAAAATGTCGGAAGGCCCGACCGCGAGGCGCATCTACCTGAGCGACGGCCACGTCAATCTCGCGCTCCTGCAATACAAGAGCGAGACCGGTTCTGGCCTGAAAAATCACCGCGGCTTCGTCGGCGTGCATCATTTCGGCTTCCAGGTCGACGACTTCCCCGGGCGACAGAAGAAGATCGAGCGGGCAGGCGGCAAGTTCTTCTTCGATCTCGGCCATCCAGACGACGAGGATTTCGAGCGCAAGTTCAAAGACCCCGACGGCATCATCTTCGATATCAACTGGAAAGGCTGGACGATGACCTCGGGCAAACGCAAAGTCGGGAAGGCGAAGCGCCGCGCGCGAAAGACGGTGGGGAACTCCCCGAAGCGCGCCTGAATGAAGGTCTTCCTCGATTACACCCAGAAGGAACTGGACGACGCCTACGACCAGTCGGCATACGCACCAAACCGAGAGCAACTCCTCGCGCGTCTCGTAAGCGCGAGCGAAATGGCGCGCGAGCGGCTGGGTGCGCCCGAGCGCGTCGCCTACGGCCCATCCCCGATCGAGAAACTGGACATCTTCCGAGCGAACCGCAAGAACGCCCCGGTCAACGTGTTCATCCACGGCGGCGCGTGGCGCGCGGGGCTCGCGAAAAACTGCGCCTATCCCGCGGAGAATTTTATGCGCGCGGGCGCGCACTTCGTCGTCCTTGATTTCGACAACGTCCTCGATACCGGCGGCGACCTGATGATCCTCGCCGACCAGGTGCGCCGCGCCATCGTCTGGGTCTGCAGAAACAGCGCGAACTTCGGCGGCGATCCCGGCCGGATCTACGTTTCGGGCGCCTCCTCCGGCGCGCACCTGGGCGGCGTCGCCGCCGCCACCGACTGGCAACAGCAATTCGGCCTGCAGCGGGACGCGGTGAAGGGCTACACCCTGTGCAGCGGCATGTACGATCTGCGCGGACCGCGCCTGTCCAAGCGCTCGAGCTACGTGAAGTTCACCGATGAAGTGGAGCAAGCGCTTTCGCCACAGCGCCACCTGGAAAATATCCACGCCCCGATCGTGCTCCTCTACGGCTTGCTCGAGACGCCCGAATTCCAGCGGCAGTCCCGCGACTTCGCCGCGGCGCTGCGCAAGTGCGGCAAGCCGGTCGAGTTGATCGTCGCCGAGGGCTACAACCACTTCGAGATCGCCGAATCACTCGGCAACCCCTACGGCCCGCTGGGCCGGGCCGTGCTGACGCAGATGGGTCTATAAAAAATCCCGACCTCGGCGGTGGCGCCGCTCAGTGAAACCCCTTGCCGTTCGCCGCCTTGCCGCGCAGCATTCTCGGCGCGCGCTTCGCGCCGCCCGTGCTCCTGCGGGAAAAGGCGGGCTCTGGTAGTATGTTCTGACTACCCGCGGGGGCCCGATGACCGTTGCAGCCACCAGCATCAAGATTCCCCGTCGGTTGAAAACCAGGATCGAGCGCCTGGCCCGGAATACCGGGGAGAGCTCGCACGCGTTCATGTTGCGCGCGCTCGCTCACGGGTGCGCCGCTATTTCCCCGGCTTTTCGCCCGATACGTGGAGAAACACGGCGCACGTATCGAGCTTGCCGAGCTGCGCGCGCTTGGCTGCCTGGTACTGGCTGCGCACGAGCGAGGCGATCGGGGTGGGGCAATCGAGTTCCTGCGCCAAGGAGAGGAAGTACCGAACGTCCTTGTCCATCAATTCGAGCTGAAACTGCGGCGAGAAGTCGCGCCTGAGAATCTTCGGCAGCTTGGTTTTCATCAGCCGGGAGCCCGCCGCGCCTTCGGCGAGAATCTCCATGACCGCCTCGCGATCCAGGTTTGCCGCTTCGGCGACCTGGGCGACCTCCGCGATCGCGGCGGTGAGCGTGGCCGAGAGCATGTTATTGATGAGCTTGAGCGTCGCGCCGGCGCCGGAGTCGCCGATGCGCCGCGCGAGGCGTCCCATGGCCGCAAGTAACGGCTTCGATTTCTCGAAGGCGGCCGCGTCGCCGCCGACGAGGAACACCAGCTCCTTGCCCTGCGCCTGCGCGATCGAACCGGAAATCGGCGCCTCGAGATATGTAAGTCCCTTGGCCGCCGCGGCCCGCGCAACTTCGCGCGCCATTGCCGGGGTGGTGGTGCTGAAATCGACGATGATAGCCCCCGATGGCGCCGCGTCCAGGGCGCCCGAAGCCCCGAGCATCACCTCGCGGGTCGCGACGTCGTCGGAGACGATGGAACAGACGAACGTTGCGCCCTTCGCCGCCGCGGCGGGCGAATCGCACACCTCGATGCCTTTCTCGGCGAACGGCTTGGTCTTCGCCCTGTCGCGGTTGTAGACGCGAAGCTTGTATCCCGCTGCATGAAGGTTCGCCGCCATGCGCGAGCCCATCGCCCCCAAGCCTATGAATGCCACCGTGTTCATCCGGTCCTCTTCAATTCCACGTTCTTTGAAGGAATATTCTGACATGCCCGCGCGGCGAAACCGCGAAATTGCCCGGCGGGTCCGAGGTATGATGCGCAGATGAAGGAACGGGAGGCGCTGCGCGTCATCGTATTCGAGGGCGTGCAGAACCTGCCACTCTACGCCGCGCAGGCGCAGGGGTATTTCGCTGACTGCGGGCTGGAGGTCAGCGTCGAGTTCACGCCGAACTCCTGGACGTTGCGCGACGGCCTGGCGGAGGGGCGCTACGACATCGCGCACACCGCGGTGGACAACGCCGTCGCCATGGCGGAACTCGCGGACCGCGACATCGCAGTGGTTCTCGGCGGCGACAACGGCTTCAACGCTCTCTACGTCCAGCCGGACATCGGCGAGATCGCCGACCTGCGCGGCCGCACTGCGCTGGTGGACGCGCCGAACACCGCGTTCGCGCTGGTCCTGTACCGGATACTCTCGCAGCACGGCCTCGCGCGCGGCGATTACACGGTGAAGTCGGTGGGCGCGACGCCGCTGCGCCTCGCTGCGATGCGCGAGGATCGCGCCGCCAGCGCCGCGATCCTCAACCTGCCGTTTCGCCTCGCGGCCGAGCGCGCTGGGCTGCGCAGGCTCGGCGACGCGGTGTCGCTCGTCGGTCCCTACCTTTCGACCACCGGCTTCGTCATGCGCGCCTGGGCCGCTGCCCACGGCGAGGTGCTCGTGCGTTACCTGCAAGCCTATATTCTCGGGCTTCGCTGGGCGCTTGGCCCGGCGAATCGCGCCGCCGCGACCGCGCTCCTCGAAACGCATCTGCGCCTGCAGCCCGACGTCGCAGCCGCCACCTATGCGATGGCCGCGGACCCCGTCACTGGAATCGCCAAGGACGGGATCCTCGACTTCGCGGGCTTCGCCAACGTTCTTCGCATCCGCGCCGAAGTCGAAGGCCAGTGGGGCGGCACCGCCCCGTCACCCGAGCGCTATCTGGACCTCTCGTATCAGGCGAGGGCGCTAGCGGCTCTTTGATCTTGCGTCTTGGACGAGCTGCCAGATTTTCGGCGGCGACAGAGGGAGTGAGCGAGGTTCGGCGCCGACGGAGGCGAGGGCTGCGCCGACCGCATTGGCGATGACGCCCCCAACGGAGATGAGGCCGCCTTCACTCGCGCCCTTGGCCCCTCCCGTCAGGCCGATGTCCGTGCGGGAATTTTCCATGACGACGGCGCGCAGCGACGGGAAATCGCTCGCAATCGGCATCAGGTAATCGGCGAGGGAGGCAGTGAGGAACTGGCCGTTCTCGTCGTATTGAAGGTGCTCGAGGAAAGCGCCGCCCAGGCCCTGCACCAGCGCGCCGATGACCTGGCCGTGGGCGGTGAGTGGATTGATGACACGACCCATGTCCTGCACCACCACGTAGTCGATCAGCCGGACGTGGCCGGTCCTTGGATCGACCGCCACGTGCGCGGCCGCGGTGCCGTAGGAATAGGTATGCCGGGTGTTGGCATAGGTGCTCTCAACGGAGACGCCGTCGGCGGCAAGGTCCTTCAGCCCGATTGTCTTGCCGCCATGCGAGGCGACGAGCCCGTCCCCGATCACGACGTCCCGGACGGCGCATCCAAGGCGCTTCGCCGCCGCCTCGCGCAGGCGCTCTTTCAGGGCATCGGCCGCCATCAGGATCGCCGAGCCGCCCATCACCGTTGCGCGCGAATGATACGACCCGAAGCCCTCGGCGACGCCAGTCGTCGAACCGTGGAAGATGCGGATGCTATCCATCGGCAGCCCGAGCGCGTCGGCTGCGATTTGCACCATCACGGTCTCCAGGCCCTGGCCGACGCTGGTCGAGCCGACGAACACCGAAACGCCGCCGCCAGGGTCGAGCACGATGCGCGCACTCTCACGCGGGCCCGCCGCGCCACCCTCGATGTAGCAGCCGAGCGCGATACCGTGATAGCGGCCGTCGATCAGCCGGCCTTGGAGCTTCTTCTTCTCGGTCCAGTCGAATTCGGTCAGGCACCTGTCGAGCGCCATCGCGTAGTTGCCGCTGTCGAGCTCTTCCTTCTTCTCCGGCGGCCCTGCAACGGCGATCGGGTAAGGCATTTCGCTCTCAGTCGGCAGGTTCTTGCGGCGAAACTCTACCGGGTCGATTCCCAGGTCGCGCGCTGCCATGTCGAAGAGTCGCTCGCGGAAGAAATCGGCCTCGAAGCGGCCCGGGCCACGGTAGGTGCCGACCGGCGTCTTGTTGGTCAGGAGAGCATAGGACTCGACATAGATGTTCGGTACCCGGTACGGGCCCGACAGGAACTGCGCGACATTGCGCGCCGGGATCGAGCCGTTGGCGCGGAAGTAGGCCCCCATGTCGACCCAGACCTTGCCGTGAAGTGCGACGATCGTACCGTCCTTCTCGCAGGCGATCTCGATCTCGCAGTCCATCTCGCGCGAATGGTTGGCCGCCAGCAGGTTCTCGCGCCGGTCCTCGATCCACTTCACCGGATGTCCGAGTTTGCGCGCCGCGAACGGGATCAGGAAATCCTCCGGATAGAACTCGCCGCGCACGCCGAAGCCGCCGCCAACGTCATTCTCGATCATGTCGATGCACTCTTCGGGCAGGTCCATATTCTTGGCGAGCGTCCGGCGCGACTGAAACGGCACCTTGGCCGCCCCCATTACGGTCAGCTTGGTCTTCGCTCCGTCCCAAATCGCGAGGATCCCGCGCGACTCCATGCACACAGCCGTGTGCCGCTGCACCGAAAAGCGCTCGCGCCGAACGTAGGGAGCCTTCGCCGACAGCGCGTCGCCCTTGGTCGCGGTATACCGTATCGCTAGATTCGTGCCGTGCGCCTCGAACAGGAGGCTCTCGTTCCCTTCCGCGGCATGCCGGCCTGCGACCGGCAGCAACGGCTCGATGTCGAGTCCTATCGCGTCGGCCGCATCCTCGGCGAGCGCCGGGGAATCGGCGACCACTACCGCTACCGGCTCCCCGACGTAGCGCACCTTCGCTTGCGCGATCACTGGCTGCTCGAACGGCACCACCTCAGGTACCGACAGGAGCCGTAGCGGAATCGTCGGCACCGGTCCGCCTTCCTTGGCGATGTCGGCCGCCGTGAACACGGCGCGAACGCCCGGCATCGCGCGCGCCGCCGCCGTATCGACGGCGCGGATGCGCCCGTGAGGGATACTGCTTCTCAGGATCGCCGCGTGCAGCATGCCCTCGCGGTGCAGGTCGTCGACGTACTGGCCCCGCCCGCGCAGCAGCCGCAGGTCTTCGAGCCGCTCGATCGGCTTGCCGACGAAACTCACGCGGTAGCAGCCTCTACCCGGCTTTGCGGGCGTCCTGGATGATCTGCCAGACGCTGGGCGGCGTGAGCGGCAGGCGGCGCGGAATGGCGCCCAGCGGCGCGAGCGCCGCCCCCACCGCGTTGGCGATCACGCCGCCGACCGAGACGATGCCGCCTTCGCCCGCACCTTTCGTGCCGAGCGGATTGATGGGCGACGGAGCGTCCTCCAGCACGAAGGCGCGCACACTCGGGAAATCAGTCGATATCGGCAAGAGATAGTCGGCGAGCGAAGCGGTGAGGAACTGGCCGTTCTCGTCGTACTGCAGATGCTCGAGAAAAGCGCCGCCGAGCCCCTGGACTACTGCCCCGACGATCTGGCCGGTGGCAAGGAGTGGATTGACGATATGGCCGATGTCCTCCACCGTGACGTAGTCGATGAGGCGCACATGACCGGTCTTCGGGTCGACCGAGACGTGGGCGGCGCTCGTACCGTTGGCATAGGTGTGGCGATGATTGTGGAACGTGCTCTCGACGGAGATGCCGTCGGCGGCGACGTCCTTCAGCGTCACCGACTTGCCGCCGTAGGAAGCGGCAAGGCCTTTGCCGATCACGACGTCCTTGGCCGAGCAGCCGAGTCGCTTCGCCGCGGCCTCGCGCAGGCGTTCCTTCAACGCCTCCGCGGCAAGCAGGACCGCCGAGCCGCTCATGACCGTCGACCGTGAATGATAGGAACCGAAGCCTTCCGTTACGCAGGTCGTCGAGCCATGGAAGATGCGAATACTTTCCATCGGTAACCCGAGCGCGTCGGCCGCGATCTGCACCATCACGGTTTCGAGACCCTGCCCGACGCTAGTCCCTCCGACGAATACCGATACGCCGCCGTCGGGATCAAGCACCATGCGCGCGCTTTCGCGCGGACCCGCCGCGCCACCCTCTATGAAGCAGCCGACCGCGATGCCGTGATAGCGGCCCTCGATCAGCTTGCCCTGGAGCTTCTGTTTCTCGCTCCAGCCGAACTCCTTCAGGCAGCGATCGAGCGCGATCTCGTAGATCCCGCTGTCGAGCTCTTCCTTCTTCTCCGGCAGGTTGAGAGTGGCAAGGGGGAACGGCATTTCCTCCTTGGTGGCGAGATTCATGCGCCGGAATTCGACCGGGTCCACGCCCAGATCGCGCGCGGCGATGTCGAACATGCGTTCGCGGAAGAAATCCGCCTCGAAACGCCCCGGCCCCCGATAGGTGCCCACGGGCGTCTTGTTGGTGACCAGCATAGTCGATTGAATATGGATATTCGGAATGCGGTAGGGCCCAGACATCATCTGGGCGGCATTGCGCGGCACCATCGTGCCATTGGCGCGCGCGTAGGCGCCCATGTCCACCCACAGCTTTCCGCGCAATGCGACGATCCTGCCGCTTTTTTCGCAGACGATCTCCAGTTCGGCATCGATCTGGCGCGAGTGGTTGGCCGCGAGCAGGTTTTCGCGCCGATCCTCCACCCATTTCACCGGACGCCCGAGCTTGCGCGCCATGAACGGAATGAGGAAGTCCTCCGGATGGAATTCGCCGCGCACGCCGAAGCCGCCGCCGACGTCGTACTCGATCATCTCGATGCAGTCTTCGGGCAGGTCCATGTTTTTCGCGATTGTCCTGCGCGATTGGAACGGCACTTTCGCCACGCCCTCGATCGTGAGCTTGGTCTTTGCCCCATCCCAGCTCGCGAGTAGGCCGCGCGGCTCCAGGCACACCGCGGAGTGACGGCCGGTCGACAGGCGCTCGCGCCGAACGTAGGGCGCAGTGGCGGCGAGCGCATCGCCCTTGGTCGCGACATAGCTGATAGGAATGTTGGTGCCCGCCTCTTCGATGAGAATCGACCGGTTCGTTTGCGCCGCCTCGCGGTCCGGCACCGGCGGCAGAGGTTCGATGTCGGGCTCGATGACATCGAGCGCGTCTTCAGCCTGCGCGAGCGTATCGGCGACGATGATGGCGATCGGCTCGCCGACGTAACGCACCTTGTTCTTCGCCATTACCGGCTGCACGAATGGTTCGAGCTGCTCGATCGGCATGAGGCGAACCGGAATCACCGGTACCTTGGCGGCTCCCGGCGCGATGTCCTCGGCGGTAAACACCGCGCGCACGCCCGGCATGGCGCGCGCCGCGGCGGTGTCGATGGCACGGATGCGCCCGTGCGGGATGGTGCTGCGCAGGATCGCCGCATGCAGCATGCCGTCGCGGTGCAGGTCGTCGACGTACTTCCCGCGGCCGCGCAGCATCCGCAGGTCTTCGATCCGCTCGATCGGCTGGCCGACGAAACTCATTTCCCGACCCCGCTCCGGTAAGCCTCTCGTGCCTCGTACACCGCCTCGATGATGTTGACGTATCCGGTGCAGCGGCAGATGTTGCCGGAGAGCACTTCGCGGATGCGGTCCCGATCCGCATCGGGCTCCTCGGTAAGCAGCGCATGCGCTGTCGTAATCATCCCGGGCGTGCAGAATCCGCATTGCAGCGCATGGTGCTTGCGGAACGCCTTCTGCAACGGCGTCAAGTCGTCGTCGCGCGACAAGCCCTCCACCGTCGTTACCTTGCTTCCCTCGACCTGCACCGCGAGGATGAGGCAGCTGCGCACCGCGGCTCCGTCGACGATCACCGTGCAGGCGCCGCACACCCCATGCTCGCATCCCACGTGCGTACCCGTCTGCATCAATTGGTGCCGGATGCAGTCGGCAAGGTGAGTGCGGGGCAGCGCATCGACCTCGACCGGCTTTCCATTGAGTTCAAATTGCACCCTCATATTCCGGCCCCTTATTTGGCGGCGTGCTGCAGCGCGCGCTCGAGCAGCGTTCCGGCGAGCGAACGCCGGTATGCCGCGCTCGCGTGCAGGTCGGACGGCGGTTCCAGCGCCTCCTCGAGCGCGCGGGCCGCGGCCTGGATCGTCGTCTCGTCGACCACTCGCCCGTTGAGCGCTTTTTCCGCCTGCGGGACGCGATGGGGGCACATGCAGGCGCCGATAACGCCGATGTGCGTGTTGGTCGCGCAACCGCCCACATCGATGTCGTAGAACGTGGCGATGCCGGCGAGGGCAAAGTCGCCACGGCGCCGCGCCAGTTCTTCGAAACCCCAGCGGCGTTTGGCAGGCCAGGCCGGCATGCTCACTTCCACGATCAGTTCGTCGTCCGCCAGCGTGGTCGAGAGCGCGCCGGTGAAGAAATGGCCGGCGGCAATGATCCGCTCCCCCTTCGGACCGAGCACGCGGATCTCCGCGTCGCAGGTGACGGCAATCCCCGGCATCTCGGCGGCGGGGTCCGCGTGCGCGAGGCTGCCGCCGACGGTACCGCGGTTGCGGATTTGGTAGTGCGCGACATGTTCGATGGCTGCGGCGAGCAACGGCTGCGCCGTCCGCAGCCGTGCGTCGTCCTCGATGTCGCGCCAGCGCACGCCCGCGCCGAGACGCGCGCCGTCCTCGCTGACAGTGATCTTCTGCAGCTCCTTGAGTTTGCGCAGATCGACCAGCATCGACGGCATCGCGAGCCGAAACGCCATCGCGGGCAGCAGGCTCTGGCCACCGGCCAGCGCCTTCGCCGTGCCGCGGCCCGCCGCGAGGAGGGAAACCGCCTCGGCGAGCGTGGAGGGGGCCGCGTATTCGAATGCGGGAAATTTCATTTTTTACGCACAACTCTTTTCTTTCTGGCTGGTTTCTTTCGCGCTTTCTCGGGAAAAACCGCGACGCCCTCGACTTCCACCAGCGCCCCCGCAATCGCCAGCGCCGGCACCACCAGCATCGTGCTCGTGGGCGCCCTGGGCGGCGCCAGTTCCTTGCGCACTGCGCGGATCGCCGGAATGTTCGTCTCACCCACCACATAGGTATTGGTTTTCACAAGATGCTCGTGCCTCAAGCCCACGGCCGCCAGCGCGAACCCGACGTTGGCCCAGACCTGCCGGTATTGCGCGACCACGTCGCCTTCGCCGACAAGCTTGCCCAGCTGGTCGCGCGCGACTTGGCCCGAGATGAAAAGCTGCTCACCCGCGCGTACACGGACTACGTGCGAGTACATGCCGCCCGGGGGCGCGGACAGCGTTTTCGGATTCAAGTATTTAGCGTTCATGCGGTATTCAGTCTCCTCCAATTCAACGAACTCGGTGTGCGTATATCGAAATGCAACGGGCGAAAACCGCGATCACTCCTCGGCGATGGCGGCGAGGATCCCCGCCGCGCGCTCGCACTGCGCGGGGGACACATCGAGGTGGGTGACCGCGCGGACGGTGCGCGGCCCAAAGGCGGTCACAAGGACGCCGCGCTCCCGGGCGCGACCGACGAGCGCGGCAGCATCCGGGGCGCCCGGCGCGAGCCTGAAGACGATGATGTTCGTCTGCACCGTCGCAAGATCGAGCTCGATTCGCCGGCAGTTCGCGAGCCGCCCGGCGATACGCCGCGCGTTGGCGTGATCCTCCGCGAGCCGCTCGATGCAATGGTCCAGGCCATAGAGCGCGGCGGCCGCGAAGATGCCGACCTGGCGCATGGCGCCGCCCAGCATGCGCCGATGGCGGACGGCGCGCGCGATCAGCTCGCGCGACCCGGCGAGCATGGAACCGCCGGGCGCACCGAGCCCCTTGGAGAGCGCAACACCGACCAGATCGAAAGGCGCGGCGAGGCTTGCCACCGTCCGGCCGCTCGCGACGGCCGCGTTCCAGAGTCGCGCGCCGTCCAGGTAGCTTGCGATGCGGCGTTCGCGGGCGGCCAGGCAAATCTGTTCTACCGCATCCTGCGGAAAGATCACGCCGCCGGCACGGTTGTGGGTGTTCTCGATTTCGACCAGCGTCGTGGGCGGATAAAGGTTGTGGCCCTGAGTCTTCACCGCCGCGAGAAATTCATCCAGGGCGAACGCGCCGCGCGTCCCGATCTCGTTGAACTGTACGCCGGCGTTCGCCCCGCCGCCGCCGGTTTCGTGCCATACCGCATGGCTCTCGCGGCTGACGATGACATCGTCACCCGGACGGGTGAGCAGCCGCAGGGCAACCTGGTTGGCCATGGTTCCCGAGGGCAGCCACAGCGCCGCCTCCTTGCCCAGCATTGCGGCGATCCGTTCCTGCAGGCGGTTGCTCGTGGGATCTTCGCCATACTGGTCGTCGCCGACGGGAGCAGCGGCCATGGCATTTCGCATCCCCTGCGAGGGGCGCGTTACGGTATCCGAACGAAGATCGATCGGATCGGAGGGCTGCACCACCATCAGGACTTGAGGTGCACGGCGCGCGCGCCGTACAGCGCGTCGTCCAAATACCCCATCAATTCCGGCTGGGCCTTGCCCACCATCACCTGGAAATACACCGGCTCCAGGCTTTCGTTGATGTAGCCGTGAATCACGCCCGGCGGGCAGGCGATGCATTCCCAGGGGCCGAGCCGGATGTCGATGCGCTTTCCGCTCTCGTCCTGGATGAACGCAGTCAAGTGGCCCTGCAGCACGAAGAATATCTCTTCCACCTCGTGGGTATGCGCGGCGTTTCCCTGCCCGGGCTCCACGTACATGATGCTCAGGGTAAAGGCCCGGGGAGGGATCGCACGCGCGTCGCCGTGCTTGCCGGAGGCGCCCGCGCCGACGAAGCGGTGCTGGGCGCGTTTGTAGCCTTCGACCCGCGCGTCGGCGAATGCGTCCCAGTCGGCCTTGCGGTCGCGGAACCGGGCGACATACCGTTCGGCGATCTGCTCCAGGGAAAGAGCGGCTACCTCGGACGGCATCGGGTGGCGGGCGATCGTCATTGTTCGATCCTCAGTTTGGCGCGCATCACGAGGTCGCGCCACTTCTGCGTGTCGGTGCGCACGAAGGCGCCGAACTCGGCGGGCGAATTGGCGATCGCGGTGGCGCCAAGGTCGCTGATGCGCTGCGCGACCTCGGGAAGCTGGAGAATGCGGCGCGTCTCGCTCTGGATCTTGAGTGGGATCTCGGCGGCAACCCTGGCGGGGCCGAATATCCCGACCCAGGCCACGGCCTCGAATCCTGGCAGGACCTCTGCAATCGCCGGGACCTCGGGCAGTGCTGGATTGCGCTCCTTGCTCGTGACGCCGAGCGCCTTAAGCTTGCCCGAGCGCACCATCGACATGATCGAGGTGACCTGGTCGAAAGCGAACGAGACGTGCCCGGCCATGAGGTCGTTCAGCAGCGGACCGGTACCCTTGTAGGGAATGTGATTGGTGTCGGTCGCGGTAATGAGTTTGAACAACTCGCCCGTGAGGTGCGTCGAGCTCCCGAGCCCCGAGCTTCCGAAGCTGTACTTGCCCGGATTGGCCTTCAGCAACCCAAGCAGTTCCTGCAGCGAACCGGCGGTCGATGGGTGCGCGACAAGAACGTTCGGAAACGTGGCGACCAGCGTGATCGGCGTAAAATCGGCGATGTTGTCGTAGGGCAGCTTCGGATTGACCGCCGGCCCCACCGCGTGGGTCGAGGCCGAGGCCATCACGAGGGTATAGCCATCGGGCGCGGACTTCGCGACCGCTTCGGAGCCGATCGATCCGGCCGCTCCGGCGCGGTTCTCGACCACCACCGGCTGGCCCCAGGATTCGCTCATCTTCTGCGCCAGGATCCGCCCGATGATATCGGTCGCGCCGCCGGGCGGGAAGGGCACGACGATCCGGACCGGTCGCGCGGGGTACGAAGCGGGCTGCGCGAGTGCAGCCGCGCACACCAGACAGGCTGCGAACAGAGTGGCAACGCGTTTCATCATTCCTCTCCCGCTGCGGCTGGGACTATTCGGGCTTGATGCCCGTGTCCTTGACCACCTTCGTCCAGCGCGCCACCTCGGCGCGCACGTGCGCCGCGAGCTCGCCCGGCGCGCTGCCGACCGGCGTCATGCCCAGATTGCGCAGCCGCTCGTTAAGGTCCGGCACCGCCAGCGCTTTGGCGATATCCGCGCTCAGTTTCGCGGTGACCGCCTCGGGCATTCCGGCCGGCCCGAAAATCGCGTACCAGGAGGTGACGAGAAACCCCGGATAACCGGCCTCGCCGACCGTCGGCAGATCCAATCCGGGAACGCGCTGCGCCGTCGCGGTGGCGAGCGCCTTCAGCTTGCCCGACTTGATATGCGGTTCCGCGGCGCTGTACTCCACCGATATGAACTGCAGCTGCCCGCCGATGAGATCCGCGAGCGCGGGACCGGATCCCTTGTACGGCACGTGCACCGCTTCGATGCCGGTCAGCGACCTGAATAGCTCCGCTCCCAGGTGATGCGGCGTGCCATTGCCGGCCGAGCCGTAATTGAGCGCCTGGCCGGACTTGCCCAGGCGCACCAGGTCCTGAACCGACCCGATCGGCTGGGATGCGTTGACCACCAGCGCGTGAGGAATGGTCGAAATAAGGCTGATTGGCGTGAAGTCCCGGACCGCGTCATACGGAAGCTTCGGATTGAGCGCCGGGTTGACGCCATGCGTTGCGGTTGCGCCCAGCAGCAGCGTGTAACCGTCGGGCGCGGAGTTCTTCACCACCTCGGACCCGATCGCGCCGGAGGCGCCGGCGCGATTTTCCACGATGACCGGCTGGCCGGCGATATCGGCAAGCTTGGCGCCCAAGCCGCGGGCGATGAGATCGAGCGCACCGCCCGGCGCAAACGGCGCGATCAGTCGGATCGGCTTGTTCGGAAACGGTTGCGCCAGCGCGGTCGATTCAAGCGCAAGAAGAACAACGAATAGCAGTGTCAGACGCGTCACGGCCTCTCCATTTTTCCTGACCGGGACTATGGTGCCAGCCTTGCGCCGCCCGTGGCAAGAGAAACCGGCAAGGGGATTCGAACGCAGGCCTCCCCCGCCCGCGCCATCTCTGGCACACTCCACGCACACTCTCGATTCGCGGAGCACAACAGCATGGTTCGCATCCGGCATGTCGCACTCGTGGTCAAGGACCTCGAAGCCAGCGCCGACTTCTACCAGAAGGCCCTGGGACTCAGGCGCTCGAAAATGTCGGAAGGCCCGACCGCGAGGCGCATCTACCTGAGCGACGGCCACGTCAATCTCGCGCTCCTGCAATACAAGAGCGAGACCGGTTCTGGCCTGAAAAATCACCGCGGCTTCGTCGGCGTGCATCATTTCGGCTTCCAGGTCGACGACTTCCCCGGGCGACAGAAGAAGATCGAGCGGGCAGGCGGCAAGTTCTTCTTCGATCTCGGCCATCCAGACGACGAGGATTTCGAGCGCAAGTTCAAAGACCCCGACGGCATCATCTTCGATATCAACTGGAAAGGCTGGACGATGACCTCGGGCAAACGCAAAGTCGGGAAGGCGAAGCGCCGCGCGCGAAAGACGGTGGGGAACTCCCCGAAGCGCGCCTGAATGAAGGTCTTCCTCGATTACACCCAGAAGGAACTGGACGACGCCTACGACCAGTCGGCATACGCACCAAACCGAGAGCAACTCCTCGCGCGTCTCGTAAGCGCGAGCGAAATGGCGCGCGAGCGGCTGGGTGCGCCCGAGCGCGTCGCCTACGGCCCATCCCCGATCGAGAAACTGGACATCTTCCGAGCGAACCGCAAGAACGCCCCGGTCAACGTGTTCATCCACGGCGGCGCGTGGCGCGCGGGGCTCGCGAAAAACTGCGCCTATCCCGCGGAGAATTTTATGCGCGCGGGCGCGCACTTCGTCGTCCTTGATTTCGACAACGTCCTCGATACCGGCGGCGACCTGATGATCCTCGCCGACCAGGTGCGCCGCGCCATCGTCTGGGTCTGCAGAAACAGCGCGAACTTCGGCGGCGATCCCGGCCGGATCTACGTTTCGGGCGCCTCCTCCGGCGCGCACCTGGGCGGCGTCGCCGCCGCCACCGACTGGCAACAGCAATTCGGCCTGCAGCGGGACGCGGTGAAGGGCTACACCCTGTGCAGCGGCATGTACGATCTGCGCGGACCGCGCCTGTCCAAGCGCTCGAGCTACGTGAAGTTCACCGATGAAGTGGAGCAAGCGCTTTCGCCACAGCGCCACCTGGAAAATATCCACGCCCCGATCGTGCTCCTCTACGGCTTGCTCGAGACGCCCGAATTCCAGCGGCAGTCCCGCGACTTCGCCGCGGCGCTGCGCAAGTGCGGCAAGCCGGTCGAGTTGATCGTCGCCGAGGGCTACAACCACTTCGAGATCGCCGAATCACTCGGCAACCCCTACGGCCCGCTGGGCCGGGCCGTGCTGACGCAGATGGGTCTATAAAAAATCCCGACCTCGGCGGTGGCGCCGCTCAGTGAAACCCCTTGCCGTTCGCCGCCTTGCCGCGCAGCATTCTCGGCGCGCGCTTCGCGCCGCCCGTGCTCCTGCGGGAAAAGGCGGGCTCTGGTAGTATGTTCTGACTACCCGCGGGGGCCCGATGACCGTTGCAGCCACCAGCATCAAGATTCCCCGTCGGTTGAAAACCAGGATCGAGCGCCTGGCCCGGAATACCGGGGAGAGCTCGCACGCGTTCATGTTGCGCGCGCTCGCAGGACAGGTCGAGGCGACAGAGCGTTACCAGGCGTTCCTTCAGGACGGCGTGCGCGCGGATGAAGCAATGCTGCGCAGCGGGCTGGGTTATGCTGCGGCAGACGTGCACGCCTACCTTGAGGCGAAAGTCGCGGGGCGCCGGGGGCGCAGGCCGAGGCCGGTGCGTTGGCGCGGATAGTCTATTCGACCGAGTCCTTCGAGGATCTCGACCGGATCATCGATTTTCTCCTGGCCACCTCGCCGGACAGCGCCGGGGAAGCGCTTCGGCAAATCCGGGCAGCGGTGACGGTTCTTGCTGCGCACCCCCAGATCGGGCGGCGGGTGGACAGCCACCGGCGCGAGCTGGTTATCTCCCACGGCGCTACCGGTTATATCGCGCTCTACCGCTACGATGCACGGCCCGATGTGGTCCGAATTCTGCGCCTTCGTCACCAACGCGAAGCCGGTTTTCGTGACTGAGCGCACGTGCCGCATTTGCGGGAACGCGGAGGGAAATGCAGCTCATTTCCCCAAGGAAATGATGTTCGGCTGGCGTGAGGAGTTCGAGTACCTCGAGTGCGGCCGCTGCGGCTGCCTGCAGATCGCGCAGATTCCGGCGGACCTCGCCAAGTACTACCCGAGCGAGGGCTATTACTCCTACAAGCCGCCCAAGCGGAAGCACTATCCGGACTGGCTGCTGCGCCTGCGGCACGAGCGCACGCGCTATTTCCTCGGCGAATTCTCCATCGCGGGCGCGCTGCTGGGCCTGATCTCCAAGCGCCCGGAGCATTTCGACTGGCTCCGCCATCGCGTGTCGCTCGATTCACGCCTCATCGATATCGGCTGCGGCGCGGGCGGGCTGCTGCTCAAGCTGCAGCGCGAGGGGTTCCGCTCGCTGCTGGGGGCCGATCCGTTCATCCAGGCCGACATTGACTATGGCAACGGCGTGCGGGTCTTCAAGCGTGGCGTCGACGAACTCGAAGGGCAGTACGACTTCGTGATGCTGCACCATTCCTTCGAGCACATGCCGGACTCGCCGGCCGCGCTCGCCGCCCTGTCGCGCAAAGTCGCGCCGGGCGGCACGCTGCTGCTGCGCATTCCGGTGTCCGACTGCTACGCGCGCAAGAAGTACGGCCTGGACTGGATGGCCTGGGACGCGCCGCGGCACCTCTACCTGCACACTGTGAAAAGTATGCGGCTGCTCGCCACCGGCGCCGGGATGGAGATCTCCAGCATCGTGTACGACTCATCCGGACAGCAATTCACCAGCAGCGAGCTCTACATCCGGGGCATCCCTTACGTCGAGCACGGCAAATACCGGCCCGGCAACGGTCCGGACGCGTTCTCGCACGCGCAGTGGGATGGCTACCTTAAGCAGGCTGCCGAACTCAACCGGCAGGGCGAAGGAGACACTGCCTGCTTCTACCTTCGCCATCGATGAGCCTGTGAGAAGATAATCCGCATGTCGCTCCCCCGCATCCTGCAAAATCTCCGCGTCCCGGTGATTGCCGCGCCGATGTTCATTGCCGGCAATCCGAAGCTGGTCATCGAGCAGTGCAAGGCCGGCATCGTCGGCTCGTTCCCGGCGCTGAACGCACGGCCCAAGGAAGCGCTGGAGGGTTGGTTGACGGAAATCGAGAGCGCGCTCGCGAGCCAGGCGAACGCCGCGCCCTACGCCGTCAACCAGATCGTGCACAAGTCGAACGACCGCCTCGAGCACGACGTCGAGGTCTGCATCAAACACAAGGTGCCGATCACCATCACCAGCCTGAGGGCGCCGAATGACGTGGTGGCGAAGATCCACGCCTACGGCGGCATCGTGCTGCACGACGTGATCAGCGTGCGCCATGCCGAGAAGGCGCTGGAGGCCGGCGTGGACGGCCTGATCCTGGTTTGCGCCGGCGCCGGCGGCCACGCCGGGACGCTTTCGCCGTTTGCGCTGATCGGCGAAGTGCGGCGATTCTTCGATGGACCGATCGTGCTTTCGGGCGCGATCTCGAGCGGTGCCGCGATCCTCGCCGCGCAGGCGGCGGGCGCGGATCTCGCCTACATCGGCACGCGCTTCCTCGCCACGCCCGAGGCGAGCGTTCCCGATCGCTACAAGGAAGAGCTCCTGCGTGCCGCTGCCGCCGACATCGTCTACACGGACCTGTTCTCCGGCGTGCACGGCAACTATCTGAAACACAGCGTGATTGCGGCGGGCTTCGATCCGCTCAATCTGCCGAAATCCGATCCGAGCAAGATGAACTTCGGCACCACCGGCGGCGCCGGGAAGAAAGTCTGGCGCGACATCTGGAGCGCGGGACAGGGCGTCGGCCAGATCGACGCGATTGCGCCGGTCGCGCAGGTGGTGGACCGGCTCGCCGCCGAGTACCTCGCCGCGCGGCAAAGACTGCAGATCAACTAGAAAATCGGGGTCAGAGCCCGATTTCATTCACCACCAATTACATGCCAATGGCAGATTCGAAATCGGGCTCTGACCCCGATTTTCTTCAGATCGAGCGGCGCGGCGCGGTGGCCTGGCTGTGGCTCAACCGGCCGGAACTGCGCAATGCCTTGAATGATCTGGTTTTGCATTCAATTTCGAATTCGCTCAAGGAACTGGAAAAAGATCCTTCCTGCAGAGTTGTTGTCCTCGCTGGCCGCGGCCAGGCGTTCTGCGCCGGCGGCGATCTGTCCCGCATGCAGCAGGCCGCGAAGATGACCAGGGCGACGTCGAAGGCCGAGGCGGGCCGTTTCGCAAAACTGCTCTACCGCATGCACACTTATCCGAAACCGCTGATCGCGCGCGTGCACGGCGCAGCCTTCGCCGGCGGCATGGGTCTGGTGGCCGCCTGCGACCTGGTGGTCGCGTCCGAGGAGGCCGAGTTCTGCCTGCCCGAGGTGCGGATCGGGCTGGTGCCCGCGATGATCAGTCCCTACATCGTGCGCGCCGTAGGAGAACAGCAGGCTCGCCGGTACGTGCTCACCGGAGAGCGGCTCGCGGCGCGCGAAGCGCAGCGCATCGGCTTTGTCCACGAATGCGTCGCGGCCGCCGAGCTGGATGCGCGGGTGGAAAAATTCGCCGCGCAGCTCGCGCAGGCCGGCCCGCAGGCGCTCGCGCGCGCGAAGAAACTCCTGGCCCGGGTGGCGCAGGCCGCGATCACGCCGAAGCTGTCGGCGGCGACCGCGGCGGTCCTGGCGGACGTGCGCGCGGGGGAGGAAGCCCGCGAGGGCATCCGCTCGTTCCTTGAGAAGCGCAAGCCGAACTGGTAGCTAGCTGATCGCGGGCTTGATCATGCCCGTGGCTTCGCCGAAGCCGATCGAGACGAACCCGTCGCGCACGCAACGCGAGCGCTGG
>Ga0315281_10005262_pt1 | contig 18564 bp, 14 predicted proteins | sample YL17G07_0_MG_FD_204540 | JGI IMG/M metagenome (GOLD analysis project Ga0315281, IMG submission 204540) | Sediment microbial communities from Yellowstone Lake, YNP, Wyoming, USA - YL17G07_0 | ecosystem: Environmental > Aquatic > Freshwater > Lake > Sediment | place: USA: Wyoming | collected...
CCTGGTCGGCTTACTTCACCTATATCATCCGCAACACACTGAAAAAATAACACCTGGATTTTTTCCTGTTTTATGGCTTCTTTCGTGAAGATAGATGCAAATACGAATCGGCAATGATTGCAGAGAAATCGCAACCATTGCAGGGGAAGATGGCAAGTGGGAAAAGGGAGTAATCCCAGCACGTTTAGAACGAGAGAACTCCGTGGAAAGAGCCCGATGTTCCCTCGGCTCTGCGTTTTAGGCTTGCTGATTGTTTTTTGTTCGGTATTCTACTATTTCGGTGAGCTAGTAGACTATTTCAAGTGGGACTCTTTGCGATGGGATATTTTCTACACTGTCCACGATATCCACCGTCTTCTTTTTTTAGCACCAATCATTTACTCGGCCTACGCTTTCGGCCTGAGAGCGACCATTATCATTACACTGGTGTCGGGCGGTATCTGGATTCCAAGGGCGCTGTTTATTTCGCCTTATTCATTTCCATTACTGAGGGCAATTCTTTCTATGGGTTTCGAGGGCGGGACTGGATTGCTGACCGCCGTTTACCGACGTACCGCATGTCTCGAAAGAGAAATTAAAGCTGACCGGGATACACTGCTAAATATCCTGAATAGAATGACAGATGGCGTTCTGATCATTGGACCTGATTATCGAGTCAAGTTCACGAATGAGGTAATGAAAAAGCGTTTCGGGACTGTGAACGGGTTGCCATGTTATACGTATATCTTCCACAACGTGGAACCGTGCGCAGAAAAGTGCCGGTTGCGGTATGTGATCGCCGGGGCGACTGAGCGTTGGGAATATATTATGCCAGACGGCACCGCATTTGAGGCAGTAGCCTCCCCATATACTGATGTTGATGGGACAGAATGAGACTGCCGAAAAAGTCCTATCAGTCTTAGAAAAATGGGTATTTAGGAAAATTATTGAGCGTAAATCCGTCTTAATTCCCCCCAAAAAGGGAAAAATCAGGCAAAGAAAAACACTTTTTCGGCAGTCTCAGAATGTCAGCTCTCTGTGTACCATGACATTACACACCTCAAGATGTTGGACAGGGTGAATAAGACGCCTTCATCCGATAACAATCGAGGAAGAGCCGAACATCTTTAACAGGCAAATAGCCGATAGTCCTTCCCAATGCACAAATCCAAGCAGGCTGGGATTCGAGGTAGCCATTCAGCCATTTGACGATATATCGTGTTTCGGGCAGAGTCCAACTCTCCAAGTCTTGCCATCCATAAGACCATATTTCGACGACATGAAGTCATAACTGGGTTATAGCTCTAAGTGAATAACCCCCCAGCAAGCTGGGGGGCATCCTGCTAGATGGGAAACATATTTAGTTGATTGGAGTCGTCTTCATGGGCTTGGTATTCAATATATTTCCGAATTATATCAGCAGTTACTTTATCACTCACACTACGAACAAAGTAACCGTCATTCCACAACTCACCAGCCCAAAGCTGCTTTCTCAGCTTAGGAAACTTTTTAAATACCTCCCGCGCCGAGATGCTTTTCATTATCTGCACCACCTCGGCAGGAGAGTATTTTGGTTGCGCCTCAACAAAAATGTGAACGTGGTCTTCCATAATTCCTATGGTGTCTATTTTAAAACCATATTCCTCAGCTATTTTCCCAAAAACCTCTTTCAGATATTCCGATACCCCGTTGTCCAAAATGTGTTTTCTATACTTCGGTATCCATACCAGATGGTATTTCAATTCATACACGGCATGTCTGGTGCGCCTAATACCCATGCCGATTTTATAACATCTTATTCACCTACTTGGCAAGTAAATTTTTTTCACCTTGCGGTGAACTGCTTTCATCCCGCCAGCAAGCTGGCGGGTATTCAGCAGGAATTTTTATAAAACTTGTTGTCATCCTTAGTCACCTGTAATGAGTGCAATCAAAGGAAGCGAAGGATCTCGGGGCAGGGGGACTCCTGCCTTTATAGCCCTTCCCTAGAGTCATTCGTCGCAGCTCCTCAGAACGACAAAGAAAAAAATCCATTGCGAGTCCCGATTATACAGAGGGCGATATTATCATACTTCCAAACTGGAATGAATCTTCAGCGGCAATTTGCAAAAGCTTCGTTTGCCATCGACTGAGCTGCGCCCGGGTCGGCATGTCCCATGCAGTTTTCAGGAAGCCCGAGGGGGAGACCCTCACCGCTGGTATTATGTGCAGACATTATGTCAATAAGATTTTTTATCGCTGCTTCGTCGTTCCCACCCATTGTTGTTCGGATCGTTGAGATATCCATCGGCAAAGATGCGCCTTTTGGCGACCTGCTGTTCAGGATAGCTGCCAGCACCTGGAAAGATGCCTGCGCTTTAGCTTTACACACCGGATCACGTTTCTCACCCTTGCTGCCGTCTGGATTGGTATTGAATGTCTGGCTCGACCAGAAAACCCCCATGAGGTCGGTGTTACTGGTAATTGCTGCAAGCCAACCGATATCGATAGGTCTTTATTTTCCAAAATCCACTGTGTTGCCGCTGGATGAGTCTGCCACCAGCCTGGACCGCGCGTTGCTTCCCCGGGGACCGCGACAACATGCGCTTTTACTCTAATCACTTCGCCTTCGTAAGTTGCGACGGGTGGTACTACGATAGTCAGCACCAGTATCATAGCGCCTACCGGGACCATGTATTTCTTTAATCTTTTTATCATTTAAAACTCGCTTGAGGCGTGACATCGACCAAAACATAAATCTGGGTGGCATACATAACGCTGTAGGGTGACATGTCAACGAAGAAACCTACCTGGAGGTTGTTGATATCCTCGACCGTCCAGGAGCTGCCAGTCTTGGGATTGATGATCCAGGGCACTGAATAAAGTTGATAGCTTGCGGTTAAATTCTTTTGCAGGGTCCAGTATCCAGTACCGTCTGATGTACGAAGGCCGAAGAAACCGTTGGTCATGTCGGTACCTTCACCTCGCATGACCGCAGACAGGGTAATGCCGTAAATATTAGTTATCCCCGACGGCAAATCATCGATGTTGTACCAGTCCCAGTTATTCATATCACTCGCTGAATCAGCCACGTAGGTGGCATCACCGTCAGAAACTTCTTCATCGACTTTTTGCCAGTGTTCTCCCTCTGCCGGGTATTGGACTGCGAAATATGATGCGTTGCCGGCTCCAATAGGCATGAGGATAAAATCCGACTGCGGGGGTGGCGGAGGTGGTTCAGTGTTAATATTGTGCTTAATCGATATCTGACATTCATAACCGCCTTCGGACAATTCATTCGGTACGAAGAATGTCACAAACCATTTGTCTTCGGTGTCATTCTGGTTTTGATCGAATATGCCTGTTCCGGTCAATTCCCCTATGCGACCGTCTATACTTGCTTTTGGTTCGGATTCCGCTTCTGCCGGGTCTTTCTCCACCAGCAAACGAGGTGTCATGTCTCTTGCAGGCACACAAGCTTCTAAGGTAAGAGTGTAATCATATTGATCTCCCAGGCTGGAAATGGTAAAAGATTCAGTTACAGTCTGCCCGGGATACACATCGCCGAAATCGATTGTCAGAATTAGTCTCGGCAACGACAAACGAAGAACGGTTTGCTAAAAAATAAGCAACCGAAGAAATGATCAGTGCGAAGCACACTATTAAAACAGCCGAAATATTGGAACGCTTGTTCAAAAAAACCTCTATTTTGATTTTTAATATTTTATATTTGAAACAGTGCTCTTGAAGGCTACGAATTTTTTAGCATTTAAGACAATACAATATTCCTTCATGAAAATCAGATGCACTAAACCCTACTTTACCTATCTCTTGTTAACTTCTTTTTACTTTTTGGGTGTTACTTTTTTCTAGATGAATTAGTACCTTCGGGTGATTGAATTATGTAATTTAGGTAAGTTAAAGTACGTTAAGATTAGTTGTTGAATAGAAGCGAGAATTATGTTAATTAAACGCGGTACCGAACCGATGCTGACTGTACGTGAAGTAGCAACCTTGCTCCACGTCCACGTCAATACGGTACGGCGCTGGAGCAACCAGGGAGTCTTGAAGTCGTACCAGATAAATGTACGCGGCGACCGCCGTTTCCGGCAGGTAGACATCGCTCTCTTCCTTACGAAGATGAACTCCAGAGCCAACGCTGAAGACGGCGCCGATAAATAACACCCCCTTTTTACCCACCCTGCCTTCTAGCCCTCTCTCCCTTGAGGGGGAGCGTCACGACTTCCTCGGGATTCCGTATGAATCATTGAATCGGAAAGTAGGAGTGAGGGTGTAAAAATCCTTCTCCCTTTTCTTCTTTTATCTTTCCCGCCCCCGACTCCTCTTGTCATTCGCGCTTTCCTCCCTTTTGTCATTCCCACCCTTCGACATACTTCGATTCCCTCAGTACAAGCGCTCAGGATAAACCCCCGAGCGGGAATCCATAAGAATTAGACACCCTCTCTCTAACTCTCTCCTTCAGGATTTGTCTTTCAGGACAGATCCCACAAGGGGCGAGAGTAATAGTATTTTTGCTGGATCTGATCCCAGGTCGGGATCTGGGATAACAGGTAAGAGCAGGAGTGTAAGAGGGCGCAGCCTTCTTAATAAATATTTCTCTTCCCCGCGGGAAGGGATTAAGGAATGGGGCGTTGTGGAAAGCACAGGACTTGTGTATGTAAACATGCCACACTTTCAAATAGAATGTATCTCTTCGCAAAAAATCGCTTTAGATTGCTTCGTCAGTCGAAAATTTTGGGGAATTCCTCGCAACGACAGTAGTAGCAGGAGCATAAGATGGCGCCAACCGCCTGAATTAAAATTTCCTTTGACAAAACAGCACTAAACGGCTAATATTATTGCCAATAAGATACTGCATTGTGATAAGGACGGTTATATGGCTGTCAGGGTAATGATAATCGACAAGCAGCCACTATTCAGGGCAGGCGTCCGGCAGGCTCTGGCAGAGCAGCCCGATTTCGAAATTATCGAAGCCAATCCCGGCGACAATCTAACATCGATTATTGAAGAATCTTTACCCGATACAATACTCCTCGACATAGAATTCCCTTCTCTTAACGGCCTGAAAGTAGGCAGAAACCTTGTCCAGCGTTACCCGAGCACCAAGCTGATAATTTTGACTCCTGAAATTAATAATGAAGAGCTCTTCGAAGCGATCCGTATCGGGGCTGCCGCTTACGTCGATAAAAACGCGACTACCCACGAACTGGAAAGCATGATCCGGCGCGTCTCCCGTGGAGAATACCCCATCAACGAAAGCCTGCTTGCCACACCCAAAGTCGCCGAACACGTCCTGAAACAATTCCAGGAAATGGTCGCTATGGGCATGGCGGTCGAATCGATAACTGCCCCACTCACCAACCGAGAAACGCAGATTCTCCGCTACGTGGCTGATGGAAACTCCAACAAGAAGATCGCTCAAATCCTGAGTATCAGTGAACAGACCATCAAGAACCACATAAGCTCGATACTTCGTAAATTAAACGCGAACGACCGGGCGCACGCTGTTGTCCTGGCGATACGGCGCGGATTTATTTCGGTCAACGAAAATCCTTCGTAAAGCGGTTAATTTGTTCCTGTGCATGGTTCTAATCAGATGTGACTGATAATGTCTTTTGCGATTTATCCGATGAGCGGCAAGTTCGCTGAGCCTGGTTGAGAAACATTCGCTTTTTCTAATATCATAGATATAAATAAGGAAAATTTGTAAAGAGGCACCTGATGAATATTCTCGTAACAAATGACGATGGTATAGACTCACCCGGCTTGAGAGCTCTAGCGCTAGAATTGAGCAAGATCGGGAATATTCTGGTGGTAGCTCCGGATAAGCAGCAGAGCGGCGTCGGCACGAGTGTTTCATTTTTACGGGAGAATGTGACTATCACAGAAATCTCTTCATTCTTTACGGGTATAAGAGCCTACGCTGTTAGCGGCACCCCGAGCGATTGCGTTATTCTTGGTCTGAGAAGACTTGCGCAGGGTCACATCGATTTACTGGTCTCCGGAATAAATGTAGGTCCGAACGTAGGGCATGATATCCCGTATTCCGGCACCGTCATGGCAACATTGGGAGGGTATTTCCGGAAGATTCCATCTATGGCTGTCTCGTTAGCTATAAGAAACCGTCTGTCTTCGATGCAGTTCGAGTCAGCTGCGAAGGTGGCTGCCTCTATCGCCGAAAAAATCAACAACGGCACGATAATAACCGACGCAATTCTTAACATCAATGTGCCTGATATCGCGCCTGAACTTATAAAAGGGATTAAGGTAACGAGAACGGCTGATTTTGGCTATGTTCAACTCGGTGATGCCCGCATTTTGAATGACACCAGTATTGGGAGAGTCAATCAACCGCCTGTTGAAGATAACACCGATGTATGGGCAATAGATGCCGGCTATATTTCGATCACACCCCTCCGTATGGAAGTCACACATCACGAACTCATCCCCTCCATCACCGAAAGTCTAAACGGCCTTAATTGGGGAATTTCGACCGCTGAAAAAGAAGCTAAATAAGCGTTCTTTTCGCTTAACGGCTTCTATTTACAGAGTTCTGCCCGCGCTTATTGACCCATCCCTCTGTTGCGCTCATAATAGTCTTTGATTTTGATCGCGAGGTGCTTTATGAATGTCATTGATCTGCGAAGCGATACAGTTACTCATCCTACGGCTGTGATGCGGCGCGCGATGTTTGAAGCAGAAGTTGGAGATGATGTCTACGGAGAGGATCCAACCGTCAACCGGTTAGAAGAATTAGCCGCAAAAAAAATGGCTAAAGAAGCTGCTCTTTTTACTGTCTCGGGGACGATGGGTAATTTAACCGCTGTGCTCACTCACACCCACCGTGGAGACGAGATTATACTCGGCAGCGAAGCACATATATTCTGGTATGAGGTGGGAGGAGCGTCTGCACTGGGCGGCGTGATAATTCATACTGTCCCCAACGATAAACAAGGACGGATGAGCCTGGACGACATCGAAGGCGCGATTCGCGGTCAAAATATTCACTACCCGGTAACTACTCTTCTATGCCTGGAAAATACGCATAACCGCTGCGGCGGAGCCGTTTTAACGGTTGATTATACGAAAAAAGCTTGCCAACTCGCTCATTCAAAAGGGATCAAGGTTCACCTGGACGGGGCGCGTATTTTTAATGCGGCTGTGGCTCTCGGTGTGCCTGCCGCGCGCCTAGTCAAGGATGCCGACTCAGTTTCATTTTGCCTCTCCAAAGGATTGAGCGCTCCGGTGGGGTCGCTGCTCTGCGGTAATAAAGCTTTTATCGAAAAAGCACGAAAGACAAGAAAGATGCTTGGCGGCGGCATGAGGCAGGCGGGCGTGCTTGCCGCTGCGGGAATAGTTGCGCTGGAGACAATGATCGATCGCCTGGCGGAAGACCATATTAATGCGCGCCGCCTGGCGATGGGTTTGAGTCGAATCAAGGGCATCCAAATTGACCAAAAGAACGTCCCGACAAACATTGTCATGTTCGATCTCGATGCCAGGTTAGATGGGACTAGATTCAACGAAAGCCTCTTTAAAAAAGGAGTTAAAATTGGCTCGCGGGGGATGAATTCCTTTCGTGCCGTAACTCACCGTGAGATTTTTTCCGAGAATGTCGATGAAGCCATTGAGCGCATCGAATCAGTGTGTAAAACTCTCCAAAAATACTCCGAAAAATAACTTTTTGTAAAGTGCAGCGTTATATTAGTCACAAGTACCCGACTGACAAGGAGGCCAGGAGATGAAAAACAGGATTCTTCAGATTATCGGTTTATTTACCATATTAGTGACAGTCTTAGCGATCCTCCCCACGTGTACGCCAGTAGAAGCGGCTAGCAGCTACGTCGCTATTGTCCCTGAAGTATTGCACAGCGGACGTACAGAAGCCATTTCATTTACTCTGTTTAATGGCGATAGGCTGGTAAAAGACACCATCACCGTCACCCTCTTGAAAGACGGTAAAAAGATCACAACCACAACCGGCAATGTTGATAAAAAGGGCACGCTCGAACTTGTTATTCCACCTGTCGAGGATGGTAAATATGAGATCCAGGTTAAAGGCGGCGCCTTTTCTGACAAAGCGTTCGTTCAAGTCGAAAAGAGTTTCGTCATTTTTGTCGAGACAGATAAACCTATTTATAAACCGGGACAAACCATCCACATCCGCCTCCTCACCCTTGATCCGGAATTAAAACCAACGACCGAATCGGTCACAGTAGATATCCTCGATGCCAAAGGAATAAAAATTTTCCGTTCAGTTGTAACTACTGATGAATGGGGTATGGCTAACATAGATTTACCCCTTTCCGATGAACCTAATCTCGGTGTTTGGAAAATAAATGCGATTACCGAGAAAGCCGAAAACCAGCTCGATGTGCGCGTTGAAGAATATGTACTTCCGAAATATGAGGTCAAGGTCGACCTGCCTAAAGAATGGTTCCTTGTCAGCGAAAAAATCACCGGTAAAATTGCCTCGACATACAGTTTTGGCAAGCCTGTGAGCGGCGAGGTTGAAATCATTGCGAAGAAATATGTCGGTCAGTGGGAAGAATATGCAACCTTGACAAAAACAATTGACGGCGAGATCCAGTTCGAAATTCCTGCCGCTCAATACGTTGCCGGCACTCCTGCTGGCGGCGGACAGGGAAATGTTCAACTCGATATCACGGTTACAGAGAAATCGACTGGCTACGTAGAAAAGACCAGCAGGCTCCTGACCGTTGCCCAATCCAGCGTAAACCTGCAAATTATCCCTGAAGGTACGGTTTTCAAACCGGGTTTACCTTTCAATATACTTCTTATCACTGAAACTCCCGACAATCAACCGGTTGATGCTAAAGTATCAGCGACAATCACTTACATGAATGAGAAATTCGAGGATTTCAAAACTGAAAAGAAAGATATCACCACTGTTAAAGGCACATCATTAATTGAGCTCACACCCCCAGCTGAAGCGATCGCGATGATGATCGAGGCTAACTCTGAAAATGCTTATGCAAACAAGACCCTGCAATCTTCATATTCGCCCTCAGGGAATTTCATACATATCGAGCAGTTAAGCGAGGGTACTCCAGCCGTAGGGCAAAAAATCACTTTTAGAGTCCATTCTACTAACCGCGCAGTAAATTTTTACTACGAAGTAATTTCCCGTGGAATGGTAGTCTTCTCAGACTATACGACCAGCCGTGATTTAGCTTTCAATACCACGCCATTAATGGCGCCGACTTCCAAAATCCTTGTATACCAGATATTACCGAATGCCGAGGTAGCCGTCGACTTTCTGCCTTTCGAGGTCACTCCTATTTATCCCCAATCCGTGCAAGCGCAGTTCAGCAAGGACCGGGCAAAACCGGCTGAAGAGATCCAATTGAGCATTAAAACCGAGGGACAGGCAAAAGTCGGTATCGCTGCCGTTGACAAATCGGTATTCATCCTGGCAGAAAACCGCCTGAACCTGCAGCAGGTCTTCGACGAACTAGAGAGATTATACATGGAGCCGCAGGCAGAAATTCATGAAATTTCTTTTTACCCAACCTATACAGTCCCTGCGGCCGAAGATATCTTCAAGGATGCAGGGGTAATTGTCATGACCAACAAAAAAGTACCCACCGCCAAACAATATGAAGCAGAGACAGGCGGCGGTTTCTTTAGCCGCATATTCCAATTCTTCGGACTCGGAGGGCGAGAAGCCATGGAGGGAAAAGGAGAAATCCCTCCGATAATATTGGGTGTACCTCCAGCTGCGACTGATACTTCTTCGGCTAGCGGAAACGGCAGTCTTGCGGAGGTTGAGAGAGTCCGCCAGTTCTTCCCTGAGACCTGGTTATGGACCGACCTGATAACCGATAGCAGTGGTAAAGCCACCAAGCAGATCACTGTACCCGATTCAATTACAACATGGATGCTGCGAGCGGTTGCCATCTCAAAAGATAAAGGACTGGGTATAGCAGAGGACTCGCTGGTAGTTTTCCAGCCTTTCTTCCTGACCATCGACCTACCCTATTCGGCAATCCGCGGTGAAGAATTCCCAGTGCAGGTCGCAATTTATAACTATCTTGACACCGCACAGAGCGTACAGGTGGATATTGAAAATAGCGATTGGTTTGAACTTTTAGATATCGGGACAGAGACCATTGAAATAGCTGCTAATGACATTGGCAGCGTCGAGTTTAAAATCAAACCGAGTAAGCTGGGTATCAAAGACGTAAAAATTACAGCGCGCAGTCCAAAAGCCGCAGATGCCGCTATCAAGACCATTATCATTGAACCTGAAGGCGTCGCGCGGGAGCTGGTTGAAAATATCACTCTCGCCGGCGGCATTACCAAGACAATTGATACCTCAATTCCTGATGTTGTCGTAGTCGATTCTGGACGGGCTTATATCACAGTCACTTCAAGCTTTCTCACACAAACAATTGATGGCTTGGATACCCTCCTGCAGATGCCGATGGGATGCGGCGAGCAGAACATGATTCTTTTTGCGCCGGACGTCTATATAACCAAATACCTGCAATCGAGCGGTCAGCTTAAACCGGAAATCATGGCCAAAGCAGAAAAACTAATGATTACCGGTTATCAAAGGGAACTGACTTATCGCCGTAATGATGGCTCGTTCTCAGCATTTGGAATGAGCGACGAGTCAGGAAGCCTCTGGTTAACCGCTTTCGTACTCAAATGCTTTGCCCAGGCAAAAGGACTTCTTTACATTGATGAAAACGTCCTGGCTGAAGCCGCCGCCTGGATAACCTCACATCAGAATTCAGATGGCAGTTTCGATTCAATCGGATTTGTACATCACCAGGAACTGCTTGGCGGAGTCAAAGGTAAAGATGCGTTGACGGCTTATACCGCCATTGCTCTGATGACTGCTGGAGAAAAGGACAGCAGCGGCAAAGCTGTAAAATACCTTGAAGGAAAACTGAGTGCAATGGCAGACCCGTATACAGTAGCTATCACTACTTATGCTCTTGAGCTAGCTGAAAGCCCTAAAAAGGTTGAGGCTTACAACAAACTGATGTCATTAGCGAAAGAGGATGAAAACGGTCTGCACTGGGGAAATCCTATACTACCCGAACCACTGGCAAAAGATGGTCCGGCTGGGGTAATGAGGTACATGCCGGAACCCAACCGCAGTGCTGAAATAGAGACCACTGCTTATGCAACCCTGGCTTTGATAAAACACGGCGATGCCTTCAATGCTTCGAGATCTTCAAAATGGCTGGTGGGACAGCGTAACGCTTACGGCGGCTACGGTTCCACCCAGGATACGGTTGTCACACTCGAAGCTTTGATCGAGGTTGCTACCAGCGCCCGTTCTGATGTCAACCTGACAGTAACTCTTAAAGGTAACGGAGTCGACAAAGAACTGAAAATAAACAAAGACAACTTTGATGTGCTCCAGATTGTCGATATCCCGGTCAATTCCCAGATTGAGATGCGAGTCAACGGGAATGGTGATGCGATTGGACAGGTGGTAAGGAGATTCAACCTGCCGGCGGTTGACACTACTACAGAACCAATACTCAAGATCGACGTTAAATATGACACCACCGAAGTTGAAGTTAATGACGAGGTTAAGGTATCTGTTTCTCTGACCTTTAATCCGCCTCAGACCTTGAACATCGCCGAAGCTGGCATGATCGTAATGGATATCTCCGTCCCAACAGGTTTTGCACCCGTAATTGATTCCATTGTAGCCGTCACCCAGAAACTGGAAAACATTAAGCGTTACGATATTGCCGGGCGGAAAGTTATCTTCTATGTGGAGAATATGAAACCCGGGCAACAAATTACCTTCGATTTCCAGGTAAAGGCTTTGTATCCGGTGAAAGCAAAGGGAGTCACTTCAACTGCCTACTCATACTACAAACCTGATATAAAGGGAGAGACCTTAGGCCAGGCTGTAACAGTGCGCTAGCGTATCGGTTCCTCCCTCCCTTATTCATCCCCTCCCCCGCGGTGGCGCTGGGGAGGGGATTTTTTTATTACCAATAATATATTTGTAAATTTGTAAGTACTCATTGGCGCCGTCCCATGTAACACCGAATTAACGAAATGCTATGTTGTCTTGTCTAACTTGACCAAGACAATCGTTGCAGTCTAGAATTAGGCTACGTAGGCATCACAAACGGAGTAAATCTAAGCCGATTTACTCCCCCGTTTAAGATTGTCTCTGTTTGGTGAAAGATGGAGGAATAAGTGGAATTCATACCTGTTGCTAAACCGTTTATTGGCATTGAGGAAGAGCAGGAAATAATCGATACGCTCCGCTCAGGTTTCATAGGGACAGGTCCCAAGACAGCACAGTTTGAAAAAGAGTTTGCAGCTTACATCGGCAGGAAGCGCGCAATGGGTATAGATTCATGCACCAACTCGATGCATATGACTTTCGTGGCCATGGGAATCGGCAAAGGTGATGAAGTTATTACCACGCCGATGACTTTTGTAGCAACGGCTAACTCGATTGTCTATACCGGTGCTACTCCAGTATTCGTAGATGTGCAACCGGACACGATGAACATCGATCCTATCAAAATTGAAAAAGCAATCACACCGCGCACGAAAGCCATACTTCCAGTGCATATGTACGGACATCCTTGTGATATGGACGATATTATCGCTATCGCCAAACGTCACAATCTGAAAGTCGTTTGTGATTGCGCTCATGCTATCGAAGCTGAATATAAAGGTAAAAAAGTCGGAAGCTACGGAGACGCTGCTTGCTATTCATTTTACGCAACCAAGAATCTTGCCACCGGCAATGGCGGTATGATGGTCACCGACGATGACGCTATCGCCGATACAATAGTAATCATCCGCGACCATGGTATGAGCGCCGGAGCCTGGGCAAGATATTATACCGGAGAATTTAAGCATTACCAGATGACTCACCTTGGCTATAAATGTATTATGTGGGACCTGCAGGCTTCCCTCGGTTTACAGCAGCTCCGGCGGATTGAATCGAGGCATGTAAAAAGAGAGGTGCTCGCGGCTTTATACGATAAAAAATTGAAGCGTCTCGGTGAAAATATTCAACCATTCAAAACCACGCGACCGGTTAAACATGCTCACCATCTTTACCCGGTGATGCTTGCAGGAGTTGACAGGGACTGGGTTGCCGGTAAAATGGAGGAAAAAGGTATTGGTGTCGGCGTACATTTCCGACCCGTCCACCTGGAACCTTATTACCGGGAAGTCTGGGGCCACAAACCAGGCGAATTTCCGGTTACGGAAAAAGCAGGAGAAAAATTATTATCTCTTCCCTTCTGGCCTGAAATGAAAGAGGAAGAGTTAAACAGGGTGGTCGACACTCTGGACGAAGTAATAAAAGAAGCCTTGAATAAGAAAAGGACGGGAAATAAAAGATAAACACAAGCACGGAGGCTTGTGTCGACGGGTTGGGGCAAGCACGGAGGTTTGTGTCGACGGGTTGGGGCAAGCACGGAGGCTTGTGTCGACGGGTTGGGTAGGAGGCTTGTGTCGACGTGTTGGGCAAGAGGCTTGTGCCTGCAGGTTGGGCAGGCGAGAAGGCTTGTAACTACGAAATTAGACTGGATCACTAATGACAGTATTAATCTGCACTACAGAGAACTCGGGAATAGACAGGTACAGCCAGGAACTCGCCAAGCTGCTACCGGTTACGACCGTCCGAACCGGACGGTACAAGCTGGAACTTGACGGTTACTGGCTGGTAGATTACCTGAAAAATTTAAACGATACCGTTCACTACACCAACCAGCACTTCGGTCGAATATCGATGTGTGCTGGACTTCCTTTTATTGTTACTGTCCATGACCTCGAGCGAATATGTTTCCCATTTTCCGCCCAGGAGGCTGGAGAAGAAGTTTCGCTGAAAAAAGATTCGCAAGCTATTCGAAAAGCCGAAGCCATCATTGCCGTCTCTGAAAATACCAAAAAAGACCTGTTGAAGTACCTCCAAATTCCAGAGGATAAAATCACAGTCGTTTACAACGGTGTTAATCATGAAGCCTTTAAACCAACTTACCGACCAATTTTATCCTCTCCCTACATTCTATATGTAGGTTCGGAAAGACCGCGAAAGAACCTGGGTAGGCTTCTCGAAGCTTTCGCTGAACTTAAGAAAGTTCCCGGTTTTACCGATCTCAAACTAATAAAATGCGGCGATCCCGGGAGGTCAGACGCGTTCCGCGATGTTACTCTCCAAAAAATAAAAGAGTTAGGATTGGACTCTGAAGTGATTTTCGTCGATCCAATAAGCGATGATTTGCTTTCAGCCTACTATACCTCAGCCAAGGTCCTGGTTTATCCATCACTATATGAAGGGTTTGGACTGCCGGTACTCGAGGCGATGGCTTGCGACTGTCCGGTAATTGCTTCAAATGTGTCATCGCTACCCGAAGTTGCCGGGGATTCGGCACTGCTCATTAACCCGTATGATGTACAGGATATTTATTCATCCATAAAGCGCCTATTAACCGACGATGGTCTGAGAGATAACCTGGTGAAAAAAGGCAGGTCTCACTGCATGTCTTTCTCGTGGCAAAAGACAGCCGGTCAAACAATGAATGTATATCACCAGGTTGAACAGTCAATTAAAGGTCGTTAAATAATCAACGGCCGACATTCCTCAGGAGGTCAGTTATTTATGCCTGATGTTAAGAAATCGAACAAATCGATGCGATCTTTAAAGATCGGTGTAGTTGGATGTGGACAGATGGGGCAGAAACACGCAAGAAACTGTGCTGCAATTAAAGGAGTCAAAGTCACTGCAGTCGCAGATACTAATAAAAAGCGGGCACATACCCTTGCCGATGAGTTAAAGGCAGTTGCATACCCGGATTCAGAGACGTTAGTCAAAGAAGCAGGTATAGACGCATTGATTGTAGCCACACCACCTGCGGAGCATGGAAAGGATGCCCTGGCTGCGATCAAAGCTGGCAAAGATGTTCTTATTGAAAAACCAATTGCGCTCGATATCGACTCAGCTAAATCGTTACGCAATGCCGCCGGTAAATCATCAGTAGTAAACGCGGTGGGTTTTCATTTACGCTATGCTCCCATAACGCAGAAAGCTAAGTCTTTAATCGCTGGAAAGCGTGTCACACAGGTTAGAAGTGTTACAACGACAGGTTACTATCTAAATTTTGATATGCCTCTCTGGTTTTTACAGAAAAAACACAGCGGAGGACCGCTTCTGGAGCAGACACTCCACATGATTGACGAAGCGCGTTACATGGTAGGAGATATTACTCGCGTTTTCGCCCAGGGTGATCGAATCGTTAAACCCGAGCTGAGAAAATTCGACTCTGAAGATACGATGGTGTTAGCATATAAGTTCGCTAATGGAGCGCTCGGAACCCACGCGGACAGCACTGCGACTACTATATTTAACTGGGAGATCGAACTATTTGGCGTCGATTGGAGATTGCTGGTCGATTATGCGAGAAAACGTCTCGAAGGATATTTTGGAGACGAAACAGTCCATTTGCAGTTGCCTGATACTGATTATCATAAGATCGAGTTAGAAGCTTTTATCAACGATGTACGCAGACGTAAAAACGAAGCGATTCGTTCTGATTTCAAAGATGCCACGAAAACGTTGGAAACAATGCTCGCCGGAGACCGCTCTCTAAAGACGCATGCCTGGGAAATAGTCGGCAAATAATTTCGAGTTGAACACAACACGGATATGAAAATAGAGCTTTTGTGATTGTATTTAGTTTAGTAATCACTTGTTCCGATGTTTTTCTTACATTAAAATATAATATGCAGTTTTCTGTTGTGTAACTAGAATCTGTAACTTCTCTTTAATTTTATCCTGTTTGCAGTTTTTAAGGTTGGTGAATTTCTATCTCCACTGAATTTAAGAAACCCGCACCGGATGGTAATGATCCATCGATACTCACTGACGAACAAGTCAAGAAAAGCCTGAAAAACAGCGTCCTTGATGGCACTGCCTATTCCGTGATGCAGGGACTCACTTTAAATTACATCACGCCGTATGCTCTCACCATGAAAGCTACAACCGCTCAAATTGGCTTGCTTTCAAGCATCCCGAATTTCACCATGTCACTGGTACAGTTCGCTACCCCCACACTCTCCGAAAGAGCAGGCAGTCGAAAAGGTTTCATACTTCCGGCAGTCTTTTTACACGCCTTGATGTGGCTCCCGATTTTACTCATCCCTTTTTTCATTCACAGCAATCAAGTGTGGTGGCTGATTCTTTTTCAAACCCTCGGAACGGCTTTCGACTCGATGTCAAATCCGCCGTGGGGCAGCATGATGGCGGACCTGGTCCAGCAAGAATTACGCGGTCGATTTTTCGGTAACCGTAACCGCATCATGGGTCTTGTGTCAATGACTTTCTCGTATATCGCCGGGGGTATCCTTCAGCTGCTTACGGGTAACACAAACCTCGCTTTCGCGATTATTTTCGCCGGGGCAATCGCCTCGCGTCTTGCTTCATTTTATTTCCTCTGGCAAATGCAGGAACCATTATTAGCCACTGCCAGAAAAGAAGAGCGTACCAGCCTTTTACTCATCAGCAAAGGGCTATTTTCTACCAATTTAGGGAGATTTATTATTTTTTGTTCGTTGATCAACCTCACGACATTAATTTCAGGGCCTTTCTTCACTCCATACATGCTGCGAGAACTAAATTTTAGCTACATTACGTACACTTTTATTAATTCAGTTTCGGCGGCGACAACACTCGTTTTCATGACATGGTGGGGTAGACGTACAGATAAAGCCGGCAGTATAAGGATATTGAAGATCACTGCTTTGATGATTCCTTTCGTTCCTCTCCTGTGGCTGGTGAGTGGAGCGGTTTATTGGTTAATTGTTGCGCAAATCTTCTCCGGATTCGCCTGGGCTGGCTTCCAGCTGTCAAGTAATATTTTTATCTACGATGCGTCTCCGCGTGAAAACCGCACCCGTTTTATCGCCCTCTACAACGCCCTGGTGTTCCTGGGAGTCAGCATCGGTTCCCTAATCGGTGGTTTAGTCGCTCACTATCTACCGCTCATCAAAGGGAGCTATTTTCTTTCAATTTTCCTCCTCTCCGGGGTATCTCGATTATTGGTTATAGCGCTATTGCTGCCGCGAATTTCCGAAGTACGTGATGTAAAACCGGTGCCAATAAAAGAACTACTACGTCCGGAATTTCGTTATTCAAGCATCAAACAGCTACCGGATAACATTAAGGGGCGACTCAACCGAAGAAAGAAAAAATAGGCTCCGAAAAATAATCGGGAAAAATATTTTTTCGACCAATACGTGACCACCCCTTGACAACAATACCATCAGATGTTATATACCTAATATACACATGTTTTATGTGTGCCGATAAATGTTATCATTAATAGTCACTTTACCCGAAAACATAATGAAAGGAGTGAATTTAAATTGGCTAAATCGGCAACTTTGGTCACCACAACTATCCCCCAAGAGGTAGAAGAAGAACCTCCAAGTAGCAAACATACCAAACTTGAGGCAAAGGACGAAGAGCCTCCAGGTAAACGCTTTGCCTCACAAAGAAACAGGCTCTTCACTCACGTTTCAGCTTCAGACTGGAACGATTGGAAGTGGCATTTCCGTAACAGGATTACCACGGTTGAGGAACTGTCACGCCTAATTTCCCTCACATCCGAGGAACAAGCACAACTCAAATTGGTCACAGCTAAGTATCCGCTTGCGATTACTCCCCATTATCTGTCGCTAGTCGACCTTGATGACCCATTTGACCCTATCCGCAGGCAATCTATACCCTGTATGGATGAGCTTACTATGGGTACGCTCGGCAGCGAGGACCCGCTCGAGGAAAAACGTGACTCTGTCGTGCCCGGACTTGTGCACCGGTATCCTGATCGTGTGCTCATGGTGCTTACGGATATCTGTCCGATGTTATGCCGGCACTGTACACGCAAGCGCGAGTGGCATCACGGCGGTTGGGTAAGAACTGACGAAGAAATCGACAAGATGCTGGATTATATTCGGCATAGTAAAAACGTCAGGGACGTCATAATCTCCGGCGGAGATCCGCTTACGCTCTCGACGAGGAGATTGGAGAATATTCTTGCAAAAATTAGACAAATCGAGCATGTAGAAATCATCCGTATCGGTACACGATACCCTGTGGTTTTACCACAGCGTATCGATGAAGAGCTGTGCAACATGCTCTCAAAATACGGCCCTATATGGCTGAATACCCACTTTAATCACTTCAACGAAATCACTGACGAATCGGCAAAAGCAGTCGATAGACTTGTCCGCGCCGGAGTTCCTGTCAATAACCAGACAGTGTTATTGCGCGGTATCAATGACTCAGTCGAAACGCAATTGAAGTTGAGCCAGACTCTTTTGAAAATCAAGGTGCGACCATATTACCTTTTCCAGTGCGATGAGGTACAGGGTACCGAGCACTTACGCACACCAATTGAGACTGGTATAAGAATCATCGAGGGTATGCGCGGTCATACATCAGGTCTGGCTGTTCCAGCTTTTGTTATCGACCTTCCGGATGGTGGTGGTAAAGTGCCGCTGCAGCCTGATTATGTCCTGGCTAAAACTGGAACAGAGATGATAATCAGAAACTACCAAGGT